>Ga0233451_10005402_pt1 | contig 10386 bp, 9 predicted proteins | sample 011ome_29_FD_183052 | JGI IMG/M metagenome (GOLD analysis project Ga0233451, IMG submission 183052) | Coastal salt marsh microbial communities from the Groves Creek Marsh, Skidaway Island, Georgia - 011504CT (spades assembly) | ecosystem: Environmental > Aquatic > Marine > Intertidal zone > Salt...
AGAGAAGTGATTGGAAAGGATACACTCTATCGGCAACTGGGGGAGAGCTACTCAGAGGCGATGAAGGCCCTTCCCAAAGTACACTTGGAAATAGAGCAGCTGTTTGCAGCAGAAGAGACGATGCCCGCCAATGAACGAGCCCTGGCGTTTATCAGAGCAGCGCTGGGCGAGGAAGTTGCAGATATGGTCGTGGCTGGTCAAATCGTTGAATACAGCCAAGAAGACTATGCGCTGAATGAGCTAGCCCAAACGATTGCTGGCAAACTGCCACAGGAAGTGGTGAGGCAAGTCTACAACGGCAAGCTACAGTCGCCGCCCATGACACTGGATACAGCCTTAAGTGAATACGCAGCCTATAAAGCCGGGGAAGGTGTGAGAGATAAAGATGCTGCCCTGCGTATCAAGAAGCTGCGCAAAGACCTTAAAAGCAGCCTGGGAGAGCACAAGTTGGAAAAGGGTAGCCTGGCAGAGATTACCAGAGCAGATGCCAATGCCTTTCGGGACCACTTACTGGAGCGGATGAAGCCCAACTCGGTGCTGAGGAATGTGGCCGTTGTAAAGGTTGGGACACTAGTGAATCGCTTCCAGTCTCATCCTAGTCATTTGTCTTAGCCCCCTAGAACTGTAGCTGTATTTTTGGGCAAAGCGAGTACGGAAACATGGCTCGGAAGCGGCACGCTGATAAAGATGTATGAAGCTGTTGTGAAAGATTGATGTTCATTTGCACAATGGTTTGGATGTTATGAGTGCGTGTCGTAAAGCTGAGATTTTAGATAAGAGTAATTATTACTTGCGAAAACGAAATTGTTTCAAATGATTATAAACTGCCGTTTTGGTAATAATGCTGTTAAGTATTTGTTATAATGCCGTTAACATTTGACTGTAGGGTGGCATAGTAGGCATCTCGTCGAGGACTAGGCGTAACGCTGAAAAAGATAGGCGACCGCAAATCCGGCCCCCTACGCTGGAAAAGCCCCTCGGCATTCGAAAAGAAAGCCGCATAAATGAGCACTTGAGGCGGCATATAAACGTTACAGGTCCACCGTGCGAGCTGTGATAAACTTGGCCATTAGTGAGTTTGGCTTAGCCATAATCAATCCATTCTCAAGCGTCTATTTTGATCGCTCTGAAGGAGTTCAGAGAACAAGGCAGCATCTCTTGAGCTGTCACCGGTCTGTTTTTAACATAATTCTACTTCAAAATGATTTCCGGCCCCATGATGAGGTTGGGTAGAAAGGTCAAAATCCAAGGCACGTAGGTTACCAAGATCAAGACAACAAAAGAGCGCCCAGAAATGGAAGCGCAGCCTTTATGACCGACATCATTGGCATGCCAGCAACGCCTGAAGTGACAAATGAATTTAACCCAACCGGTGGCGTGATCATACCAATTTCTACGTTAACAACCATAATGATGCCGAGGTGAATTGGATCAATGCCCAGTTCTACCGCAATTGGAAAGACCAGTGGCGCGACAATCACAAGTAATCCTGAAGGCTCCATGAACTGCCCACCAATCAGCAGGATGATGTTTACGACGATAAGGAACATAACCGGTCCGAAGCCCGCCGATAACATTGCATTAGCCACATGTTGTGGAACTTGTTCATCCGTCAGAACATGCTTAAGCGTGAGCGCGTTTGCGATTACAAATAAAGGGGTAACGGTGAGTTTGCCTGCTTCCAGCAGCGTGTGCTTTGTATCGGGATGAAAGAAAGCTGTCACCAGCGCCCAAGGCTGACGCCATAAAGAAGTGGTCCCTTTTGGACCCTCTACATAGGCAGCGGAAAGATCGCGCGGGCCTTTTTCGGCAAGTGGACCCATATCTTTGTAGATAAAGTTGGCAATGAAGAATGCATAGACCGCAGCAATCGCGGCCGCTTCGGTTGGGGTGAATACCCCGCCATAGATTCCGCCAAGGATAATCACGATTAAGAAAAGGCCCCAACCGGCTTCGCGTCCCGAGGCAAAAACCTCTCTCCATCCTTGCCATTCGCCTTTGCCATGACATAAATCGCGGTCATAAGCATAAAGCCAGCCAAAAGCCCCGGGATGGCGCCAGCGAGAAACATCCGTCCAACCGAAACTTTCACCGAAGCTGCATAGACAACCATCACGATAGAGGGTGGAATAAGAAGTCCCAGCGTACCTGCATTGCAGATCACAACTGCCTTAAGCTTGGTTGTTTCGAAAATGATGAGGCTTAAGGCCCGATTGAAACCAATTTAAAAAACTAACAATTGAATAAACCGGTTTGCCTGTTGCTTTGAATATATCATGCGCATAGGGCGCTAAGTTTGTGCATTCTAATACGATTGCTCCAATCGTGGATCCAGAGCCGACAAGCCGTGCTGCGCTGCAACATATCTCGTTTCGGCATGCCTCTATATCAATGTCATTTTTATCATTGAATATCATTTCGGCAAATACACCGTTTCGGGGAAGCCCGGCAATCGCGGTGTCGGTACGCGCTCCACAGGCCGCCAAATGTTCTGGAGTAAGATTTTCCTCTGAAATTGTTAAAACGCCTGCCTCTTGCCCAGCGGGCAACATGGCTTCGATCATGGGAAGCTGCATCAAAGGCGAACTGGCGAAGGGTACGCCCAACGCGTCTTTCAACTCAGTTTGCATCAAACCCAGAAATCCACAAGATGTGGTAAGTCCCGAACAGCCCTGCGAAATCAACTGATGGCCAGCCTTTATAAATTCAGGCAGTAAAAGGCGGGGGTCATGTTCGACCACCTGGCTTGCAGAAGCGCCGCGGACCACGCGCATATGCACAGGAAAATCCCACGTCTTTGTATGCCCGATATCCCCCAGCAGGCGGGGAAATTTTGTATCCAGCATGAGAATGCCGATCGCTGCCTGACCCATCTATCCCCCCCTTACAGCCGCGTAATCACGTTATTTCCAGCACTATAGGGCTGAAGCCTCTCTAAGAGCAGTTCCAAAAATTCCTTTCCCACCTGTGACAAGGGCCGCGTTGCCGAAGTAATCACCGCCATTTCCATTTCTATGAGGGGATCAAAACGGCGCGTTACAAAGCGATCATCGGCGTCAAACTCTGACCCAAAGCGATCCACAAGCGCGATCCCCATATCCTCTTTCACAAAGGCTAGTAAATTCTTGAACAAATGGGAATGTATGCGCGCATTCAAAGCAATACCAGCGGCGTCAAAGGCGTCTTTCAGGCGCCGTTGAGAAATATGGTCAGGCCCCATAATGACGAAGGGTTCATTTTGCAAAATCTGCGGGTTAAGGACATGATGCTGCGTTAGAGGGTTGTTTTTATTCAGCGCAATACGAGTTTCGACGCGCAACGGATATATATTCAATGCGTCGTAAAGCAGAGGCATTTCACAAATTCCAATTTCAAACAGCCCCGAAATGATCCATTCTTGGATTTTTGCGCTGTATTGCGACTGAAACGAGATATTTATCTCAGGTTTGTCATGCGCAAATTCTGCAATGAGCTTAGGAATAAACCCAAATGACATAGAATGTTGAGAGGCCACCTGCAGATGGCCGATTTGTTTGTTTTGCAGATCAACAACAGTTTGCGCAACGTGATCAAGCCCGCGCACCACTGTTTCGATTTCACGATACATCAGTTGGGCTTCTGGAGTTGGTATCAAGCGGCCATGCATACGTTCAAAAAGCGCAAAGCCAGTTTGGCGCTCTAATTCGGATAGAAGATTTGAAATGCCCGGTTGCGAAATCCCTAAAGCTTCCGCCGCGCCGGTAACCGTGCCGCTTTCAACGGTTGCATGAAATGCTTGTAATTGTCTGAACCTAAGTCTCATAAAATCTTAATATCATTTTTTATGATGTAGGTGCCACAATTTTATATTTGAAGTGATACTTTTCTCATGTCACACTTTAGCGGCAAACCTGGATATTCTGGAATGAACTCTGAACATATTATCGTGATAGGGGCAGGGATTGTCGGAGCGTCCTCTGCAATCTGGCTTCGGCGCGCCGGGTTTGATGTAACGCTTCTGGATAAGGGACGTCCGGGAATGGGGGCTTCATACGGCAATGGGTGTATCTTGGCGAATTCATCGGTGGTGCCTGTGACCGGGCCCGGCTTGGTGCGTAAAAGCCCATCTTACCTTGCTGATCCAAATTTTCCGCTTTTTATGCGTTGGAGCTATGTGCCCAAACTGCTGCCTTGGTTGATCAAATATTTATCTTTTGCCAATGAAAGCGATACGCGCCGTATCAGCCAAGGTCTTGCCACGATCGTTGGTGACAGCCTTGAACAGCACAAAGCGCTGACTGCGCAAACCAAGGCCGCAAAATGGGTGCAATCCAGCAATTACAGTTTTGCTTATGCGGATCGTGCCGCGTTTAATGCAGATGCCTTTGGATGGCAGCTGAGAGAGGAAGCTGGATTTATCCCTGACTTGATTGAAGGCCGAGCCGTCCAAGAAGAAGAGCCGATCCTTGGATTTGGCACGCAATTATTAGCGGTTCTCAAAGACCATGGCTTCATCCTCAACCCCGGCTCTTATGTGCAAGATCTTGTTTCTGTTTTAAAAGAATTGGGCGGAAAATTTATTCAAGCTGAGGTGAAAGATTTTGAGTTAAGCGGCGGTAAAATCACCGCTATAGATACAAATATCGGGCGGATGCATTGCGATAAAGCCATTATATCCTCGGGCATTTGGTCAAAACCTCTGATGCAAAAGCTGGGATTGAACGTACCCCTTGAAGCTGAGCGCGGCTATCATATTGTTTTTGAACAACCCAGCCAAAAGCCCAATAACCCGATGATGCTAGCAGCCGGAAAATTCGTGGCCACTGCGATGGACCAAGGGCTGCGCTGCGCCGGTGTTGTCGAATTTGGGGGCCTGAGCGAGAAAAAATCGAAGGCCCCTCTGCAACTTCTGCGCCGCAAGGTGCAAGAGTTTTTTCCAAAACTCAGTTTTGCGTCTGAACAAGAATGGCTAGGCTATCGGCCGGCTCCTACGGACAGCCTGCCTTTTATAGGAGAGCTTTCAGCCTCTGGCGTTTTTACAGCTTTTGGCCATCATCATATTGGATTGACAGGCGGCCCCAAAACGGGTCGTCTGGTGGCTGATATGATTGCGGGACATCATCCCAATACCGATATTCGCCCCTTTGATCCAATGCGCTTCAAGCGGGGCAAATAACCAAGACCATTCACAACCAAGGGAGAAAACAATGACAATTATTACGAAAGTGATCAGCAACGCAGCTGCAAGCGTGGCGCTGGCAATCGTCGGCAGTGCCGCCTCGGCTGAAAAATGGGATATGCCCATGGCCTATGCCTCTTCAAACTTCCATTCAGAAATGGGTGTGGTTTTTGCGGATAAAGTGCGCGATTATACAGGCGGTGACATTGATATCACCGTTCACCCAGGCGGGTCTTTGTTTAAAGGCGGCGAGATCAAGCGCGCCGTGCAAACTGGGCAAGCCCCGATTGGCGAGCGGTTTATGTCGGCCCATGCCAATGAAGCACCCTTGCTGGGATGGGACAACCTGCCATTCATCGCAACAACATATGAGCAAAACAACAGTCTTTGGGATGCCGCAAAAGATAAGGTGAATGCCCAGCTTTCTGATCTTAACCTTGTGGCGCTTTATACCTGCCCATGGCCGGGTCAGGGCTTTTATTTCAAAAAAGCTGTGTCCTCTTCAAAAGATACACAGGGCGTCAAATTCCGCTCATATAATACCGCAACGGCAACCTTTGCAGAAGAACTGGGCATGATCCCCGTGCAAGTGGAAGCAGCAGAGCTGAGCCAAGCTTTGGCAACCGGTGTTGCAGAATCCTTTATCTCTTCAGGCTCAACTGGCTATGACCGTAAAGTTTGGGAGCATCTGACGCATTACTATAAAGTCAATGCGTGGTTGCCGCGCAATTACGTGATGATCAACAAGGGCATTTGGGAAGGCTTGGGATCTGATATGCAAGCCAATATCCAAAAAGCCGCGGATGAAACCGGAGCGGCATGTGCAGCGAAATCGGCGGAACTGGCCAATTGGTATTTTGAGCAGTTGGAAGCCAATGGCATGAAGGTTGAGGATGCAGGCCCCGAGTTCTTGGCCGAGTTAGAGGCGATTGGCGCGAAAATGACTGCAGATTGGCTGTCAGAAGTTGGTGCTGATGGCCAAGCCATCTTAGACGCCTACAACGCTAATTAAAGCAGATAGCAGCAGCGGCCTTTGCAATGGCCGCTGTTGCGCATTTCTAAAAAAAGGAATTTCGATGCGAGATTGGCAACCATTTTTGGGGCTGCCCTTATGGGTTTGGCTTTTCGTCTTTCCATCGCTCATTGCCCTCTTTTGTTTGTGGCAAGGCCCGAAAGCTGCTGTGCTTTTTGCACCTATTTGGCGATTTTTAGATAAATTATACAAAGCGGCTGGAGTGCTTGCAGCCTGTTTTATGGTGGTCATACTGCTCCTGATTATTGGTCAGATGATTTCCCGCTGGGCAAATCTTACCTTTCCGGGCTCAACCGAATATGCTGGCTATGCGATGGCCGCCACTTCGTTCTTTGCTTTGGCCTATACGCTCACTCAGGGCGCGCATATTCGGGTCTCTGTTTTACTAAATCTCAATCGGCACACAAAGTTTTGGCTTGATGCGGCGGCAATGTTTATAGCTGCAATCACCGCCACCTATTTTGCACGCTATGCGATCAAAACAAATATCGTATCCGAAATGCTAAATGATCGAACCCAAGGGCAAGATTTTGTGCCGGAATGGCTGCTGACGCTGGTGGCGATGTTTGGCAATTCACCCGCAAAATGGAGCGAGATGTGGGCCAAAACCGGCTCGGACTGGGTCTACACGCCGGTCTGGCTTCCACAGCTTCCAATGTCGATTGGCACAGTGCTTTTGGCGGTTGCGATTTGGGATTATTTGACTCGCCTGCTGGCGCTGCGTGAAACTCAAATTCACGGAGAAAGCCTGAAATGAACGAACTTTACGCCACAATAATATTTCTGTTTGTTTTATTCGCGCTGCTGGGCGGTTCTGTTTGGATCGGGCTGGCACTGATGGGGGTTGCTTGGGTGGGGATGGAGTTATTCACCTCTCGACCGGCGGGTGATGCGATGCTGACGACCATCTGGACTGGAGCTTCAAGCTGGACCTTAACCGCTTTGCCTCTCTTTATATGGATGGGGGAAATTCTTTACAGAACTCGATTATCACAGGATATGTTTCGCGGCTTGGCGCCTTGGATGCGGTTTTTACCCGGCGGTTTGCTGCATACCAACATTGCGGGTTGTACGATTTTTGCGGCGGTATCGGGCTCTTCCGCAGCAACGCTTAACATGGTTGGGAAAATGTCGATTCCTGAATTGCGTGAACGCGGATATCCTGAGTTCATGATTATAGGCACCTTGGCGGGCGCTGCTACGCTGGGCTTGATGATCCCGCCATCGCTTACGCTAATTGTCTATGGCGTGACAATCAATGAAAGCATCACGAAGCTTTTTATGGCCGGTGTTTTTCCTGGGCTGGTTTTGGCAGGCCTTTTTATGCTGTATATTATGGCGTGGCACTTTATTTACAAAGAACAGCGTCCCGAACCAGAGCCTGCCATGCCGCTTGGCCAGCGCTTCAGCGAAAGCCGGTTTCTTTTGCCCTTATTTGGGCTTGTTTTTATCGTTATTGGATCGATGTATTTGGGCTATGCCACCGCGACCGAAGCGGCGGCCGTTGGCGTTTTTGGCGCCTTGGCGCTGTCTGCGATGCAAGGCTCACTTGACTGGGCAACCTTCAGGGACAGCCTGATGGGCGCGACAAAAACTTCTGCGATGATTGCGTTTATCTTGATGGGCGCGGCATTTCTGTCCCTGTCAATGGGCTTTACAGGCCTGCCGCGTGCGCTTGCCGAAATGATTGACAGCTATAACCTGTCTCCGGTTGCCTTGATCGCCGTTTTAACGGTTTTTTATCTCATTTTGGGGATGTTTATGGATGGGCTTTCTTCGGTGGTGCTGACGATGGCGATCGTTGAACCGATGATCCGCGCGGCTGGAATAGATGTTATCTGGTTCGGTATCTTCCTTGTTGTTGTGATCGAAACCGCGCAAGTCACGCCTCCGATCGGGTTCAACCTCTTTGTATTGCAAGGAATGACCCGTCATGAAATTGGCTATATTGCGAGAACTGCGATCCCGATGGTTGGCCTTATGTTGCTGATGGTGGTGATTTTGGTGATCTTTCCTGAATTGGCGACTTGGTTGCCCGAAAATATCCGCCAGGGCCCCAGCGGATAAGCCGGATGCTCGGCACGCTTGGCCAATTGTCACGCCATGGGCGCTTTGTTCTTGTGGCAGGCTTATGCGCTGGTTTGGCGCTGCCTGAAGTTGCGATGGCGTTGCGCCCTTGGTTAAGCGAATTGGTGTTGCTTTTGCTGTTTATCACGGCATTTCGCGTTGGATTTCCGAATGCGTTGGCGGCTTTGCGCCATCTTCGGGAGACAGCAAGGGTTGTGCTGGCCTACCAACTGGCCTTGCCTTTGCTTTGTATTTGTCTTTTTGGCTTTTGGGGGATGGCAGATCACCCAATTGCCGTTGTGCTGACGCTGATGTTGGCAGCCCCCCCACTGACCGGAGCGCCAAACCTATCGGTGATGTTGGGGCATCCACCCGAGCCTGCCTTTCGCCTGCTTATTCTGGGAACGATCTTGCTGCCCCTGACAATCATTCCCATATTTTGGCTCTCGCCCGCGCTCGGCAGCCTTGTGCAGGCGCTTGATGCGGCTTTGCATTTATGCGGTGTCATGAGTGTTACGATTGCATTTGCATTTTTACTTCGGGCGATTTTGCGAGCTGACATGCAGGCGCGAGAAATCACGGCACTGGATGGATTAACCTCCTTAGCGCTTGCAGTTATAGTGATCGGCTTAATGAGCGCGGTTGCGCCCACATTGGCCGCGCAGCCGATGGTCTTGGCTGGGTGGTTACTTTTGGCTGTGGTAACAAATCTTGGATTGCAGCTTTGTGCTTATTTGCTTCTGCGAAATGGTCATAGCCCAGCATATGCGGCGCCCCTAGCCATTGTTGCCGGCAATCGCAACGTCGCGATTTTTTTGATTGCAGCCAGCGCATCACAATCTGAAGAGTTTTTAATTTTTTTAGGCTGCTATCAGTTTCCCATGTATCTTACACCGATATTGATGCGGCCCGTTTTAGGTGAAAACCCTCTGAGAAAAACAGATTAAATCTTTTGATTTTCTGATCGCTTGCGCTGCGGCGCCGCTCAAATATAGGCGCTAATCTTGTTGGCAAAGCAACAGGATTAAAAAATAAAAACCAGTGCAATCATTGCCACTTTTTTAAAAATACCAGCTTCTATCCTTTGGAAGAAGTAGGCGTTTTATTGGCTTGTCACTCTGCTTTGCGGATCACGATAAAAATCCAAAGAGCGTTTTATTGATGTTTTATTCGGGCTTTAGAGCATTTTAGACGTAAAAAATTTAAAAAAGAAGCCAGAAACGCTAACCGTCAGACACAGCTCCTTTCAAAAAGGCGGTGCCTCAAACCGGTCAAGAAACCTTTTCTGCATCAAAAATCTCAGGAAAAATTAAAGCGTTTTATGATGATCTTTTTCAAGAACCGTCCACCAGAACTGCTTTTAACCATGAGATATGGGCCATTTGAGGTTGTAATTTATCAAAAAGGGCCGGCTGTTTCAAAGGCCGGCCTTTTCATTTTATATAGCGGCTCTGCGCTAATTGAGCCCAAAGCTCAAAAACATCATAAGCATGGTGGCTGAAAGCCCTAGGTTACGGTTACTTCTAAGTGGCCAAATGGCTCGAGCGAAAGCCGCATAACGTCGCCCTTTTGAACAGGCCCGACACCTGACGGAGTGCCAGAAAGAATAACATCGCCTGGCGCTAATTCATAATACGCGCTCAGATAGGCAATCATGTCAGGAACCTTCCAAATCATTTGGTTCAAATTGCCTTCCTGACGAAGCTCACCATTGACCGTTAACACAATGTCACCTTCCGTTGGGTGCCCAACATCCGAAGCTAAGTGCAACGGTCCACAAGGTGCCGAGTGTTCAAAGGCCTTGCCGATTTCCCATGGGCGGCCCGCTTTTTTCATTTCACCTTGCCGATCACGGCGCGTCATATCAAGACACAAAGCATATCCATATACATGAGACATTGCATCTGCATATTCGATATTTGTACCGCCCGATTTCAAGGCAACCAGCACTTCTGCTTCATGATGCACATCCGAACTTTTCGGAGGATATGGAAAGCGCCCGGTTAAGTTTAAATTATCGGGGTTCTTTTGGAAAAAGAAGGGATCTTCTTTATCAGGATCATGCCCCATTTCAACAGCATGCGCTGCATAGTTTCGTCCAATACAATAAACACGGCGCACTGGAAAA
>Ga0233451_10005406_pt1 | contig 10379 bp, 11 predicted proteins | sample 011ome_29_FD_183052 | JGI IMG/M metagenome (GOLD analysis project Ga0233451, IMG submission 183052) | Coastal salt marsh microbial communities from the Groves Creek Marsh, Skidaway Island, Georgia - 011504CT (spades assembly) | ecosystem: Environmental > Aquatic > Marine > Intertidal zone >...
TCTGTCGCTGGACCCGCAGAAGATTCGTCTGGCGGTGCGCGGTGGCGACCCAATGATTCTCACCGGCGACCAGATCAAAGTGGCCCAATCGATGATGGGCGACAAAGCCCCGGCCAACAAACGTCTGCGCCCGGGCGCCGTGGTGCGCGTCATTAAAGACGACAAGGGTGTCTGGCAGATCAGCCAGCTGCCGGAAGTGCAAGCCGGTTTTGTATCGATGTCACCTAAAGATGGCGCGGTGTATGCACTGGTCGGCGGCTTCGATTACACGCTGAACAAGTACAACCATATCACCCAGGCCTGGCGCCAGCCGGGCTCGTCATTCAAGCCATTTATCTATTCCGCCGCCCTGGAAAAAGGCTTTACCCCAGCCAGCATCGTGGAAGATAGCCCGATCACCATTGGCTCAGCGGAGACCGGCTCAACAGCCTGGACGCCTAAAAATTACGATGGCAAATACGAAGGCCCGATGCGCCTGCGTACTGCGCTCGCCAAATCTAAAAACATGGTCTCCATCCGTATTCTGCAGGCCTCCGGCGTTAAGTATGCTCAGGAATACGTCGCGCGCTTCGGCTTTGACCCAGAGAAGCACCCACCTTATCTAACGATGGCGCTGGGTGCCGGCTCCGTAACACCCTGGCAGATGGCGCGGGCCTATACCGTGTTCGCCAATGGCGGCTATCTGGTCAATCCGTATATCGTGCAGGAAATTCGTGATGAAAAAGGCACTGTGCTGGCTCAAGCGCAACCGGTCATTGCCGGCGATACCGCCCCGCGCGTGATTGAAGCACGCAACGCCTTCGTGATGGACAGCATGCTGCGCGATGTCACCATCTACGGCACCGCCGCCAAAGCTTCGGCCCAACTCAAGCGCACGGATCTGGCCGGCAAAACCGGCACCACCAATGAACATGTGGATGCCTGGTTCTGTGGTTATCAGCTCACTGTCGCCGGTTGTGCCTGGATGGGCTTTGATCAGCCGCGCAATCTGGGCAATGGTGAAACGGGTGGACAAGCCGCCCTGCCGATCTGGATCGGCGCGATGGAAACAGCGCTGCAAGGGGTGCCACAAGGGACGCAGTCCGCACCGGAAGACGTGGTTGCAGTGGACGTCGCCAGCACACGTCGTGGCGGTACGGCCAAAGAGTATTTCTTCAAGAGCAATGTACCGAGCAACATCGAACCGGAACCCGCCGACTCAGGCAGCAAACCGGTTGATTAACCGCGTGTGCTGCCCGCAACGACATCAGGCCAGGTTCAGCTGAGTTTCAAAGCGACCTGGCCTTGTTGTTTAAGGATCTCCGTCAAGCGCTGGTCCAGGCCCTCGCCGGTACGCGTATCCACCCAACCCTGGTTGTCCTCTAAGCGAAAGTGAAATCCGCCGGAACGGGCCGCCACCCAGAGCTCCTGAGCAATCATGTGCGGACTGACGATGATCTTGCTGCCATCGGCACACTCAATTTCCAGAATACCGCTCTGCATTTCAAAGTCGATGTCGGCACCTTGATCTGCCGCTGCTTCGATGGCATTTTCAATTCGGCTTAGCGCCTGCTGGCAGCGAGCCGCGAATTCTTTTTCTTCCATGATTTTCTGAAGCGCTCGGTTGAACAAAGGCCCATTCTAACGGGTTGTAGAACACCTGCGTGATAACATCACACCATGCGTAATCAGCCTATTTATCTTCGTTGCCGTCACCTGACCAGCGCGCTGCTGGCGGCACTTCTGCTTTCCGCCTGCGGTATCAAGGGCGGTCTCTATCTGGCACCCAATCAATTGCCGAATGCCAAGCCCCCGGCTGGCTCCGAAGACGCCCAGAAAAAACAGGCGGAACAACCGTCTATTCCCGCCGAAGCCCTACGCAATCCGAGCACGGCATCGCCTGCCGATATGCTGACCAATCCTTTCTGATCTTCAAACACTGCTTATGTCGCAACGCCAATTTCCACACAGCCGCCATCTGAACGACCAGAATCAGACGCTGCACCTTGAAGACTGCAATCTTCAGACCGTTGCCCAAACTTTTGGCACACCCGCTTACGTGTATTCGCGGGCGGCACTGACCGACGCGTACCAAGCTTTTGCCGACACGCTGGCCGCCCACCCGGCCGGCCAAGACGGGCTGGTCTGCTTTGCGGTTAAAGCCAACAGCAACCTCGGTGTGCTCAGTCTGTTTGCCCAACTGGGCTCCGGATTCGACATCGTCTCCGGGGGTGAATTGGCACGCGTTCTGGCAGCGGGTGGCAACCCGAAAAAAGTGGTGTTCTCGGGCGTTGGTAAAACCGAAGAAGAGATGATCGCCGCACTGAATGCCGGCATCCTCTGTTTCAACGTGGAATCCGCGAGTGAACTGGATCGGCTATCGACCGTGGCTGCGCGCATCGGCAAACGCGCCCCAATCAGCCTGCGCGTTAACCCGGACGTCGATGCTAAAACGCACCCTTACATTTCTACAGGTCTCAAAGAAAACAAATTCGGCGTACCGATTACCGATGCGCTGGCCCTGTATCGCCATGCGGCTTCGCTGCCGGCCATTGAAGTGACGGGCATCGATTGCCATATTGGTTCGCAATTACTTGATCCTTCGCCTTTCGTCGAGGCGCTAGAGCGCATTCTGCCCCTGGTCGACACCCTCAAGGCTGAAGGCATTCATCTACACCACATCGACCTTGGTGGCGGTTTGGGCATTTATTACCATGAAGGCCAGACCGAGCCGGTTGTCGCCGATTACCTGCGCCCGCTACTGGATCGCCTGACGGGTCGTGGTCTGCGTGTGTTGCTGGAACCGGGTCGCCGCCTGGTGGGCAACGCCGGCGTACTGCTGACAAAAGTGGAATATCTGAAGCATGGTGAAGACAAGCACTTTGCAATTGTTGATGCCGCCATGAATGATCTGGCACGCCCGGCGCTCTACGAAGCCTGGCACGACATCGTGCCCGTTAAACCGCATAACGGCGAAGCACGCACTTACGATATCGTTGGCCCTGTCTGCGAAACCGGTGACTTCCTCGGTCAGGCACGTCCTATGGCATTACAACAGGGTGATCTGCTGGCGGTGCTGTCGGCCGGTGCGTACGGCATGGTGATGAGTTCGAACTACAACACGCGTCCGCGTGCTGCCGAAGTGCTCATTGATGGCGACAAAACGCATCTGGTGCGCGAACGCGAAACCGTCGCCAGTCTTTACGCTGGGGAAAAAACCATCCAGTTTTAACGCGGCAGAACGATCAGCAATGCAATCGGGATGAATACCAGTCCCGCGAGGTTGCCGATCATCACGATCGAAGCCACCTTGTGTGGCTCTTGATTGTAGCGTTCGGCAAACATGTAATTAAGCACGGCGGGCGGTAACGATCCAAAAAGGATCAGCTGTGCAATAAATGCCTCCGACAAGTTCAAGGACCAGCCCACCAGCGCCGCGGTGCCCATGCCGGCTAGTGGACGGACCACGGCGGCCACCATGCTTGCCGTACTCTCAGAAAACTTCACGTCGCACAGGCGCACACCCAGCGCAAAGAGCATCAGCGGCACGGAGATGTCACCCAGCATGCGGATCGCAAACATCAACGGTTGCCACAGGTGAATCTGCATCACATTAAAGACAAGCCCCAGCACCGCGGCCTGAATCATGGGAATCTTCCAGATATCGCGCATTCTGGCGTTGTGATCCAGAATCCACGGACCGATCGTGAAATGAATCGTGTTCGACACAAGAAACAGCACCACTGCAGCGGCCATGCCCTCTTTGCCGAAGGCCAACAAGGCTAACGGGATACCGAGGTTACCGCTGTTGTTGATCATGATCGGTAAACCCACCGTTTTGGGGGCTTCGTGCAAAGCACGTGCGGTCAGATACCCAATCAAGCCGCACGCCGCAATCGAAATGGCCGCACCAGCGGCCAGCCAGACATATTCCCGAATGTGAAAGTCACCGCCGGCCATCACCGTAAACACCATGGCCGGCGTGAAGTAATCCATATTTAGCCGGTTCGCCACCGCCATCTCCGGCTTGTGCTTGCGCCCCGCCCAGACACCTACCGCAACCACGGCGATGACGGGGAAGATCACTTCAAGAATTCGGGTAAACAGGTCCATATATGTTCGGGCATTGTCGCTTGGGCGGGAAGTTTTACTCCGCAGGCGCCAGATTGCGAAGGCAGGGTTTGAACCTGCGCATCGTCAGGCAAAAAAAAGGCCGACACCGAGTCGACCTTTGAGCTGGTATATCCGACGGATATACCAACAGCGCGTTGTTAGGCCTTCTTGACGTAGGCCGAACACCAACCCGCAGCAGCAACCTGTTTGCCTGCAAAAATCGGGCACGGACCGGATGTAGAACCCGCCTTACCCTGATACAGGGAACAGTTGGAACAATTCTGACCTGCGGCAAATTTCGTGAACTTGGCCTTGTCTGCCTTGCTCGCGTTGGCCACATAACCCAGTGACTTGGCTTGAGGGTCCGACTCACTAACCATAGGGGCATCAGCAGCAGTGGCGGTACGCATCATGGCTAAGGCAGAACCCGCAGCAACCGAACCCAGAATAAACTTACGACGACTCATGGACATATCGAGACTCCTTGATGAGTTTGAAATAGTAGCTTTATAAGTTTCGGCCCGGGCTATGTGCTTGTCAACAATTATCTTGCCAGCGAACGCGTATTTCAGGTAGCTGTCGCGCGCTGCTCCCGCAGCCAGCTGACGAAAGACAGCAGCAAGAGACCCGAACCGATCAGCAGAATGCCGGCAATTTCGTAGCGACTGAACGCCTCATGCAAGATAGCGCGTGAACAGACAATGGCGATCACTGGCGTGCCTAACACCAGTAAACTGGCTTCCCAGGCGGGGACCCGGTCCAGAATCGATGTCCACAACCACCAGCAGAAAGCCGTGCTGATGAGCGTTAATACCAGCATAATGCCCACGAATTCAGTTGTCCAAAGCACCGGCGGCTCGTTGGCGATGCTGGCGATCAAGGCGACCGGGAGACTTCCGATCAGATTCGACCAGGCGGTCAACGACAGCAGGCTAACCCTAGTGTGGCGGCGCAGCTTCTTGACCAGTACCGTCCCCATCGCCCAGCAAATCGCCGCACCAATTCCCAGGCTATTGCTCAACCACCCTGCCTGAAGATTCCACGGTTCAATGATCAAAAGCAGCCCGGTCAGGATACCGACAACCGCTAACCACTGCCCACCGCGCACCCGCTCGCCCAGAACGGGCCAAGCCAACAACAAGGTCCAGATCGGCATGGTGTACACCAGCACGGCGGTCTTGCCGGCTGCACCAAATTTCAGGCTGAGGGTCTGCAACAGCATGAATCCGGAGACCTGACAGAGGCTGATCAGTAGCACGGCGCGCGGCGCCTGCAATCTTAAGGGCTGGCGCAACAATTTAAGCGCGAGGAACAGCGCCAGTGCGCCCCCGAATACCCGCATAAAGGTCAGCGTGAACGGCGGCGCATAGTCCAGCGCCTGCTTGGCAACAACCCAGGTATAACCCCAAAGCAGCGACAACACCACGATCCCCAGCGCCGCCCAGAGCCGCGCTTTCGAGGAGGCATCAGACAAAGCGCGCATCAGGCTGCTTCGACGAGCAGCCCTTTCAGATACTCACCTTCAGGGGCCGCCAAACCAATCGGGTGATCACTGGAGGCCATCAGACGACGCAAAATACGGGCATCGCGCCCCGCGTCGGATGCCGCGCTGGCCACAATCTTCTGAAACAGCTCGATGCCGATACCGCCGGAACAGGAATAGGTCATCAGTAAACCGCCCGCGGCCAGCAACTTGAATCCGAACAAGTTGATGTCTTTATAAGCGCGCGCGGCCTGATCGGCATGCGCTGCCGATGGTGCAAACTTCGGCGGATCCAGCACGATGAGATCGAACTTCTCCCCGGCCTTGTGATAATCACGCAGCGCCTGAAACACATCCGCATCGCGCCATTCGGCACGGCTCGCATCCAGATGGGGGTTCATGGCGAGATTCGCTTTAGCCTGTTCCAGTGCCGGGCCCGATGAATCAATCGACATCACCGAGGCCGCACCGCCCGCCAGCGCCTGCAATGAAAAGCCACCGGTATAACAAAAGCAGTTGAGCACGCGGCGGCCTTGCGCCAACGCCCGCAACATCAGGCGATTGTCGCGTTGATCGAGATAAAAACCCGTTTTGTGGCCGCCCGCGACGTCCACACCAAAGCGCACACCATGCTCATCGATCTGCGGAAAGGTCTCGGTTGGTGCCTCGTTCAGACCTTTGCCAGCCATCCAACCCGTTACCGGTTCCAGGCCTTCCAGCTTGCGCACTTCAGAATCGGAACGTTCATAAATCTGCTGGCAGCCTGTGGCCTGCACAATACCGGCCACGATGGCTTCGCGCCAGGCGTCCGCCCCGGCACTGGTGAGCTGTAGCACGACCGTATCGCCATAGCGATCGGCGATCACACCGGGCAGGCCATCGGCCTCGCCATGGATCAAACGTTCGCCTGCTGGTTCTGATTGCTCGCCACGCAGCGCTTTCCATCCGGCACGACGCGCCACTGCCTGCGCGACACGACGCTTGAAGAATGCATGGTCGATGATCTCTGTCGGATCAAAGGTCCAGACGCGGGCACGAATCTTCGACGCCGGGCTCCAGGCTGCGCGCCCCATGGCAACGCCATGCTCGTCTTCAACGATCACCGTATCTCCGGAACGGGCACGGCCCTTGAGGGTGGCCACTGAACCGGCAAAGATCCAGGGGTGACGACGACGGACGGAGCCGGATTTACCGGATTGCAAAATCAGAGTGGCTGTCATGTTACTTTTTTATCTTCTTGTTCGGGGTTGAAGCGGCTGGCATCGGCTTGCGCTATCGCCGCTTTATTACGGTGCGCGCGGGGATGTGCCTGGTCATAGACCTGAGCCAGATGCTGGAAATCGAGATGGGTATAGACCTGTGTCGAGGCAATGCTGGCGTGGCCGAGCATCTCCTGCACGGCACGCAGATCGCCCGAGCCCTGAAGCATATGGGTTGCGAACGAGTGGCGCAACTGGTGCGGATGAATACGTTGGGGCAAACCCTGTTGCTGGCCGTGCCGATTGAGCCGCAGCTGAATCGTGCGTGGCGCAATCCGCTTGCCCTGCTGCCCCAGAAACAAGGCTGGCTCATCTTCTGTTTTAAGCAACTGGGCCCGCACATTCAACCAGCGCTCAACCGCTGTCTGCGCTGTACGTCCCACCGGCACCACCCGCGTCTTATTGCGCTTGCCCAGCACGCGCACTTCGCCCTGGCGCAGATCGGTCAGGCAATCCATATCAAGCCCTACGAGCTCAGATAAACGAATACCCGAGGAATAAAACAATTCAAACATGGCCTGATCCCGACACTGCAAGACTTGCTCACGTTCGGCGTTTGCATTCGGCGTCTCGGCAGTAGCCACCGGATTGAGCAGACGAAAGGCTTCATCCACCGACAACGCATCGGGCAATCGCTTCGGGTGTTTGGGCGCATGCAGGCCTTCAGCCACATTCGCGTCGAGCACCCCTCGGCGCGCTAGCCAACGCAGCAACCCACGCCAGGCAGATAACGATCGGGCAATCGAACGACCCGACAAACCTGATGCATGCAGACGGCCCACAAAACGCCGCAGATCAAGCGCGGTGAGTTCTGCGGGTGATGCATTGCCGGCCAGCGTTTGCAGACGGCGCAGGTCGCGTTCGTAATTGCTTAAAGTATGCGGCGAAACACGCCGCTGATCCCGGAGTTCTGCCAGCCAGTCTTCGGCACCCGGCCACAGCGCTACGTGTGCCGTAGACGGTTCCGGTTCACTCATGTCATGGGGTGTAAAAATTAGCCGCGCAATACACGGGCCAGGGCAGCCGCAATCACGTCACCCAAGCGTTCGATATAGGCAGTGCCCATGCCGGCCACAAAGCGCTCGGCATCGTCCGAAGCCATGGCCAGCAAACCGAGGCTCTGGCCTTCGAAGCGCAGCGGTACTAATGCCATCGACGAAATCTCGTCCCCTTCGCTACCGAACCAGGCGGCCACTTCACCGGTGCGCACGCTGCCTGTTACGGGATGATGCATACCAGCGACTTCCTTAATCAGCTCGGCACTGACCGGCGTGCAGGCATCGTGGCCCAGATTGGCTGCGCCTTCTCCCCACAAACGCAGGCGCGCCTGCGGCACACTAAAATCTTCGGCCAATGACTTGAGTACGGTAGCCACAATCTGATCCAGACGGCTGGCGCCCACCAGCGCTACCGTCAGCTGGTGCATGCGCGCGCCTAACGCGTCATTGCTTTCACCCACGCCCAGCAGCTCACCCAGACGGTGTTCCAACAGACGATTCTTTTCGCGCAAGGTAATCATCTGGCGCTCCGCCAGAGAAATCGTACGGCCGCTATAGGGATGCGCAATCTCAACCTGATTGAAGAACTCTGCCTGTTCAACAAAAAACTCCGGGTTGCTTTTCAGAAACTCGAGTACCGCTTCGCGCGTCACGCTCATAGCTCAATCTCTCCAGTAAATACGGTGACGGCAGGGCCCGTCATGATGACTGGCTGACCGATGCCAGCCCAGGCAATATTCAAATCACCCCCATGCGTTTGCACACGCACCGGGGAATCCAGCAAGCCGCGACGGATGCCCGACACCACGGCGGCACAGGCGCCGGTACCGCAGGCCAATGTTTCGCCCGCACCGCGTTCATACACACGCAGACGGATATTGTGACGATCCAGCACCTGCATAAAGCCCGCATTTACCCGTTGCGGGAAACGCGCATGGTTTTCAATCTGGGGCCCTTGCACGGCAACGGGTGCTGCCTCGCTATCGGCCACCACAGTCACGGCATGCGGGTTGCCCATCGACACCGCGCCGATGGTAAGCGTAGTGCCATCCTCCAACACCAAGGGCTGTTCAGGCGCATCGGTATCAGACACAAAAGGAATCTCTTCGGGCTTAAAGCGCGGCTGACCCATATCAACGGTTACTAACCCATCTGCTTCGAGTCGCGGATGAATAATGCCGCGCTTGGTTTCCACGACAATGGCTGATTTTTCAGTCAGCCCCTGGTCGTGCACAAAGCGCACAAAACAACGCGCGCCATTGCCGCACTGCTCCACTTCACTGCCATCGGCATTGAAGATACGGTAACGGAAGTCGGCACCGGATGTCTGCGCTGGTTCAACCAACAGCATCTGGTCAAAGCCCACGCCCCTATGCCGATCGCCCAGCGCACGAATCTGCTCGGTGCTCAGCGACACTTGCTGGCGCACGCCATCCAGTACGAGAAAGTCGTTACCGAGGCCGTGCATCTTGGAGAATTTTAGTTTCATGCGTTGATTATAGGCTGGCGCAATCAATTAACGGTGGTGCTTGCCATAAACACTGGGCTCACCTTCGGGCCGTGTCTTGAAGCGTTTGTGCAGCCAGAAATATTGATCCGGCATCTGCAGCACCCAGGACTCAATAAACTGATTCATGCGTGCCGTATCTTCTTCGACCGACGCCCCCGGGAAGTTCTCCCATGCTTCGGTGTAGTAAGACTCATAGCCGTCCGGCACCATCTTGGAAACAATCGCGATGACGCGCGCGTTGGTGAGCTGCGCCAGGCGCGACACACCGGTCACGGTGGCTGCCGGGAAACCGAAGAACGGTGCAAACACCGCATCTTTGGCACCGAAATCCTGATCGGGCAGATAATAAAACGGTGTGCCGCGTTTCATGGCTTTCACCACTTTGAGCAATCCGTCCTGACGCGAGACCAGCACCGGGTTGGTGAAACGACTACGCCCGTGCAGCAGCATGTAGTTGAGCACCGGATTTTTCTGCTTGGCGTACATGCTGATCCATGAACCCATCATGGAAGCACGCGTACCCGTGGCATCCAACCCGACAAAGTGCGGGGCCAGCACCAGCGTTGGCCGACCATCATCGCTGTAAAGGCGCTCTTCATTGTGCTGGCGGACGATACGGCGAATGCGTTTTTCTGAAGCAAACCACATGAGCGACCGATCCAGCACGGCCTGGGCGAAACGGATGCAATGTTTGAACACCAGCTTCTTGCGCTCACTATCCGGCATATCCGGAAAGCACAAACGCAAATTCGTCAGCGCCACGAAACGACGTTGTCTTGCCAGCGACCAGAGAATGATGCCAAAGAAAGCGCCGATCAAACGGATTAAACGCAGTGGCAGTTTTGAGATGAGCCAGACCAGCGCAATGAGTAACCAGCTCGGTAAGGTTTTAAGCGTAATCGGCGGACGTTGATTGTTCATAGATTAATTTCAGGGGGCTGCGCATTCGAGCCGCGCGGGGTCTTATAACGGTTGTAGCCCCAGAGATACTGCTCAGGACAGGAGGATATCAGCTTCATCAGCTCCTGATTAATGGC
>Ga0233451_10005425_pt1 | contig 10356 bp, 6 predicted proteins | sample 011ome_29_FD_183052 | JGI IMG/M metagenome (GOLD analysis project Ga0233451, IMG submission 183052) | Coastal salt marsh microbial communities from the Groves Creek Marsh, Skidaway Island, Georgia - 011504CT (spades assembly) | ecosystem: Environmental > Aquatic > Marine > Intertidal zone > Salt...
ATCTCGATCGATTATAGGCGGCTGTGCGGCCTCCTCCCCGAGAAGAAGGAGAAAGACGACGTAATAAACACGACGCTTCGCCTTTTGGGTGCGCGTCTGTCGAATAAAAAATCTTCTCTCTTCGAGAAAAAGAACGACGACGCGTGAGCGGACGATAACTGCTCTCTCTAGAACGAGAAGAAACTTTAAAGATGATTATACCTTTCTCTTTTAGTAGTCGTGCTGTGGATGTTCTTCCGTGCTGTTTTTGTGGTGTTTTGGAATTCTGAAAAAGAAGAAGAAGAGAGAAAAGAAGAAAAAAAAGCACAAAAAAGGCGGGAGAGAGAAAACATGCAATGGGAAACGAAAAGACACGAAATGTGACTCGACGCGTTTTTTGACTGATGAAAACTCATAATTTTATAACAGACAAACGCGCTTTTGCTCCTCCTCGCGAGTTTCTTTTCTTTCTTCTTCTTCTTTTCTCCTTGGATTAATTCTCAGCTCTTCTCCTTAGGCTTTCATCTTCTTTCTCTCTCGCGATGTGTTCTTCGACCCACTCGAGGGATTTTGGGCACCGGGAGGTTTCTGGATCCTCCGGTTCGCTCTCGATGTCTCGTTCCTCGCCGTCGTTGGCGTCGTTTGGGCCTCCGTCGGTGTGCGACGGTTCGGTGCCATCGCCCCAGTGCCAGCCGCCGGATTTGTTCAGAGTTTCTTCTTTAAACATCTCTTCGAGCTTGGTACCATTGATGCCTCGTTTTTCGAGCTCGCGGTACGAGTCCGCTTTGGCTTTGGTGATGAAGTGCGTCGGGTCGTCATCAATCGGGTGGATTTTTTTCGGGTCAAAGCCGAACCATTCGCCGCGCTCGTTAACTTCTGGGTATTGGTGGATTTGTTCCATGTACAGTCTGTGTTGCGTCCACGTGCACCCGATGTTGTATCGATACGAGACGCCGTCTTTATACCCGTCGGCTTCAGATAATCCTCCGTTCGTGCGACAGTAGTGCACCAAATCGGAAAACTCTTTCCTGTTCGCCACGGTCCACGGGTTTTTCGGTCTCGGCGTTGGACCTAAGGACCCGTCCGGTTGTCTGTACTTTTTCGGTTCGCCGAGCATCTTCCGTATTAATCGTTCGTTCGGTAACGGCTTCCCAATTTCGCTTTCCCACGGATACGGAAGCTCCGTTCCTTCTGGACACTTTCGTCTCGGCGGATGCGCCGGGACGGGTTCAAATTCAGGCTCAGGTATCTCCTCCCCGTTTTCCTCCTCACCAGGTGTCCAGTTTATTAAAACTTCCGGGTTGATAATTTTATCCCGTATGTATTTCGGTATTCCGTCGTAAATCTCCTTCCCGGTTTTCCTTTTCGGTTTCAATAACGTCGCAGGGTACGTCGGAGGAGGAGAAAGAGGAATGGTTTTCGTTTTGTTTGTCTCGTTTCCTCCCGTTTCTTTTTTTTCCTCCTCCTCCTCGTCGTCGTCCTCGCCGCTGCTGCTGCTGCTGTTATTGCTGCTGCTCGTGTCGCTCCCATCGTCGTCGTCGTCTCCTAAAACGCTCTTCTTCTTTTTCCTGTTCTTCTTGTTCTCGTTGGACGACGACGACGACGCTAAATACGCGTCCAGTTTCGGCATAATAATCGCTTTTCAAAGAAGAAAAAAAAACGCTCGTAAATGCGCGTATTTTAGAGAGAGAGTTGCCCTTCTCGGAAACACAAAAAAGTATTCAATTTTTGATTTTCGCTTTTTTTTCTGTTTTTTGAAAAAAAAAAAGAAATTTTCTCATCACAAAACACAAAGAAGAAGAAGAGAAAAAAATGACTTTTGCGTTCCCTTGTTGTTGTCTTCTTCCTTCTCCTTCTTCTGTTTCTTCTTCTGGTTGCTGCTCTCGAAAAGAGAGGAGGAGAAATAATGCCGCTAATGCTTTGAGAGGAGGACGTGGAGTCTTCGATGACGAACGTGAAAGAACACGAAGAGGAACGCATCAAAATCATCATTTTCGTCGTCAAAAAAAGGACTTGGGTGATTTTGTTTTTGGAAATCAACATCATCTTCATCGCGGGTTCTTGTGCCTCGCGAAATCGTCGTTTGAGGAGTACGAGGAAGAGGAAAATGACGACGACGACGACGATGAAAACGAAAACGAAAACGGAGGTGGTGAGAACGAGATTACAAAATACACAAACACCGCAGCAGAAGTCGACCAAGAGTTATACATCCCGAAACCGTTATCGGCGGAAAACAAATTAGAGCGTTTGTTACCGAAAGATAACTACGATGCCCCGGTGTCGGACGAGGAGAGGTTTCGGAATTTATTCGACGCGGAGTCATCGACGATTGATCCGGAGAGTTTGAACGAGTACGGGGAGAGAATAGACCAAGAGAAGTGGTATAATTTAGGATTGAGAAGGGACGCGCATCCCGTCGCGCGGTTTCTGTTGAAACCGTTTACGAGCGACATCACGCGAAGAATCGTCGCGTGTACGGGAATGTTGACGGTGTTGCGAGCTGGGTATATAGGCCAATCGAGATTATTTGATGCGTCAAAAGTTGGAAGTGTGACGCAATCGTCCGGTCCAATGGCAGATATGGCGAAGAAATTAATGGAAGACCCCTCGTTCGCGCACATGGGCGACGTGCTCGGAGGCGCCAGGCAGATTACCGAACACGGCGGGGTGACTATTTTTCATTTAGGTATAGGTCCGTTTGTAGCTGGGAGCATTATCATGCAAGTATTAATGGCCATAGACCCTCAAATGAAAGAGATGAAGAAAGATAGAATGGGGATGGAAAAGTTAAAACAACAAGGACGGTATTTGACGTTGATTATTGCGTTGATTTTAGGAGCGATTGAGGCGCACAAGTTGAAATATTTATGCGCCATGGCGATTCCCGGTTTTTTGTATTATATGACGGCAACGATGTTGTTCGCCGCCGGGGCAATGACTATCACGTGGGTTGCGCAAGAAATTACCGATTACGGGATTGGGGAAGGAAGCGGGATGATTATAACCATGTCCATTTGTGCGTCCTACGCGTCGACGGTGAAGAATGCAATCTTCGTAGAAAAAGTGACGAGCAGCGGCGGGACGGCGGCGGCAGCCGCGGCAGCGTTCGTCTCCTCCGGTAGTCTTTTAGAATCCGTGAGAGGTTTAGTGGTGAACCCGGCGTTCTTGACTATCTCTGGGTTTGTGGTACTGTTAACTTTCGCGTCCGCTTTACTCAACGAAGGGACGTGTAAAATCCCTCTGCAATTTTTCCAAGGCCCGGACGCGTCGCAGCTCCCGAAATCCGCCCAATCCGAATCTTCGGAGATTCCTATTCGTGTCAACCCTGGTGGTATGACTATGATTATCGCGTTTAGCATGCTGTGTGGTTTCTTCCGCGAACAAGTCGCGCCAGCCATGCCAGCCGCAATCGGGAAGACTTTAGTGTCCATTTGCGACCCGACTGATTTCAGTTACTACGTTTTCTTATTCGTCTTTTGCATCGCCGGTTCATACATCGACGTACAAAATACGCCAAAAGAAGTTGCGGAATACATCACAAAAATAGGTGCGAGAATACCAAACGTTCGACCTGGCGTTCAAACGGAAAAATATTTGCGGGATTTACAAAACGGCGCGAAATTCTTCGGCGGCGTCTTGTTAGGATTAATCGCGTGCGTGTGCTCCATAGCGGACGAGTACGTGAGAGGTACGTACGGAGTGAACGTCGGTTTTACGAGCATGCTCATTTGTACGAGCACGATGTTATCTCTGAAAAGACAAATTAGAGCGTTAGGGGAGGTACCGTCCATGAAAGTCGTCTTGAAAGAACTTTAATGATGAATAAATTGATTGATTGATTGCGTCTCTCTCGCTTTTTAAAAACAAAATGAACTTTTCAGCTCAAATGCATCATCACACGTACGCGCGCGTCGCTGCGTTTCTGGCTACTCCTACTATAAAAAAACTACGTAAATTACTACCTAGGTATCTTGATGCGCACACACAGACTCAAAAGATTCGCGCGAACATGCTTTTTACTCGTTCGTCGACCCAATCGTACAAAACGAGTCTTTTCGATTGTATCGCCTCGGCGTGTTCTTTCATCTCTCCGTTTTTCACTTTACTCGCGATTTTCATAAACATCCCCCACAACGTCCCAATCACCGTCCTCGTTATAAACTGTATGATTGAAACCGGAACGTACGAAATCTTCGGGTCGATATTAAATATAAACGACACAATCATCTCGTCTTCGTGCTTTTCCCTCGCTTTCTTCCACGCCTCGCCTTCGCTCGGAATCGCTCGAAACAAAAATCCTCCGTGAAAGTCCACTCGCGTGCACTGGCCAAACTTATGGTCAATCGCCGGGACTCTCTCGTCGTCCTCGCAATCGCAACTGTTCAACAATACCGCCACCACGCCACTTTCGTCGATATCATCGAAAGCCAGCGCGTCCAAAACAACCTCTCTGGTTGAAAACGGCCACGGACACTCCACCGTAACGAGTAAAAGCTGCGAACATCGGCCGCGTTGGTCGAGCTTTTCGGTTCGCGAAAATTTCAATTTCGGCATCGTCCACGAAGGTAACCACGACGCGTACAGCTGACTTTCATTCAACGTCGCTAACACTGGCACTAACATCTCTCTTTTAATCGCCTGGTCTACTCGTAAAATCAATTTCGTATCGTTTTCCGTCGTCTTGTAATAAATTTTCGTCTGGTCTCTCCCGCCAAAAGAGAAAGATTTCTGCGTTTCCCAGGACGAATCTTTCTCCGCGTCTTCTCTCAACATCTCGATGAACGACTCCGACTGTTTCGCTTTTTCCAGAACGTATTTCACCATCTTTTCTTTCTCTTTTTCTTTCGTATCTTTCAACTCTTCTTTGTCTTCTTCTTCCTCTGATGATGATACTAAACTGTCGCATATTTTCCGGAGCAATCTCGCGGACTGTAAGAGCCGGTCGTCTCTGAAATGGTCTAAAGCGCGCGTTCGCGGTGAAGAACATAATATATTTTCTCGATCGTAATCGATACCATCATCGTCCTCACCTGCAGACTCTTTGTCTTCTTCTTCTTCCTCTTCTTCTTCTTCTTCTTCTCGATGCAACGACAAAACCTTTTCTTCTTTTGGCTGCTCGCTCGCGAGAGGATGATGAAGACGTGAAGAGGGAGAAGAAGTGACAGGTGTCATTTTTGCGTCAAATCCCACAAAGAGGGGGCTGTTTTTTATGAAAAATTTCATCAAACGTCTGTCAAAGCAACACATCCCCCCTATTAAAAATAAGGACGATGATGGAGGAGGAAAACAACAACAGCGAGAGGAAGAAGAAGAAGAAGGAGAAGAAGAAGAACAAGAGGAAGAAGACGCGTTGTGACGACGAAAACATTGATGGGGGTTTCAAGAAGAAGAAGAGTTCTTCTTTGTCTCCTCCTCCTCCAACGTTTGCGTTTAAAGAGCAACTGTCGTGCAGCAACTTTGTGTTGAACAAAAAATGCGAAGCGTGTGTACGAAAAGTTGAGAAGATGAGGCGCGAATGTTGTTTAAGTGGTGAGGACGATGTGAAGAAGAGCAGTAGTAGTAGTAAAATCGTTTTGAAGCGACCGGAGGAGTGCGAACGATTTAAGAGGTATCATCATCACCAAGAAGAAGAAGAAGAAGAACAAAATGCGAGAAACGAAAAACAATCAGTCGTTGGCTTGTACGCGAAAGGCGACCGGATCTTAACCGTCGGCGACGGAGATTTAACGTTTTCTTTGAGCTTGGCGAAACGATTAAAAAAGGTAAAGTTGATCGCGACGACGCACGAGACGAAGGCGAGCTTGGAGAAGGCGTACGGGAAAGACGCGATAAAGGCGACGTTGGATGAGTTGGCGGTTTGCGGCGAGGACGTTTTGGTGTTGCACGGGGTGGACGCGGCGAAATTGAAAGAGAGCTTGATGGATGCCGCCGCCGTCGCCGCAAGTAATAAGAGAGATGTTCTCGAGCGAGTCGAAAAGTGCATAGATGAAGGTTTCGATAAAATCGTCTGGAATTTCCCGTGCGTCTCGAGAGAAGAGGACACCGGCGAGGCGAAAGACGGCGCGCGAGAAGGCGCGGATGGTAGAAACCCAGCCGACGTGGAGCTGAATAGGAATTTGACACTAACGTTCATCGCGAACGCCGCCGTCATGTTGAGAAAGAAAAAATCAAAGAAGAAAAGAGGCGCGGGCGAAGTACACGTGACGCATAAAGTCGGCATGCACCCGTCCTCCTGGAACGTTCCCGAATTGAAAGCAACTACGACAACATCTTCTTCTTCGCAGCCGAGGGGAGTCATTCGAGCCATCGCTTCCGTCTTCTTCGACCGAATGGTCTATCTCCCGTACAAGCCTCGCAAAGCGTTGGTCGCCAAAAGCTTCTCCATCGCCGACGCCAAGACGTTCATCTTTTGCGTATTCGAAGAAGAAGAAGAAGAAGAAGAAGAACAATTTTCTCTCAACGCGTGGATGAGAGAGAGGAAAGATGTCCTCGAAAAGCTTACTCCGTAGTAGTACACGTATAGTAGTACCAAGTAGTAGTAGTAGTAGTAGTAGTAGTAATAATAATAGTAGTACAAGTAGTATACACAGCAGCCGCACGCACCTAAAAGTGGCTCCTGCGACGACGACGATGACGATGGAAAAGAATACAACCTTCTTTGCTCTTTGCCTAATTTTCTTGTAAAGTTCGTTGTAACACGAAAAAAAAGAGACAATTACGACGAGTAAGAAAAGAATAATACCGCAGAAGAAAAACGCAGAACAGCTGCGTATTACTACGCAGCGCAACAAAAACAACGGGAAAAATTTCGTCCTTCAACCTCCTCTGCGCGCCGTTCCGGACCAACAAGATGGGCAACGCGTTTTCTTTCAACGGAATGGAGTCTTCCCAAGAGGAAAAGCAAAAATCTATGCTCGAATCGATACGTGAGATGAACGCCAACGAAACCGGTTTCGACGCCGTCATCGTCTGTTGCTCGACCGAACACCAAGCGACGTACTGGGGCGAACGGTTGGTACAAACGCGAGGGTCGGCGTGTAAAAAAGACGCCTTAGTTTACGCCGTGTGCGAGGACTGGACGAACAAAGACGGCGCCGGGAACGGATTGGGCACTTTGTACGCGTACGCGAAAGCGAAAAAGTTGGCGGAGGCGAAAGACGCGAAGGATTTGGATTTGATTTTAAGCAACGGCGGGTCGATCGGTTTGTACCACACGGCCGGGAAAGGGACCAGGTTAGCGCCGTTACCCGGGGCGGAGAATAACAACAAACCTGGGGTCAAGTTACCCGCGGTGGTGGAAGTCGCCGGGGAAGCGAGAAACTTGACCATCCTCGAGGCGGTGGTGAGACAGACGAACAGGTACGCCAAAGAGCGACCGGGAAGAGTCTCCGTGTTTTGGGGCGACCAGATTTTCATTCCATCCGCAGGGCACAACAAATCTGGCGAACACCACGCGGATATTTTAGCCGTCATGGGCCCAATGCCGAACGAAACAGAGTGGAACGAGAAAGGTTTCTCCAACTACGGGTTAATCGCGGTGAACGGCGAGAACGAGGCGACGCAGGTTGAAAAAGTCAGCCACGCGACCGCGTCGGAGCTGTTGAAATCGTTCGGATCGGTGAAACAAGTCGGTCCGAGTTTAGGATCGTTTTCACTGGGCCACGAAATGTTAAGTTTGATGTTGAGCGAGTTCGAGAAGGAGTTGGCGGGGAAAACCGCCAAGTTTGATTCCGATCCGCACTTTTGGATGCCGTTGACGATGACGAAAGAAAACTACGCGAAGATTATGCAAACGAAAGAGGAGACGCGAGAGCAAGCGGAAGCGCACCACGACCGCATGACGAAGTTCAAACAAGCTTTGTTGGAGCAGTTTCCTGAGAAGAAGTTGTTCGGCGCGGTGGACGTCGGCCAAGGCTCGTATTGGTGGGATTACGGCTTGTTGAAGTTGTACAGAAAGAACAACTTGATGGTGACTGGAGACGATGCCGAAGCAGAGGCGTTGAGATTGTATTTGAATATCCCGAGTCGCGACGTGAAGTTGGCAAACTTTCAAGCCTCTATCGACGACGAATCGAACAAGTCAGTCATCGTCGCGTCCACGGCGAAGAGCGGGTCGGTGAAATCCTCCGTCGTGAGTAACGTCAACTGCGGCGACATTCAGGTCGAGAACTGCTTGTTGGTCAACGTCACCGCGAAAAAAATCAGAGCATCGAACGCAATCATATATAACGTCGTCGACGAGAGCGACGACGGGTTGATTTTACCGGACGGCCAAGTGTACACGAACGTGTTCATGCCCAAGTCCAAGGAGAAGTTGACGATGACGAGTACGATATCGCAGTGCGGCGGCAAAGTGTTCAAGATTAAAATGGCCACCAACCCGCACTCGTTCAACGACGTCTACGCGATGAATGGTGAGACCGATGTCAGAGAAGCGTACGCGATGGGTGACAAAGCACACGCGGATTGCAAGAAAAAAATTTAATGTTTGTTTGTTTGTTTAATATCGTCGCGACGAGTTTTTAATAATATTACTACGAGTACCTGGTACTACCTAGGTACACTTTTTTATTTCTTTACTTACAGTACACGCTAATGTTACAGTATGTTGCCGCGCGGCGCCGCGCTATCTATAGCCAAAATTCTTTACGTTTCGTTGTACAGTTTGATATCGCTCGCTAATTTTCCTCTCGTTCTGATTGGAATGAACCCTTCTTCGTCTGCTTCAAATTCCATTCTACTCACGCCAGGGTCTGACTTTAATCTGAGCACGCCTTCGTCCGCGTCGACGGTGATCTCACCTTGATTCATTAAAACCGCTAAACCGGCAAAAATGACGTTCGATTTTTCCTCGAGGACGCCGTCCCAAGGCACTTTGAGCGGCAGACAAAGAAACAAACACTTCCTCGTGCACGTGCGAATGGACGACCCGATGGCGACGGAGCTTTTGTTTCCTTTCACGTCTGTAAAAGTCATCGCGGCTTGAAACGCGCCATCTCGAAAGGCTGAATTTTCGTATAAATCTTGAGACACTAACAATCCGGTCGTCCCGCTATCGAAAATGACGTACGTCTTTTCGTTCTTGTTTTTAAATTTATGTTTTTCCCCGTTGATGTACAAATCGTCCAACAGAACCGCGTAGTGATACACCGGTGATCCGAGTGGTCGTAAATCAATCATCGCTAAAACGTTCGCATCGTTTCTTCTATCGATTAAATTCTTCCTCGAGAGCGTCAACGTTTCCTTCTCGAAATTCATGGAAAAAGAGCTCACATCGGTTTGTTCTAAAAACGTCGGTCGAATCCAGTCTTGTCGGTATTTAGTCAATCCAACGAACGACGCGTTCGCGCCGTTGATAGACCCGCCCACGTTTGCCATGGACCCGTTGACGACGCCTAAAACCATCTCCCGTAAATTCCAATCGCGCGAACGCGAACGCGAATCATCGTTTAAACCGGTCGTGAACCGCAAATCACCCAAGCACCACACGGTGCTCGAATCCACTTGTAACCCGTACACTTCGTACGTCTCCCCGTACGGGCTCGGCCGAATATCATTTTGCGTCACAAACCCCCAATTTTCGCTCCCATTCCCACCTTGAATGGTTATAAACGGAGACCCGGTATCCACCACGCCTCTCACGCTCGCGTCGCCGATGTAATAATCCAACACGAAAGACGCGCCGTCGTACGTCATCGGTATCTCTATTACGGATTCATTACTATTACTATTATTACTATTATTATTATTCGTATCATCAACATCATTATTACTCCTTTCATCGACTTCTGGTTGTAACGCGTATAACCTTTGCGTTTCCAACAGTCTCTTCCTCGCGTTGATTTCGTATTTGTAATACGTATTATTATTAGTAATACTGTTGTTGCTCGATATTGAATACATATCTTCTTCTTCTCCATTACGAGCAAAGCTTTTCTTTGTGAACAACATCGAAGATGATTGTAAAGCCAGCACGATGTCTCTTCTCCTCCTTTTGATGGTTTTGGTGGTTTTGTTGGTGCTTCTCGTCGCGTCCAAGTCGTCATCAACTTCTTCTTTAGCTTCTTCTTCATCATCATCTTCACCTTCTATCCGAGGAGGAGCGTTTCGAAGCGCTTCGCATCTTCTTCTTCTGCTCGAAGAAGAAGAAGAAAAACGACACATTTTCAAACGACCACAAAGTTTTAATTTTGGTGGTCGTGAAGATGACGACGACGATGAAGCCACGACGACGACGGATTGTGAGGAGTGCCCTTCAATCGCCGCCGCTGATGCAACAACACAGCGCATGCTTGAAATTTTTTAACGAACAGAAGAAGAAGCAACAGAAGAGAGAAGAATTTTTATTTTTCATGCAACTGTTTTTTCGTCACA
>Ga0233451_10005427_pt1 | contig 10355 bp, 9 predicted proteins | sample 011ome_29_FD_183052 | JGI IMG/M metagenome (GOLD analysis project Ga0233451, IMG submission 183052) | Coastal salt marsh microbial communities from the Groves Creek Marsh, Skidaway Island, Georgia - 011504CT (spades assembly) | ecosystem: Environmental > Aquatic > Marine > Intertidal zone > Salt...
AAAAAATTATGGATATTGCCAATAAAGATGTGATTTTTATGCATTGTCTACCCGCGCACAGAGGAGAAGAAGTAACTTCTGATATTTTAGATAGTAAAGCTAGCGTTGTGTGGCAAGAGGCCGAAAATAGATTGCACGCCCAAAAAGCATTGCTTGAATATTTGCTAGTAAGATAATTAAAAACTATTCTTCTATTTCTGATCTAACTTGTTCAATTGATGTATGTCTAACATCTTTACCTTTAATTAAATAAATTGTATGTTGCGCTATATTTTTTGCGTGATCACCAATTCTCTCAATACTTTTTGCGCAAGTAGATATATCAATAAAATTTTTTACAATTTTATTTTCTTCAATTTTTACAATATACGATATTAATTGACGCATACAAGCCTCATACTCGACATCAACTTTCTTATCCTCGGTAATCACCTCAAACGCATCTTCAACTGATCTTCTTGCGTATGCATCTATTGCCTTATTTAAAGCTAAAGAAGTACTATTGCCTAAATGCTCTAAACTCTTTAAAAAACTTGTATCGATATTATCGTAATTTAATTTTAAGGATAGTCTTGCTATTTTTTCTGCCTCATCCCCTACTCTTTCTAGATCGGTAATAATTCTTAAAATTACTACAATAGTTCTTAAATCTTTTGCAACTGGTGTTTGAAGAGCAAGAAGTGTATTGCATTTTTCATCTATTTCAATTTCAAATTTATTGGTCATGAAATCATGCGTTGCAACATTATGCGATAATTCAGACTCGCCTTTTATTAAACCAGTTAATGCATTTGCATATGATGCTTCAACAACACCAGCCATTTCAAGTGTTAAAGACTGAACCTCCGATATGGAGTCTCCCATTGATGTTGATATATGTCCTGTATTTGATTGATTATTGTCCATATTCTCTTAAAATAACTGAGCAAGTAAAGCTGTAATTTAATTAAATTGTAACAATCTAATGTTAAATTAATATTACACTTTAATGTTAAAAAATCAAATTTGAGAAAATAATAATATAATGAATTTGTCAATAATGTTTTTTATTATAGCTCTTTTAGGAGTTTCTGGATATTTTGCAGGACTTAGAAAATCTCTTATTATTAGAGAGAAAAACACGCTTCACTCAACTCCAATATATCATGGTATATTGCTGGCCGTTAACTCATCACTAGCATCAATTCTTACATTAGTAGTATGGTTAATTATAGAAAAAAATATATTTTATGAATTAAAGTTTTTCAGAGAGTATCTTTACTTCTTAACATTTATTGTTTTTTCATACACTGCAACTTTAACATATAATAAAATAAAACATGAGTTTAAAGCGAGAGATAATCTAGAGAAAATAATTAAATTATTTTTATTAAGCTGTTCTTCTCTAGCTATTTTAGTAACAATTGGTATATTCTTATCTGTAATTTTTGAATCGCAGAAATTTTTTAATACAATTCCAATAATTGATTTCTTATTTGGCACTCATTGGAGTCCGCAAATGCCTATTAGAGAAGATCAGGTTGGTTCTTCTGGAGCTTTTGGTGCAGTTCCACTATTTACCGGAACTTTTTTAATTGCTTTTATAGCTATGTGTATTGCCGGGCCTATAGGTCTTATGTCTGCGATTTATTTATCAGAATATGCAACAAAAAATGTAAGAAACTTTATAAAGCCGCTAACTGAAATTCTTGCTGGAATCCCAACTGTTGTTTATGGTTTTTTCGCAGTTATTGTTGTTGCGCCGTTTATTAGAAATACAGGAGAGCAACTTGGCATTTCTATAGCATCAGAAAGTGCATTAGCTGCTGGATTAGTAATGGGCATTATGATAATACCTTTTGTTTCATCTATATCTGATGATGTGATAAATGCAGTTCCTCGAAACCTAAAAGATGGTTCTCTTGGAATTGGAGCAACAAAATCAGAGACAATAATTAAAGTTATAATACCCGCAGCACTTCCAGGAATCATTGGTGGTTTATTATTAGCTGTATCTAGAGCTATTGGAGAAACAATGATAGTTGTAATGGCTGCAGGAATGTCAGCAAATCTAACTGCAAATCCATTTGAAGCTGTAACCACTGTAACAGTACAAATTGTAATCTTATTAGTTGGGGATCAAGAATTTGATAGTCCTAAAACTCTTGCAGCTTTTGCTCTTGGTTTAGTATTATTTTTTATAACGCTAATTTTAAATTACATCGCATTACACATAGTAAGGAAATACAGAGAACAGTATGAATAATCTAAAATCAAGACAAGCAAAAGAAAAAAGATTTCAGCTATATGGGATATTTTCAATTCTGATTGCATTATCCCTACTTATAATCCTTTTTGTAAGTATAGTTTCTCAAGGGTACACGGCTTTTAAAGAAACAAGAATACAGTTACCAATAAATTTTAATGAAGAAATACTTGATCCTAATAATACAAAAGATTGGAATATTGTTAAGAAAGCTAATTTTAATAAATTAGTTAAAAATGCTGTTGACGAAATTATTCCTGGTGTCGAGGGTAGAGGAAATAAAAGAAAGCTTTACAAATTAATCAGTAGTTCAGCCGAATATAAATTAAGAGATCTAGTAGAAGAAAATATTGAAATCATAGGAACAAAAGAAAAAATCTGGGTTTTAGCAGATGATGATGTTGATATGTTAATAAAAGGTCATATAAAAAGAGATTTACCTGAAAGTGAAAGAAGGATTGATAATCAGGAATTACAATGGATAGCGATCTTAGAGTCAAAAAAAATTATTAAAAAATTTTTTAATAAAACATTATTTACCAAAGGTGATTCAGCAGAGTCTGAACAATCAGGTATACTTGGTGCTCTAATCGGATCACTATTTGCTTTAACTATAACATTAGTATTATCTTTTCCAATAGGTATAGCAACAGCTGTTTATTTAGAGGAATTTGCACCAAAAAATAATAAATTTATTGATTTTGTTGAAGTTAATATTAATAATTTGGCTGCAATTCCATCAATTATTTTTGGACTACTTGGTCTGGCAATTTTTTTAAATTTTTTTGGTATGCCAAGATCTGCGCCTCTTGTTGGTGGTTTGGTGCTTTCCTTAATGACTTTACCTACAATAATTATTTCAAGTAGAGCAGCGCTTAAATCAGTCCCTCCATCTATAAAGGAGGGAGCACTAGGCCTCGGAGCATCAAATGTGCAGGCAGTTTTTCAGCACGTAGTTCCTGTTGCTCTTCCTGGAATGTTTACAGGTACAATAATAGGCATGGCTCAAGCATTGGGAGAAAGCGCGCCTTTATTAATTATTGGTATGGTTGCATTTATTGTTGATATTCCTCAAACAATGACTGATCCTGCAACCGCTCTTCCTATACAAATTTATTTATGGGCAGACACACCTGAGAGAGGTTTTGTTGAAAGAACCTCAGCAGCTATTATGGTTTTGTTAGTATTTCTTGTTTTTATGAATAGTTTAGCTGTATATCTCAGAAAAAAATACGAAAAAGATATAAATTAAATACTTGAGAATTGATAATATGTATAATGAAAATCTAATAACTGAAGAAAATATTGAAATGATAAATGAAAATTTCATAGAAGACGAACAATTAAAAATTGATATTTCAGAAACTGTTGGAGATATTCATGTTGAGGATCCTAGAATTATAGCAAAAAACGTAAATGTTTTTTACGGTGAAAAAATTGCAATTAATAACGTAAGTATCGATATTGGAAAAAATGAAGTCTTAGCAATGATTGGTCCTTCTGGTTGCGGCAAATCAACATTCTTAAGGTGTCTTAATAGAATGAACGACACAATTGAGTCTTGTAAAGTACAAGGCGAAATATATCTTGATAATAAAAATATATTAGAAAAAAAAACAGATGTAGTTCCATTGAGGGCTAGAGTTGGTATGGTCTTTCAAAAGCCTAATCCTTTTCCAAAATCTATTTATGATAATGTTGCATATGGTCCAAAAATCCATGGTTTGGCAAAAAATAAAACAGAACTTGATGAAATAGTTTTCAATAGTCTAGAAAGGGCTGGATTACTAGCTGAAGTAAAAGATAGATTAAACTCTCCTGGCACAAGTCTTTCGGGTGGACAACAGCAGAGGTTATGTATTGCAAGAACAATTGCGGTTAGTCCTGAAGTTATTCTTATGGATGAGCCTTGCTCTGCTCTTGATCCTATTGCTACAGCAAAAGTAGAACAATTAATATATGAGTTAAAAGAAAATTTTACAATTGTTATTGTCACACACGCTATGCAGCAGGCAGCAAGAGTGTCACAAAGAACAGCTTATTTTCATCTTGGTAATCTTGTAGAGGTTGGCGCAACTGAAAAAATTTTTACAACGCCTCAGCATAAACTTACCGAATCATACATCACTGGAAGATTTGGTTGATTCCATAGTTAATAGTGATCTTGGGAATTTACAAGAAAAAGTGCTTCCCTGTCCAAGGGTGCTTGTTATTTCTAGACTACCACCGTGTCTATTCATAATATGTTTAACTATAGATAAGCCTAATCCAGTACCACCCTCCTCTCTAGACCTACTCTTATCTATTCTATAAAACCTTTCAGTTAGCCTAGTAATTGATTCTTCTGGTATGCCTGCACCGTAATCCTGAAAAGCTACAACTATTTCTTTATTCTCATTAATGAAACAATTAATTTCAATTTTTACCTCTTCTCCAGCATATGCAATAGCATTGGTTAATAAATTCAAAAAGGCACTATATATTTCCTCATATGAGCACCTAATATAAATATCTTTATGCTTTATAATTTTTACATCATTTTTATTCTTTTTTATTTCTAGATTACACGCTTTTACTAATTCGCTAATAATAGATTTTAAATTTACAGTTGAAAAACTTTTTTCAGGAATACTTGAAGTTTGTAATTTAGTTAATTTTAATAAATCACTTATTAAAGAATCCATTCTTTTGGACTGTTTGAACATTTCTTCTATAATATTATCATCAACATATCCATCATCAGAAAAACTTAGCATTTCAAGGTAACCAATTATAACTGTAAGGGGAGTTTTTAATTCGTGAGACACATTTGCAATAAAGTCACTTCTCATTTTATCTAATTGATCAGATTCCGAAACATCCCTGAAGGTTATTAAAAATCTATCCTCTCCATAAGGTACAATAAAAGACTGGAGAGTAATTGAGTAATTTAATGGAGATAAAAAATTTACGTATGACTTTTTATTACTACTTTTTATAAATTTATTAAAATCTGGATTTCTAATTAAATGTAAAATTGGTTTACCGATATCACTCTCTTTCAAAGATAACATTTTTGAGCAAGTACCGTTGAACCATTCTGTTACATAGTTCTTGTCAACAACGGCAACAGCGTCAGGCATTGACTCACTCAACTCTTTAAATCTTTTTTCTAATTCACTAAATTTATTTTTAATTAACAAAAATGTGTCATATTCATTTTTAATTTCTTTTGCCAAATATTGATACTTCTCTGGATAATTTATTAACTTGTTTTTCTTAAAATTAAATATCCATTTTTCAAAACTATATAAACTATAAATAATATAAAGTATATAAAAAAACAAATAAATTATTAGTCCTAAAATTAAAAAATCTAATAAATAACCAATAATGGCTATTAGAAAAAAAAATATAATAAAATTAAATAAATGATAAAAAGATGAAAAGTTCTTTATTTTACTTTTTTCATACATACTGTTAATTATATATAAAAAAAGTATGTTGATAAATTTTTTTCTTTAGGGTTCAACAGCTCTTATTATGAAAATCTATAACCAGCGCCTCGTACAGTTTGAATATACTTTGCGGATTCAGGCTTAAGAGAGTGCCTAAGTCTCAAGATATGAACATCTACGGTTCTTTCCTCAACAAATACATTTCTTCCCCATACCAAATCCAATAATTGAGATCTACTATATACCCTTTCAGGATGGGTTATAAAAAAATGTAACAGTTTAAATTCTGTTGGACCTAGCTCAATATAATTATTGCCATCTTTAACTTTATGAGTTGATGGGTCTAAAGTAATTTGGCCATAATTAACACTTTGCATATCAGCTTGTGGAGCAACTCTTCTTAATATAGCTTTAATTCGTGCAACAAGCTCTTTTGGGGAGAAAGGTTTTGTTATGTAATCATCTGCACCTGATTCTAAACCAAGTACTTTATCGGATTCTTCAGATTTTGCTGTGAGCATTATAATAGGTATATCTTTTGTCTCTTTAGATGATCTTAATATGCGAGATATATCAATACCAGCTTTACCTGGAAGCATTTTGTTTTTTTATGACATCAAAAGCTTCTTCACTATTAATTGCTTCAATTGTATCAAAACCGCTATTCTTCAGAGTAAAACTTAGCATTTCTCTAACTGCGTTTTCATCCTCTACAATTAATATTTTCGCTGCCATTATTTATTAGCCTTTTTTAATTAACTCCTTTAGTATCTTATTAAAGCACAAATGTATTAAAGAAATATTAAAAAATTACATAAATATTAAATAAAAGGGGGTAACGATGGAAGCTTTAACAAACATATTTTCGACTCTTGGAGGAATAGCCTGGGGACCTTATATGCTTGCTTTTATTTGTATTACAGGCTTATACCTAACTATTGGTTTAAAGTTTATGCCAATTATAAAATTGCCTTATGCGATAAAATTACTTAAAAAGAAATCAAATGATAAAGATAAAGGAGAAATTTCTCCTAGATCAGCACTTTTTACCGCAATGTCAGCAACAGTTGGTACTGGGAATATTGCAGGGGTAGCTACAGCAATAGCTCTTGGGGGTCCAGGTGCTATTTTTTGGATGTGGGTAATGGGATTTGTTGGGATGGCTACCAAGTATGGAGAAGCTGTTCTTGCTGTTGAGTATCGTGAAACTGATTCAAATGGTTCTTACGTAGGCGGCCCGATGTATTATATAAAAAATGGTCTCGGCGAAAAATGGAAATGGTTAGGCTTTTTATTTGCTCTTTTTGGAACTATCGCTGCTTTTGGTATTGGCAACATGGTTCAATCAAATACTGTTGCTAATCAACTTCAAAATACATTAAATATAGATCCTTTAATATCTGGGATAGTTATTTCGGTAATAGCAGGCTTAGTTATTATTGGCGGCGTAAAAAGAATAAGTTATTTTGCATCAGCTCTTGTACCTTTTATGGCTATAATATATATAATTTCTGCTTTATTTATTGTAATAGCAAATATAAATTTAGTGCCAAATGCTTTTAATATCATTATTCATAGTGCTTTTAATGGAACTGCCGCTACTGGAGGTTTCGCAGGTGCAACAATTTTAATGGCTATTAGGTTTGGTATAGCTAGAGGTGTTTTTTCAAACGAAGCTGGGCTAGGTAGTGCTCCAATTGCTCACGCTGCTGCAAAAACAAATAGCCCCGTAAGGCAAGGTACAATTGCAATGCTTGGGACTTTCTTTGACACAATTATAATTTGCACCTTAACTGCCTTAGTTATTGTTATGAGTGGTGCTTGGCAAACTGGTGATAACGGCGCCGTATTAACTTCTAATGCATTTTTATTTGGCTTACCTAATTTTGGTGAAAAAATAATAACAATTTGTTTGATGCTTTTTGCTTTTACAACTATTATCGGATGGAGTTATTACGGTGAGAGATGCTCAGCGTACATATTTGGAACAAAAGCGATTAAACCATACAGGGTAGCGTGGTTATTATCAATAATACTAGGGGCATATGCTCTAAATTTAGGTGGCTCACAAGCTGAAAGTATTAATTTAATTTGGTTGATAGCAGATGTTATGAATGGTTTTATGGCAATACCAAATTTAATTGCATTAGTACTTCTTAGCCCAGTTATATTTAAATTATCAAAAGCATATTTCTCAAGGGATTAAAGTGAATACTTCTGCTTTGAAAAAAATTGCAGCTAAGAATGCAAGGATCGCAATATTAGAAGATCTTGGCTCAGGTGACATCACCACAAAAACCTTAGGAAAAGCAAAATACAAGATAAAAAAAGCTGTTATTAAATCAAATGAAAATGGGATATTGTGCGGCCAATATTGGTTTGATAATTGCTTTAAACATGTTCAAAAAAAATATGGAGGGACGCTTAAGATAATTTGGGCTAAAAAAGATAAAGAAAAAATAAAAAAAGGTCAAAAAATATGTGAAGTAATTGCTCCATTACAAACAATTTTAATAGCTGAAAGAAGTTCTTTAAATTTTATTCAAGTACTAAGCGGAATATCTACTAAAACTAGCTCTTATATAAATAAACTAAACAACAATAAAATTAAAATTTTAGATACAAGAAAAACAATTCCCGGGATACGTGCCGCACAGAAGTATGCAGTTTTATGCGGTGGTGGAAACAACCATAGATTAGGACTGTATGACCAGATTTTGATAAAAGAAAATCATATTACTGAAAATATTAATAATATGAATATTTTTTTAGAAAATATTAACAAAAAAATCAATTTTAAAAAAATTTCAATTGAAGTAGAGACATTAAAAGAATTAAAGCTTGTTCAAAATTATAACCCAAAAAATATATTATTGGATAATTTTACAATTACACAAATAAAAAAAGCTTGTAAGATGATAGATAGAAATAAAACAACAATTGAAATATCTGGAAATATAAATATTAAAAATATTAATAAATATGCAAAACTAGATATAGATTATATCTCTATTGGTGATTTAACAAAAAATATAGACTCTCTTGATTTTTCTATGTTGGTAAAAAAAGTATAGCGCTCTTGCGCTCTTGACATTAGAATTATATAAATTAGACTTATTATTGCCGGAACAAACAAATTATTGTACTAACGTAGGCACAATTTAACTCATGGTAATATTTATGCTGCGTTTAAAGTTTGTTTTATTAATATATATCTTTTGTTACATGTCCGTGGCATCTTCTAAGGAAATGCCATTAATTTATATATCGCCAAATCCAAATCAATTAAATATTGATCTGCATGCAGGATCATATGAATCAATAAAATTAGGCAGTCAAAGTATTACATTTTCTCTAAGTGATATTTTGGCCAAATATTCAAATTTATCACTTAGCCAATCAGGCGGTATTGCAAGTCAAAACCAATTAAGGATTAGGGGTGGTGAGGCAAATCATGTATTAGTGTTGATTGACGGAATTGAAGTTAATGATCCAGCCTCTGGATCTGAGTACGATTTTGGTCAATTATTTTTACATAATATTTATAATATTGATATATTAAGAGGAGCATATAGTAATGTTCACGGTCCTGATGCAGTGAGTGGTGTAATTAATATAAAGACTAAAAACACTAATGCATATAACCTGACATTAGGAAGCAATAATACAAATATTACAAATTATTCAATAGCAAAACAAACTAAAAATTTCCAATATGGTATTGATATAAATTCCGTAGAATCAAGCGGTACAGATGATAGTAATACATCTGGCGGACCTAATAGATTTGAAAGTGAAAATATTAGAATTAATATAAAATCTATAAATCATAACTTTACCCTACTATATTTTGATAACTACAGGCAAAATGATAGAGATGCATATGGAAATTTAAGTGATAATGAACTAGCAACAACTGATATAAACCAGCTTTACTCAAAATATTCATTTAAAAAAAGTATGTCAGAAAATTTTTATATAAAAAATGAATTTCAATACTCAACAAATAAAAACCTAGATTTTTCTCCAGCTAACGGGGTTTGGGAAACTTTAACACAAGCTGAAAAATTTAAATTAAATACTTACGCATCAATAGATATAAAAAAAATTTTTAATACAAAAAATACTCCGCAAATAAACTTAGCTTTTGAATATGAAAAAATCAATTTTACACAGTTAGTAAAAGATAAAACTTACGGAAATGGTGATCAAATACAGGATGAATATGGGACATCTTTTAGTTCTGAAATTATATATCCTATAAATAACTTTCAATTTGAACTTAGTATAAGAAGGACAATTAATCAAAGATTCTCTAATCAAAATACGCATCGAGTCGGTATTTCATATAAAAATAATCGTAATAAAATATTTATTAACCATTCTTCAGCTTTCAAAAACCCTACATTTACTGAAAGATATGGATATTACCCAGGTACTTTTGTAGGTAACCAAGATTTAAAGCCAGAGAACATTAATCAACTTGAAATGGGTTTTTCCTTAAATCTTAATAAAAGGTTTAGTATTAATCAAACATATTATAATTCTAAATTAAAGAATGAAATTAATGGATATACTAATGATAGTAATGGTAATAAAACTGCCTTAAATAATAATACAAATAGTTACAGAAGAGGATTAGAGACAAAATTTCAGTATAATATTAGTAAAAA
>Ga0233451_10005447_pt1 | contig 10336 bp, 7 predicted proteins | sample 011ome_29_FD_183052 | JGI IMG/M metagenome (GOLD analysis project Ga0233451, IMG submission 183052) | Coastal salt marsh microbial communities from the Groves Creek Marsh, Skidaway Island, Georgia - 011504CT (spades assembly) | ecosystem: Environmental > Aquatic > Marine > Intertidal zone > Salt...
CATGTTTGCCCCCTCATCGGGCACTAAAGCGGGCTCCGCCGGAACAGATTTCGCGGGATTTGACGCCGAGCCAGAACCCGACGTGTTCGACGATTCCAGAAGCTTCTATCGCTTGAGTGTCCCCAAACGCATCGCCATCATGATGGGCGGGCCGGTGATGAACCTCATCATTGCCTTCGTCTTGTATGCGGTGTTATTGATGGGCTTTGGCGTGGTCCAACCCAGTCTCACGGTGGGCAGCGTCTCTGAGTGTGTCGTCTCTGCAACCGAGACGAGGCAAGAGTGTGTGCCGGGCGACCCTGTAGCTCCCGGTAATCAGGCAGGTATTGAGCCAGGTGACACCATTGTCGCTATTGATGGTGTTGAGATGACGTCCTGGCTTCACATGACAGAAATTGTCCGCGCTCATCCAGGCGAAGAACTCACGATGTCAATCCTGCGCGATGGCATCGCGCAAGATGTGCGCATCACACCACTTCTCACCGAGCGTTATGCCTTCGACTCCAGAGGTGAAGTCATCATTTCCGATGGCATGCCGGTGGTGGAGCAGGTGGGTTTTGTGGGAATCGGCTCGACATTAGAAACGGCGCGGCAGCCCGTGACCAGTGTGCCGGGAGTTGTCTTGGACAACGTCGTCGGAGTGGGTCGAGTGATTCTCACCCTTCCGGATCGCATGGTTCAAGTTGCCCAAGCCGCGTTTGGCCAAAACGAGCGTGACCCGAACGGACCCATCAGCGTCGTGGGAGTGGGGCGTATCGCTGGCGAAATTGCGTCCATTGATGACATCACGTTCCCCGATCGAGTCGCGAGCTTTTTGGCCTTGTTGGCATCGCTCAACGTTGCACTCTTTGTGTTTAACCTCTTGCCCCTCCTGCCGCTTGACGGCGGGCACGTCGCGATTGCGTTGATTGATGCCGTTCGAGGCCGAATCGCCACGATTAGGGGGAAACCTGCGCCTCGCCCCACCGATCCTCAAAAACTGATGCCACTGACGTTGGTGGTGGTCGCCGTTCTCATCAGCATGTCTGTGCTGCTGATGTACGCGGATCTTGTGAACCCAATTAGCCTGATTCAGTAAGTCTGCCCAGGTTCTAGGCACCACCCTCAGCTAGCATTGCGATGCAGTTTCTCGTGAGAGTGCAGGAAGGATCTCCCCGTGCCCGCAGTGAATCTCGGCTTGCCGAAAGTTCCGGAAACGCTTTCTCCTAGGCGTCAGTCTCGCCAAATCCAAGTTGGTTCCGTGGCCGTTGGTGGGGGAGCCCAGGTCAGCGTCCAGTCGATGACTACCACTCCGACAACCGACATCAACGCCACCCTCCAGCAGATTGCTGAGTTGACCGCAACAGGCTGTGACATTGTCCGTGTGGCAGTTCCTAGCCAAGACGATGCGGATGTGCTGCACATCATCGCCAAGAAAAGCCAAATTCCTGTCATCGCCGATATTCACTTCCAGCCCAAGTACGTCTTCCAAGCAATTGATGCCGGTTGTGCCGCAGTCCGTGTGAACCCCGGAAACATCAAGAAGTTCGATGACAAAGTCGGTGAGATTGCGAAAGCGGCCAAAGACGCAGGCGTCAGCCTTCGTATCGGTGTGAATGCGGGTTCGCTGGACCCGAGGCTTCTTGAAAAATACGGAAAGCCCACTGCCGAGGCACTCGTCGAGAGCGCGGTGTGGGAGGCGAGCCTGTTCGAAGAACACGACTTCCACGATTTCAAGATTTCGGTGAAACACAACGATCCCGTTGTCATGGTGAAGGCCTACCGCCAGTTGGCAGAACGAGGCGATTGGCCACTTCACTTGGGCGTGACCGAAGCCGGTCCTGCGTTCCAAGGGACCATCAAGTCGTCGGTGGCGTTTGGAATTTTGCTCTCCGAAGGAATCGGCGACACCATTCGCGTGTCCTTGTCTGCTCCTCCTGCAGAGGAAGTCAAGGTGGGCCTCAAGATTTTGGAATCTCTGAACCTGCGCGAGCGAAAACTTGAGATTGTCTCTTGCCCCAGCTGTGGTCGGGCGCAGGTGGATGTCTACACACTCGCCGAAGACGTCACTAAGGGCCTAGAAGGTATGACCGTGCCCCTGCGCGTGGCCGTCATGGGCTGTGTGGTCAATGGTCCCGGTGAAGCGCGCGAAGCCGATTTGGGAGTGGCCAGCGGTAACGGCAAGGGCCAAATCTTCGTCAAGGGTGAAGTAATCAAGACGGTTCCAGAATCAGAAATCGTTGCCACCTTGATTGAAGAGGCCAACCGAATCGCAGAAGAGATGCCCGATGCCCCCTCGGGGACTCCTGAGGTCGTCACCGTCTAAAAGGTGAGCCGGTAGTCTTAGCGGGTGCTTGAGCGTCTTAGTCATCTCTTCGTCCGTACTCTCCGTGAAGCCCCTGCTGATGCGGAAGTAGCGAGCCACCAATGGCTGGTGCGCGCAGGTTATATCCGCCGCCAAGCACCAGGAATCTTTGCCTGGTTGCCCCTTGGTCTTCGGGTGCGCAAAAAAATCGAAGACATCATCCACGACGAAATGCGCGCCGCAGGTGCTCAACAAGTCCACTTCCCCGCCCTCTTGCCCCGTGAGCCCTATGAGGCCACGGGCCGTTGGGAAGAATACGGCGACGGGATTTTCCGGCTCAAAGACCGTCGAGGAGCTGACTATCTGCTTGCGCCGACTCACGAAGAGGTCTTTACCCTCACTGTGAAGGACCTGTATTCGAGTTATAAAGATTTGCCCCTCACGATTTATCAAATCCAGGACAAATACCGCGATGAAGCTCGTCCCCGGGCAGGTCTGCTGCGCGGTCGCGAATTCTCGATGAAAGACGCCTACTCGTTTGACTACACCGACGAAGGCCTCGATGCGAGCTACCAAGCTCAGCGAGACGCGTATGAGCGCATCTTCAACCGACTCGGTTTGAACTACGTCATTTGCCGCGCAGATGCGGGTGCGATGGGTGGATCAAAATCCGAAGAGTTCCTCCACCCCATTGAGGTGGGTGAAGACACCTTCGTCGTGAACGACAACGGCTACGCCGCAAACGTCGAGGCCTACCGCGCCCCCGTGGGAGAGCCCACCTCCACTGCGGGACTCACCGAGGCAGTCATTTACGATTCCCCGAACACTCCCACCATCCAAACCTTGGTAGATCTCTCCAACAAGGACTTCCCCCGCGATGACCGCCCCTGGGAGGCTGCAGACACCCTGAAAAATGTTGTCTTGGCGCTTACCGACCAGGAGGGCAACCGCTCACTCGTCGTCGTTGGTATTCCCGGAGATCGCGACGTCGATATGAAGCGTGCCGAAGTCTGGTTTGCCCCGAATGCTGTTGAAGCAGCCACTGAGGAGGACTTTGCCAAGAACAAGGGACTCGTTAAGGGCTACATCGGCCCCTGGTCGCCAGACGGCCCAGTTCTGGGTGAAGAATCGTCGACCACGATCCCGTTCTACCTCGACCCCCGCATCGCAGAGGGAAGCGAATGGGTGACCGGCGCCAACATCGATCAAAAGCACGTCTATCACTTGGTCTATGGGCGTGACTTCAACGCCGATGGCGTCGCCGACATCGCTGACGTGCGAGATGGTGACCCGGCTCCTGATGGTTCAGGTCCTATTCGAAGCGCTCGCGGTATGGAAATTGGACACGTCTTCCAGCTGGGCCGAAAATACGCTGAAGCGTTGGGCCTGCAAGTGCTCGACCCGAATGGGTCACTCGTGACCGTCACAATGGGCTCATACGGCATCGGGGTCACGCGCATCATGGCGATCATCGCCGAAGGGCACCACGACGAGAAGGGTCTTGTTTGGCCCAAGAATGTCGCGCCCTACGACCTCCACGTCATCGCCACGGGCAAGGACGAGGCAGTGTTTGAGGTGGCCGAGAAGTTCGCAGCCGATGCAGAGGCCGCGGGCCAGGACGTGTTATTTGATGATCGCCCCAAAGTCTCACCGGGTGTGAAGTTCGCTGATGCCGAAGTCATCGGCGTTCCCACCATCGTGATCGTGGGGCGGGGTGCAGCAGAGGGCCAGGTGGAACTGTGGGACCGCGTCAGCGGTGAAAAAACCCCGATGTCTATTGCCGATGCCCTTGCAGCGGTGAGCGACTCCTAAGCCTCACTAGCAAATCAACAGCTGCGCCAGCTAAGCTGACGCAGTCGAAGGCTGGCGCCTTTACTAATCGAATAGGAGGCACATGTCATGGACATCGATCTCAGCGTATTAAAGCTGATGGAATCGGAAAGAGACATTCCTTTCGATGAGCTCGTCGTCATTATCGAACAAGCCATTTTGACGGCCTACGAAAAGCACACGGGAATCGCAGACCACCGAGGACAGCGGGTTGACCCTGAGGCGCCTCGAGGCCGCGTTGAACTCGACCGTAAGACCGGTCACGTCACCGTCTATATGCCAGAGCTCAATGACGAAGGCGAAGTCATGAGCGAGAGCGTCGATAGCCCTGAAGGCTTTGGTCGTATTGCCGCTCACGCCGCCAAGCAGGTCATCAACCAGCGCATCCGCGACCTCGGCGACGACAAGATTCTTGGTGAATACCGCGGTCGCGATGGCGACATCGTCTCTGGAATCATCCAGCAGGGTCCCAACCCCCGCATGATTCACATTGATTTGGGTGAAGTGGAAGCGCTATTACCTCCTGAAGAGCAGGTACCTGGCGAAGAATACGAACACGGCAAGCGCCTGCGTGTATTCGTCACCAAGGTCGACAAGGGCCTCAAAGGCCCCGCAATCACAGTGTCACGCTCACACCCTGGCCTGGTGAAGCGACTGTTTAACCTCGAAGTGCCAGAAATTCAGCAGGGAACAGTAGAAATCGTCTCGATTGCCCGCGAGGCAGGCCACCGCACCAAGATTGCCGTGCGAGCGACCCAGCCTGGTCTCAACGCTAAGGGAGCCTGTATCGGTGAGCTGGGACAGCGCGTGCGTGCGGTGCAGTCAGAGCTCGGTGAAGAAAAAATCGACATTGTCGACCACTCCGACGACCTCGCCACCTTCGTCTCAAACGCCTTGTCACCTGCAAAGGTCAGCAGCGCCTTCGTGATTAATGAGGATTTGAAGCAGGTTCGAGCGCTCGTTCCTGACTACCAGTTGTCTCTTGCGATTGGAAAAGAAGGCCAAAATGCTCGCCTTGCCGCCAAATTGACCGGCGCCAAAATCGACATTCAGCCTGATTCAGTCATGGAGAGCGAATAGGCCGAATCGGCCAAATGGCCCCAGGGGAGTAGTATGGGACCCATCAGGCGATGCCTTGGCTGTCATCGCAGTGATTCGAAAGACCAGCTCGTTCGGATTGTTGTGCATGAAGGACGGGCCATCGTGGATAGGGCGAAGGCTCTTCCGGGGCGTGGTGGATATGTTCACCCCGAACCGGAGTGTGTCAATCGCTCGATTCGATCCCGAGTGTGGGGTCGGGCGTTGAAAACCGCCGACCTAGACCTGGGAGAACTGAACATCCCCTCAACCGTTGGGAATGAAGAGAGAAGCTGAACGGCTAATGGACCTTTCATGAGTGGCTCGAAATGAGTCCCGTTCGTAGTTAAGTGGTGCGCCCTGCCCGGGTGACACCCGGACAGGAGAGTTGTGGCGGCAAAACCACGCGTACACGAAATCGCAGCTGAGCTCGGTATCGATTCCAAGCGCACCCTCGAAAAGCTGAAAGAAATCGGCGAATTCGTCAAGGGTCCGTCCTCGACTATTGAGCCGCCTGTCGCGCGCAAACTCAAAGCAGCCTTCGCCGAAGAAGGCGTTGTTCCCGTTGAAAAGGTTGAGGAAAAGAAGCCTGAGCCTAAGCCCGCCGCGAAGCCTGCTCCTAAGAAAGAGCCTGAAGCCGCTGTAGAAGCTGCGCCCGAGTCTCCTGCCGCCGAGACTGTCGAGGAAAAGCCTGCACCTGCTCCAAAGTCCGAGGCCGGATCGGAAATGCCCCGTCCAGGAATGCCACGTCCTGGAAACAACCCCTTTAGCTCGAACCAGGGAATGCCGCGACCTGGCATGCCACGCCCCGGTAACAACCCATTTAGCTCCAGCCAGGGAATGGGTCGTCCCCAGCCTGGCGGAGCGCGCCCTGGTGCTCCCCGTGATGGCGCTCCCGGCCGTCCAGGTGCAAACCGCGATGGGCGCCCACCCTTCCAACAGCGAACTGGTGGCCCCGGCCGTCCAGGCGCTGGAGGGTTTGGCGGTCCCGGCGGCGGACCTGGTGGTGGACCCGGAGGTCGTCCCGGTGGCGCTCCCGGTGGACCCGGTGGTCGCCCAGGTGGTGGCGGACGCGGCCGCGGTGGTGGAACCGCGGGAGCATTCGGTAAGGGTGGCTCCAAGTCCAAGGCGCGTAAGTCGAAGAGGGCGAAGCGTCAAGAATATGAAATGCGCGAGGTTCCAAGCCTTGGCGGCGTAAGCGTCCCAAGGGGTAACGGCGACACTGTGATTCGCCTGCGCCAGGGTTCCTCCATCAGCGATTTTGCGGACAAGCTCGAAGCGCTGACCGGCTTCAACGTTCCCCCCGGAAACCTGGTCACGGTGCTGTTCCAGTTGGGTGAAATGGCCACAGCTACTGAATCGCTCGATGCAGCGACCTTCGAGATTCTCGGTGAAGAGCTCGGCTACAAGGTCGAAATTGTCTCGCCAGAAGACGAAGACAAAGAACTGCTGGAGAGCTTCGATATCGCTCACGAGCTCGAAGAAGACGAAGCAGATCTTCAAATTCGACCCCCGGTTGTCACCGTCATGGGTCACGTTGATCACGGTAAGACCAAGCTTTTGGATGCAATCCGCCAAGCTGACGTAGTAGCCGGTGAAGCCGGTGGAATTACCCAGCACATTGGTGCCTACCAGGTGTGGACCGAACACGATGGCATCGAGCGCGCCATTACCTTCATTGACACCCCGGGTCACGAAGCGTTTACCGCGATGCGTGCTCGTGGCGCCAACGTCACCGACATTGCGATCCTCGTGGTCGCAGCAGACGACGGAATCATGCCCCAGACGGTGGAGGCGCTGAACCACGCCAAAGCAGCGGGTGTGCCGATTGTGGTCGCGGTCAACAAGATCGATGTTGAGGGTGCAAACCCCGACAAGGTCCTGCAGCAGCTGACCGAATACGGCCTCGTCGCCGAAGAATACGGTGGAGACACCATGTTCCGCCGCGTATCCGCGCTGAAGGGTGAGGGTGTTCGCGAACTTCTCGACGCCGTATTGCTCACCGCAGACGCCGGCCTTGACCTTCGTGCAAACCCCAACCGCACCGCTCGCGGTGTGGCCATTGAAGCCAAGCTCGACAAGGGTCGCGGTTCGGTTGCTACCGTGCTGATCCAGTCGGGAACGCTTCGCGTGGGTGACGCCATCGTGACCGGAACCGCATACGGACGTGTCCGCGCCATGATCGACGAACACGGCGACCACGTCGAAGAGGCCATGCCGTCTCGTCCAGTCCAGGTACAGGGTCTCTCGAGTGTTCCTCGTGCGGGAGATAGCTTCCTGGTCACCGATGATGACCGCACCGCGCGCCAGATCGCTGAAAAGCGTGAGGCTGCCGAGCGTAACGCTCAGCTGGCCAAGGCCCGCAAGCGCATCAGCCTAGAAGACTTCACCAGGGCTCTGGAAGACGGCAAGATCGAGTCGCTGAACCTGATTTTGAAGGGTGACGTGGCCGGTGCCGTAGAAGCGCTTGAAGAGTCGCTTCTGAAGATCGAGGTCGACGAAACCGTTCAGTTGCGCATCATTCACCGCGGTGTGGGTGCGATTACTGAGTCGGATGTGAACCTTGCCACGATCGACAACGCCATCATCTTGGGCTTTAACGTCCGTCCGGACACCAAGGCCCGCGAGCGTGCGCAGCGCGAAGGCGTTGACATCCGTTTCTACTCGGTGATTTACAACGCGTTGGAAGAAATCGAGAACTCGCTCAAGGGCATGCTCAAGCCAGAATTCGAAGAGGTTCAATCTGGTGTGGCAGAAGTCCGCGAGATCTTCAAGTCGTCGAAGGCAGGAACCATTGCCGGATGTATCGTCCGCTCGGGAACCATCACCAGAAACGCCAAAGCGCGCATCATCCGCGATGGTGTCGTGATTGCCGATGGCTTGGCCATCGAATCACTCCGCCGCTTCAAGGATGACGTCACCGAAGTCCGTACCGACTTTGAGTGCGGTATCGGCCTTGGAAAGATCAAGGATCTTGAGCTGGGCGATGAAATCGAGACCATCGAGATGAAAGAAAAGGTGCGTGTCTGATAGCCCGCGGGCTAGGAAACTAGCCGACCAAATCAAGCGCATCCTCGCAGAGAGGCTGCAGAAGGGTCTTCGCGACCCCGATTTGGGCTATGTGACCCTTACTGATGTGCGAGTCAGCGGTGATTTGCAGCACGCCACCGTGTTTTTCACCGTGTTGGGCACGGATGAGGAGCGGGATCTCAGTTTCCAGGCTCTCAAGCGTGCGACAGGAATGCTGCGCACCGAGGTGGGGCGACACTTGCGCATTCGATTGACGCCCACGCTCGAATTTGTGCCCGATGCCCTGCCTGAAACCGCAGGAGAAATCGAACGCCTACTTGGTGAGGCAAAAGCACGAGATGAGCACCTCAAGACACAATCCCAAGGCGCCCACTATGCGGGCGACGAACATCCGTATCGAGAAGACGAAGAAGCCTAGCTACAAGGAGGTAGTCGCATGTCAATGAAGCGTGACGACAATCGGGAATATCACATCGAATTAGCACCAGGAGATGTGGGCCGCTACGTCTTTTTGCCGGGGGATCCCGGCAGATGCGAAATGATCGCCCAGTACTTCGACGAGCCAGCCTTTGTGACTAGGCACCGTGAATACGAAACCTGGACGGGCTACCTCGATGGCGAGAAAGTCGCGGTGGTCTCCACCGGAATCGGCTGCCCGTCAGCAGTGATTGCCTTGGAGGAGTTGGTCAAGATTGGCGCCGACACTTTCATGCGCGTGGGAACCTCGGGTTCGATGCAAGAGCACATCAAGCCGGGTGATCTGGGTGTGATTTCTGCCGCCATTCGAGATGAGGGCACTACCAGCCACTATCTGCCAATGGAATTTCCTGCCGTTGCTGACTTCGAAATCACTAACGCCCTGTGGGACGCCGCCAAGAAGTCCGGAAAGACCGTGCACATCGGTGTGAGCCAATCAAAGGATTCGTTCTACGGCCAACACTCTCCAGAGCGTATGCCCGTGGCGAAGCGCCTCAAAGAGCGCTGGGATGCCTGGATGGGCGGCGGGGCAATCTGTTCAGAAATGGAAGCCGCTGGTCTCTACATCGTCTCTCAAGTGCTGCGTGTGCGCACTACGGGAATCATGATGATTATGGGACACCCTGACCAGTCGCCCATGAGCGCTGAGGAATGGGAAGCGTCGAAGGTGGAGGGCGTATTGCCCGTTGCCATCGAGGGAATGCGCGAAATTATTCGCCGGGATAAGGCTCGCTCCAACTAAGCCCATATACCGGGCCATCCGCGCTGTCGGACTCTTGGATGAGGCCGTCTGCAACCAGCGTGGCAACAGCCTTTCGCAGTTGAGGGGTCTTTGGCCAGAGCTGTTCCAAACGGTCGAGACCATGCGTGGTGGGCTCGTCGCGCAGCAGCGCGAGGATGAGCCCACGGACTTGTCGGTCAGAGCCCTCATATCGGGCTTGGCTACGCGGCAATACCGCCTCATCAATGGGGAAGCCTGCCAATCGCCACGTGCAGGTCGCCTTTAGCGGACATGCTTCGCAGGAGGGGGCTTTGGCCGTGCAGACCAATGCGCCAAGCTCCATGAGTGCCTGTTGGCCGCGGCAATAGTCTTCGTCGGAAATGGGGCGATCAATTGCCTCATCAACTCGCGACAAGCCGACTTTGATTGACCAGTGTCCCGCCGCGGCATCGCCGTGGAGTGCACGGGCAATTACACGTTTGACGTTGGTGTCCACCACCGGGTGCGGGTCACCAAAGGCGAAAGTCGCCACGGCGCGTGCGGTGTAATCGCCCACTCCCGGCAAACTCAACAGGCCATCGAGGCCCGTGGGCACTTCGCCGTCGAACTCGCTCACAATCGCGATCGCACAGTTGTGGAGGTTTTTCGCCCGCCTCGGATATCCCATCCGATTCCAGTGCTGGAGCACTTCACCCAGAGAGGCTTCGGCGAGATGGTGGGGCGTGGGCCAGCGCTTCATCCATGCTGTCCAGACCGGCACTACCCGGGACACCGGAGTTTGCTGGAGCATAATTTCGCTAACCAAGATCGCCCACGGTGAGACTCCGGGCTCTCGCCAGGGAAGCTCGCGCTTATTGGCCTGATACCAATTGATTACCGGCGCGACATCCACGCGATTGATGCTACGCAGTGCAGCT
>Ga0233451_10005474_pt1 | contig 10302 bp, 13 predicted proteins | sample 011ome_29_FD_183052 | JGI IMG/M metagenome (GOLD analysis project Ga0233451, IMG submission 183052) | Coastal salt marsh microbial communities from the Groves Creek Marsh, Skidaway Island, Georgia - 011504CT (spades assembly) | ecosystem: Environmental > Aquatic > Marine > Intertidal zone >...
TCGCGTCGACGTCAACGACGAACGCGTCGGTGAGCGGCGCGTCGCGCACCTCGATGCCGAGCCAGTGGGCCCCCTTGCGCAGGGCCACGTGCGCCGTGATCGGGAGGACGACGTTGGGCACGCGCACGCCGCGCGCCTCGCGGGCCTCCTCGCGATAGGCGTAGAGGGCATGGACGAGGCTGTCGCTGCCACCCGAGGTGACGACGCCGATCGACTGCGGATCGCGGAAGAGGTCGGCCGCCATCGCGATGATCTCGCCCTCGAACTTCGTGGCCGAGGGATACATGTCGCGTTGGAGGACGTTGGCGTGGGCGAAGTGCTCGAAGACCTGCGCCAGGAAGTGGTAGTGACCGTGGTCGCCGCTGTAGAGGCTGCCGGAGACGCGCCCCTCGTCCCCGACGGCGTCCTCCGCCTTGGCCATGCCGGCGATGTCGGTGAGGATCGCCTCGCGATCCAGACCCTGCTCGGGGATCGCGTGCTGGGTCGGCATGAGGCGCCGATAGGGGTAGAGGTCGTCGAGCATGCGCTCGAGCCCGCCGTCGGACTCCTCCGCCATCAGTCCATGCCCTTCGATCGCCGGCCTACCGCGCGCTCAGTCTCGCGCTTGGCCTCGCGCTCGGCAATGGCCTGGCGCTTGTCGCCCTGCTTGCGGCCGGTGGCGAGGGCGAGCTCCACCTTGGCATTGCCGTCCTTGAAGTACAGGGCCAGCGGGATGAGGGTGAACCCCTTGGCCTGGACCTTGGCCTGCATCTTGCGGATCTCATCGCGGTGCAGCAGGAGCTTGCGCGCCCTACGGGGCTCGTGATTGGTCCACGTACCCAGGTCGTACTCGGGGATGTGGACCCCGCGCAGCCAGACCTCGCCGCCATCGATCGTCGCGTAGCCATCCGTGAGCGTCGCCCGACCGGCCCGGAGCGACTTGACCTCGGTGCCGGTGAGCACGAGGCCGGCCTCGATCGTGGACTCGACGTGATAGTCGTGACGGGCCTTGCGGTTCTGGGCGATGAGCTTGCGACCCTGCTCCCTGGCCATGTCAGACGCGCAGGTACTTGCGCAGCGTGAGGAACGCTGCGAGGCAGGCGAGCGCGATGCCGGTGATGTAGAGGATCGGCGCGATGGCCACCACGGCATCCCAGCCGACGAAGGCGGTGAACTGGAAGGCCGGCGCGAGGACGCGGTCGACGACGAAGGCCTTCACGAGGATCAGCCCGCCCGTGGCCAGAGTCGCTCCGACGGCCGCTGCGATGGCGGCCTCGAGGAGGAAGGGCAGCTGGATATAGAAGTTGGAGGCACCGACCAGCCGCATGATGCCCGTCTCGCGGCGCCTGCTGAAGGCGGCGATGCGCATGGTGTTGACGATAAGCAGCACCGTGACGACGAGCATCGCGATCGCAATGACCAGGGCGATCGCTTGCAAGCCGCCGAGGAGCTGGAAGAACTTCTCGAGGAACTGCCGTTGGTCGTTGACCTGCTCGACACCGGGTCGGCCCTCGAAGGCCGACGCCACGATGTCGTACTTCGTGGGATCGGAGAGCTTGACGCGGAAGGACTCCGGAAGGGCGTCCACGGTCACGCTGTCGACGATCGGCGAGTTGCGGTACTGCACGATGAAGCGGTCGTACGCCTCCTGCTGCGTCTCGAAGTAGATCTCCTGGACGAGCGGCTTGAGCGACTCGAGGTCCGCCTCGATCTGAGCCTTCTGCGCCTCCGTGACCTTGCCGCCCGCGCACGAGGCCGTCTCGGAGTTGTCGTTGCAGAGGAAGATCGAGACCTCGACCTTGTCGAACCAGAAGTCCTTCATGGTGTCGACCTGGGAGCGCACGAGCAGCGCGACGCCGAAGAGCGCGAGTGACACGCCGACGGTGATGATGACCGCAATGGTCATGGTGAGGTTGCGGCGCAGGCCGTTGCCGACCTCGCTGAGGACGAATCGAGCGCGCATGCCTACCTCGAGTATCCGTAGACACCGCGCGACTGGTCGCGCACGAGATGGCCGCCTTCAAGCTCGATGACGCGCTTGCGCATCTGGTCGACGATCGCGGCGTCGTGGGTCGCCATGACCACCGTGGTGCCGGTGCGATTGATGCGGTCGAGGAGCTTCATGATCCCCTCGGAGGTCGCGGGGTCGAGGTTGCCCGTGGGCTCATCTGCGATGAGGATCGCCGGCTTATTGACGAAGGCGCGCGCGACAGCGACGCGCTGCTGCTCGCCACCGGAGAGCTCATCGGGCATGCGCTGCTCCTTGCCCTCCAGACCCACGAGCTCGAGCACCTCGGGCACGATGCGCTGCACCTGGCTGCGCGACTTGCCGATGACCTCGAGGGCAAAGGCGACATTGTCGAAGACGGTCTTGTTGGGGAGCAGTCGGAAGTCCTGGAAGACGGTGCCGATGCGGCGACGCAACTGCGGGACCTTCCAGTTGGACAGGCGCCCCAGATCCTTGCCCGCGACCCACACGCGACCCTCGGTCGGCGTCTCCTCCTTGAGGACCAGCCGCAGGAACGTCGACTTGCCGGAGCCCGACGCACCCACGAGGAAGACGAACTCGCCCTTCTCGACCTCGAGGGAGACTCCCTCCAGGGCAGGGCGCACCTGCGTGGGGTAGAGCTTGGTGACGTTCTCGAACAGGATCACCCCGCGAGTTTACGCGGTCCGGGTACCCTGCGGGTCCTCACCACGCCCCTGTGAGGGGCCCACGAGGGGGATGCGCCGAGCGGCACGCGCGGGAGCGAGCCAATCAGTTGGGGACGACCCGCACGCGCTGGCTGCGCAGAGCCATGACGAGCGCGACGATCCAGCCGATGATGGTCCAGCCGAGCAGCAGGTTGATCCAGAAGACGAGCCAGTGCGGGACGTCGCGCACGGCCGCGATGCACCACGGCAGCATGTAGCCCGCGGTGAGGATGGCCACGATGACGGAGACGACCTTGGTCGTCGTCCAGGAGCGGGCTTCGGGCTCGACCGAGTAGGACATGGGGGGAGGCTATCTCAGGCCGACATCTCACGCTGGCGACGCCACCGGATGCCCGACTCGATGAAGTCGTCGATCTCGCCGTCGAGCACCGCCGACGTATTGCCGGTCTCGTACTCGGTCCGCAGGTCCTTGACCATCTGGTAGGGATGCAGGACGTAGGACCGCATCTGCGTGCCCCAGGAGCCAGCCGAGTCGCCCTTGAGGGCATCCATCTTGGCCTTGTCCTCCTCGCGCTGCTTCTGCAAGAGCTTGGACTGAAGGACGGCCATGGCCGTCGCGCGGTTTTGCAGCTGGGAGCGCTCGTTTTGGCAGGAGACGACGATGCCGCTGGGCAGGTGGGTGATGCGGACGGCCGAGTCCGTCGTGTTGACACCCTGGCCGCCCGGGCCGCTCGAGCGGTAGACGTCGACGCGGATCTCGTCCTCGGGGATCTCGACATGATCGGTCTGCTCGATGACCGGGGTCACCTCGACCGCCGCGAAGGACGTCTGACGGCGACCCTGATTGTCGAACGGCGAGATGCGCACGAGGCGGTGGGTGCCCTGCTCGATCGACAGAGTCCCGTAGGCATAGGGCGCCTTGACCGCGAAGGTCGCGGACTTGATGCCGGCCTCTTCGGCGTACGACGTGTCGTAGACCTCGAAGGGCCAGCCATGCCGCTCGCAGTAGCGGGTGTAGAGGCGCAGGAGCATCTCGGCCCAGTCCGCGGCATCCACGCCGCCCGCCTCCGAGCGAATAGTCACGAGTGCTTCGCGCGCGTCGTACTCCCCGGACAGCAGGGTGCGCACCTCCATGTCGGAGATATCGCGACGCATGCCCTCGAGTTCGCGCTCGGCCTCGGACCACGAATCGGCATCGTCCTCGCTTTCGGCGAGCTCGACGAGCACGACGAGGTCGTCGAGACGGCGGCGCAGTCCCTCGATCCGACGAATGTCGCCCTGCACGAGGGAGAGCTGCGAGGTCACGCGCTGCGCATTGGCCTGGTCGTCCCAGAGGTCCGGCACAGAGGCCTCGGCCTCCAGCTCCACGGCACGCTCGCGCATGGCGGGGACGTCAAGGACCTGCTCGATGCCCGCGAGCGTCTGCTCGAGGCTGGCGAGGGTCTCGGCGACGTCGGGGATGGCCACGTCGCGAAAGCCTACGTCGTCGGACACTGCGTTGGCGCACGAGGTGTGTCAGCAGGTTGTCTCAGTAGGTGTCGAGCCAGCGCTCGCCGAGCCGCCATGCGAGCTGGTCGACCTGCTGGCGCGTCGCGAAGGGAAGGCCCTTGGCGTCCGGGTAGTCGTACTCCAGGCTCATGATGACGTCCTTGACGAGATAGAGGACGTAGTAGCCGCCGTCCTCATTCTCCGGGTTGCGGACGGTGGACCGGGCATCGATCCAGATCCAGATCCCGTTACGACCGTCGACGGTCTCGCGCGTGCGGCCGTTGGACAGGATCTGGGAGTTGCGATTGCCCGTGTCGCCCGTCCAGTCCGAACGACCGGTGCAGAGCTTGGCCTGCTGCACGATGTAGAGCCACTCGCGCAGGGCTTCCTGCGTCGAGGCATACGGCCATACCTTCTGCTCGATGGCCACGGGGTCCTTCGTGGCGTTGGTCTCGCCCAACTCGACCTGATAGAGCAGGTCCGTCTCACGACCCTGGATGTCCTTGCCGTTCTTGTCGCACAGGGACTGATGCTGGGCCTCGTGGTCCTTCATCGTGTACTCGATGCCGGCATCGACCATGAGGGACTTCGGCACATCGGCGCGCGTGAGCATGCGCGCATAGACCTTGGCCTGCTGCTCGGGAGTCGGCGTCGGGCGCGGCTTCGCCGTCGCCGCCGGGGCAGCGACGACGAGGCTCGCTCCGATGACGGTCGCGGCCAGCGCCGCGGTCCACCGCCGCATCATGACGGCGTACCGCGCTGGACCGGGTTGGTGTTGACGATGATCTGCGAGGTCGAGAACTCATCGCCCCCGAAGACCTCGTTGATCGCCATCACCTTGACCTCGTGATCCTCGCCGTACGTCAGCCCCGTGATCGTGCACGTGGTCGTGGCGATGTCGCGGCAGACGGGCGTGCCGTCCAGGGTCACCGAGTAGGTGACCGCGCCGACATCGGGGCCGCCGGCGGTGACCGAGGGGCTCCACGCGACCACGACGCTCGTCGACGAGGTGATTGTGACGCTGTCGACCAGCGGCGGGGGCGGCGGACCCTCGGGCGTGGCGAAGGCCGGGTAGTTGGAGGTCGGACCCCAGCCGAACTTGTTCTTCGCCGCGACGGTGAAGGAGTAGGTGACGCCGTTGATGAGCCGCATCCAGAGGTACTCGCCGGCGCACTCGAAGTCCGGCGCCTCCTGCGTCGCCTTGACGGGGCAGGTGATGTCCTCGACGAGCACACCCGCCGGCGCATCGACCGGGGTCGCGATGAGGCGGTAGTGCGTCGGCTCGACACCGCCGTTGGGATCGGCGTCCTCCCACGCGAGGTTGACCGTGGTGTTGCCCGTGCCCGTGATCTCGACCATCGAGGGCTTGCCGGGCAGTCCGAGCGGGCTGTGCTGCGTATTGACCGTCATTGCTCCCGGGGACAGGCGCGTGTAGGCCTGGACGGCGAACTGGTACACGAGACCGGGCGTGAGTCCGGTGAGCCGGTAGCGGCGGACATCGGGGCCGACACTGATCTGCGGATACTCTGGACGCTGGTTGGGGTACCAGTAGCCCTCGTTATTGAAGAGCGAGATGGTGTAGCCGAGGATGGGCTCATTGCCGAGGTGCTCGGGCGTCTCCCATGCGATCGTGGCCGATGTCGAGCCGGCAGAGACGACGCGGAAGTTGCGCGGCCCGCTCGGACGCGCATTGGGGATGCCGATGGCGGGCAGGGACTCCGGGCCGGGGAGGTAGGCGCCCGCGGAGTTGCGTGCCTCGACCGTGACGTCGTAGTGGTAGCCGTTGAGCAGGCCTTCGATCAGGCACGAGGTGGGCGTGATGCGCTCGCACGCCGGCTGGGGGCCGGGGAGCGCCGTACTCGTGCGCACGATGTAGGAACGGATGTCTCCGCCACCCGTGTCCAGGGGCGGATCCCAGGAGACGGTGAGGGCGCCGTTGTCGGGCACCACCTGGAGATTGAGCGGCTCCGTCGGCGCGATAACCGCCATGCGCTTCGTGGTGACGACCTTGGACTCGCCACCCTTGGACAGCGCGCTCACGCCGAAGGTATAGATCTGGCCGATCACGAGGTTGGTGACATTGGCGCACCACTCGACGCGGCGCTGGGGTGTCACGAGCGGACAAGTCTTGGCGCGGGCCGTCTCCAGCAGTACGCCGTCGACGTAGACGCGGTAGCCCGTGATGCCCTCGGCGTCGCGCGGCGGCTGCCACCGCAGGCGGATGAGGGGCTTGCTCGGGTCGATCTCGTTCTCGTCAGGGATGGCCGTCAGCTTGGTGGGAGCCGCGGGCGGCTCGGCCTGCGCGGGGGCCGCCGCGCCGAAGACGAGCAGCGAGGCGGCTGCGACGGCCACGCCTGCGGTGCGAAGGGTGCGGGCCAGGGACATGGATCCTCCGTGGGCTTGGGTTATCAGACGGCGTCCGGGCTGGACCCTAGCAGTGGCCCCAAGGGGGAGGTGCGGGCTTCGCCGTTCCCCGTGACTTCTCAGTACGCCGTCCCATATGGTGTCGGACGCTGGGCGAGATCCGCCCCGGAAGGAGTCCCCCGACATGAAGTCCCGCAAGCTCGCCGGAGGAGCCGCGCTCGCCGCAATGCTCCTCGGCGTCACCCTGGCCGCCGGCACGGCCACGGCACAGCCCACCTCGGATGCCTCCGCGAGCACCGCGGTGTCCGCGACACCGCGCGCCGAGTCCTGCGAGGGCAAGACACGTGGCCAGAAGACGGTCTGGATGAAGTACGACGAGTTCAAGGAAGGCCGCGGCGTCACCTACCTCAAGCACTGTCAGGACCTGCGCGTCAACGACGGTGCCGGCGTGGACGTCGAGTGCACCTCCAAGGACATCGCCAAGCTCGATCCGGTCAAGGTCGAGGAGACCTTCACCGAGTTCCGCGCGCTCGGCTACGGCCAGGTGGCGGTGAGCTGCAAGGACCTCGGGTCTCCGACCAAGGAGGCCTACACCCGCAACTTCATGATCGGCGTCAAGATGGAGGCCAAGGACGTCATCGCCTGCAAGGGCGCACCGAGCGGGCAGGGCACCTCATGGGTGCGTTGGGATTCCTTCACCGAGGGCCGCGGCGTCATCTACCTCAAGCGCTGCCAGGCACTGCGCCTCTATGACGGTGCCGGTGAGGAGGTCGAGTGCCAGACCCCCGACCTCGATTCCTCGATCATCGATCTCTACGACGTTCAGGTGGAGCACCAGGTCTGGCGGTCCATGGGCAACCCCGGCACGGTCACGCTGACCTGCACCGAGCCCGGCTCCGGCGAGGAGTACGCCAAGACGATCCAGATCATCACCAAGCATCAGCCGGCGGCCTGACCCGCGACGCGATCTGATCTCCCCGTGAAGAGGGGCGGTGCCGGATGGCACCGCCCCTCTTCACTGTCGTTCAGGAGTCTTCGCGGTGCGCCGCTTCCGGGGTGAAAGCCGGCAGGCACACGGCGACGTACTCGGCCCCCTCCGAGGTGCGATAGCGGATCCGCTCCCCCGCACGCGTGATCACCGCCTGGCCTGCACTCACGCGGATCTCACCGTCAGGCGTATCGATCTCCAGGGATCCCGAGAGCACGACGGTGAACTCGTCGAACTCCGGTGCCTGGAAGGGCTCGTCCCATCCGGCGGGCGCCTTCATGTGAGCCACGGAGACCGCCGAGTCTCCCGAGGCGACGCGGCCGACGTACTCGTCGATGGTCTTGCCGCCCGGCACGGGGATGCGGACGGGTGCCTCGATGATCTCGGCCATGGGGCTCCTTCGGGACTTGGGACTCAGCGGCTCGGACGATAGCTGAGGATGGCACCCGCCTCGACCTCGAGGCTGTAGGCGCCGGAGGGCGTGAGCCAGCCTGAGAAGGGCGGTCGCACACGATCGGCCATCGTCACCGCCACAACATCGTCGCGCAGCGAGACGGAGGTCAACCGTCCCGAGCCGGGATCACGGCGCACATGGCGTTCGACGGCACCGCGGATGCCCGCGGGATCGAGCCGTATGCGCGAGGAAGCGCCGTCCGCGTAATAGGCACCCAGGTCGATCGCCTGGGCACCCGCGAGCGCTGCACCGTCGGCCTGGGCCTGCAGGGCGCGCCGCGCGAGGAAGACAGTCGAGGCGTCCACGACGACGGCCAGCGCGAGGATGCAGATGACGATGAAGCCCAGGCTGAGCACGAGGATGCTGCCCTCGTCGCGACGGCGGGTCATGGCGCATCCCGGTAGTCGTCGATGACGGCGAGGTGGTCTGCGCCGACGGGGACCGCGCCTACCGTGGAGTCGGCGAGGGAGTCGGGCAGGAAGGGCAGGCGCACACGCGTGCTCACACTCACTCGGATCACCGTGCCCGGAGCCAGGCACGTCCCGTCGCAGTCGATCCGCAGCTCGTCGCCGCGCACGGCGATGCCCTGATCCGCGAGGGCGACACGGGTCGCCATGCGCGCCGCGGAGCGCGCTTCGGCCACGCTGTCAGCTTGCGTGAAGGCGCGCGCGGACTCGCGTGCCGCCTGCGTGACGGCGTACGCCGCTGATTGCACGCTCATGGCCGCGATCACCGCGTAGACGATCGGCACGATCACCAGCACGACGAGGACCACGAACTCCACGACGGCCGCGCCGTCGTCACCACGCAGGCGTTGCAGGAGGCGAGCCCTCATGGCCGCTCCTCGATCGCATGGCCCTCGACGGTCAGCGCCGTGGGACCCAGCGTGCCGAGGAGCGGCAGTCGCGCGGTCACACGCACACGCACCATGCCGACCCCATCGATGCGCGTGCGCGATGCGGCGACATCCTGGGCCGCGTCGCCACCGAGGGCATCGGCGAGGACATCGCGCGTGCGCGACTCGGCGATGCCGAGCCCTGAGCCGGCTAGGGCACCTGCGCGTGCCCCCTCGGCCGCCGCGGCTGTGAGGGTGGAGCGCACATGCAGGGCGAGCGTGACCTGGAGGACCGCGAGTGCGACGAGCAGGAGCAGCGGAGTGACGAGAGCGAACTCCACGACTGCGCTCCCGCGGTCCTCCCGGAGGCGGGCGAGCGACTTCACGGCCCCGAGACGCTGTTGATCGCGCGGTCCAGGACGCTCGTCAGTGCGTCGTCGGCCACGAGCCACAGCGCGGTCACGAGTCCTGCCGTCATGACGGCGACGAGGACCCAGCCGGGTACGTCTCCCCTGTCGCTCGTGGTGATCCGTGCGATGAGGCGGGTGAGGGTAGTGCGGAGTGCGGACATGTGATTCTCCTTCGGGTGAGTGATGCGGATTCAGGACACGGTGAGCTGGAGGCCGTGGATGCCGGGATAGAGCGCGATCACCACGACGATCGGGAGAATGAAGAAGACGACCGGGACGAGCATGAGGACCTCCTTCTTGCCGGCCTTCTCGAGCAGTCGCCGGCGCCCGCTCGCGCGCGCATCCGCCGCCTGGGCGCGCAGCACTTCGGCCATGGGCGTGCCGCGCTCCGTGGCGACCGCGATGCCATCGGCGAAGCGCGAGGCCTCGAGGCTGGGCACGGCGTCGGACATGTCGCGCAGGGCCAACGGGAATGCGGTCCCACCGCGGACACGGCGTACGGCGTGACCGAACTCGGCAGCGAGATCCCCGCGCACGGTGGCGGCGACGCGGTCCAGGGCAGCGAGCGGACCCTCGCCTGCGGCCACCGCGAAGGCCACGAGCTCCGCGATGGTGGGGAGTTGCTCGGACATGCGCGTGGCCCGGGCACGCGTCGCCTTGGCGAGCGCGCGGTCGTGGGCGAGCCAACCCGCGACCGCACCCACGACGAGCAGGGCCAGGATCGCGGTGCCCGAGACATCGCCGGTGCGCAGGCCGAGGAGCAGCCCCGCAAGCGCGCCCAGGCCTGCACCAACCGCGCACCACACCAGGCGCTCGAGGCGGTAGGCATCCGCATTGCCCTCGCGACCTGCCCGACGCAAGCGCGTGGGCAGATCCGCGCCGTCGCGACTGACCAGGCGCATGAGCGGCGACCCCAGGATCTGGCGCAGCGCGTCGAGTGGTCCGCGCTCGATGACGCTCGCCCTCGGCGCCCGCAGGCGATCGGCAAGACGCAGGGGGCGATGCGCCAGCACCGCGGCGGCGATGAGCGCAACCGCACCGCCGAGGACGAGGCCGAGGAGAGCACCCGCGGGGCTCACGCCAGCACCCGGGGCTCGTCGGGCAGGCGCCCGATGGCGGTCATCACACG
>Ga0233451_10005481_pt1 | contig 10293 bp, 9 predicted proteins | sample 011ome_29_FD_183052 | JGI IMG/M metagenome (GOLD analysis project Ga0233451, IMG submission 183052) | Coastal salt marsh microbial communities from the Groves Creek Marsh, Skidaway Island, Georgia - 011504CT (spades assembly) | ecosystem: Environmental > Aquatic > Marine > Intertidal zone > Salt...
TGATTGCCAAAGAGGATAAAAGAGAGAGAAAAGGGGACAAAAAGTGCATAAAAAGAGGTGCCACGCAAAAACAAGAGAAGCACGAAAACACACTTTCTGCCAAAAGAGAGAGAAAAGAGAGAAAAAAGTGAAACCAAAAAACTTCCAAAAAACTCCTCTTCTTTCTTCTGTTCTTCGTTACAAAAAAGAGTAATCGTCTTTCACTCGAGGCATCTCTCTTACTCGTTCATAACTTACTTAAAGAGAGTATTCATACCATCATCGACAACAACGACAACGATAATACCTCTCTACTACCGGAACGACGATTCAGACGATGTCCGACGAGAATCAAAACAATACTAATAATACTAATAAAAACGCGTTCGATTGCCTACGAGCGATTGAGAATGCCTTTCCGAACAACGAACGGTTCACGATTGGCGATTTACACGCCATCGTTCCGGAGTTTCCCGGTGGCGTTAGTGGGTTACGACGAACGGTGTTTATTTGCGCTTCAAAGGTGGACGCGCTGGTGGAAACAACGACAACGACAGCAGCAAAAACGACGACGATGAAAGAACAACAACAACAACAGCGAGAAGAAGACAAAGTCAAAGAAGAAGAAGAAACGAAAAAATACGAGGTGGTGTTTTCCTTCCCGAGACACTGTCGATCGGTCTACATGGCGCGAGATGCCGCTTTTCGCGCTTCTTTGTTGAGAAGGCGAACGTTTCGCGCGTTTTACACGTTTTTGCGCGTGAGTTTTAGCGTCATGTTGATCGTTTCGGTCGTCGTCGTCGCTTTAGCGTTGGTCGCGATGCTCATATTAGTTTTGGCAAACGGTCGTGGCGATAATCGCGGCGGGGGAGGAGGAGAGATCCCTTTGTTCATGAATCCAGGATACGGGCCTGGAGGAGGTGGAGGAGGAGGAGGTAACATGGATGGATTTTGGATGTATTTATACATGAGAGATATCATGTGGCTGTCGTATTGGGACGATTTAGAACGAAGACGCGTGTATTTGAATGGCGATATTTATAACAACGCGAACGTAGTAACGGGCGTTCCAGTCAAACCATCCGGTGGAAGAGGAGAAGGAAGAGGAGGAGGAGGAGGAGGAGACGACGACGACGATAATAGCAACAGTTACAACAACAACAATAATAGTAATTTTCCGGACCCGGAAATGTATCGCCGGTTGATGATTGCCGAAGAGGACGACCACGACGACGATATTGTCGATAAAAAGAAAGAGTTATCGTTCATCGAATCGATTTATGCGTTTGTCTTCGGGAGAGGCGATCCGAACGAATTTTTAGAGCACGAGCGGTCGAAAGCGATATCGCAGCTACTTCGCGCAAACCGAGGCGTCGTTTTCGCCGAGCAACTCGCGGCGTTTACGGATGCGTTCTTACTGTCGAAGAAAGATCGAAAAGGTATGCGAGGAGGAGGATCTCTTTTTTCCTCGTTCTTCGGTGGAAATAGACGCGATGTTAAAAAAGACGACGGGTCGCGCAGTTTAGACGACCGCGAAGAGCGACAGCACGAAGGATACGTGTTGAGAATTCTGGAACAGTTTTACGGTCACGCCGAGTCCGACGATTACGGAAGATTAATATACATCTTTCCATCTTTCCAAGTCACGGCTGAAGAGAACAAAACGGACGCGCAAATCGCAAAGTTTGCGCCTCCACCAATCCCACCACCGATTTATGAAAAACAAAAGCCAGTGTTCGAGTACGGAGTGAAAGGTCCGTTAGTCGTATTCACTGGAATATTCAACGTGTTTTTGTTGTTTCTGTTTTATCGCGTCGGCGGATTGGATTTTAAAGCGCCGAGACGAACAGTCACGAGAGCGCAATTACGACGATCGATGGGAAGACGCGGCGGTCAGTTTTCAGAGTCGCAAAACAAACTCTTAAATGCGGGACCAGACGACGAGGAAATCATTATCGAGCAACCTCCAGCTCTGGTTGCTTTCTTTGAGATTTTTCCAAAGCTCGCGCAATGGATGTACAAACCGATGGTTTATTACGCCATCTTTTTCTTTGCAGTTCCGTTAATCCGAGCGTTTTTTATTCAACGAGAGAACAAAGCAATCGCGAGACGAAACGCGATACGTAAAGTGAGAGCCAAAGAAGCGTTGTTAATGTGCGTGAAGGCGTGCGAGGAGAAGCGAGACTTGGCTGAGCGTAAACAAAAACGAAAGAGCGTTTTCACCGAAAACGGGTCCGTATCGAATGTATAAAAAAAATGAATGCGCGCGCGTACTGGACCAGAGAAGAGCAGCATTAAGAACGATAGCAGTAGTAATAGTAGTAATAGTAGTAGTAGTAGCAGTATATTATATTATATTATAAGTACTTTAAAAGAATGAAGAAAGTACCTTGGAAAGCCAAGTTGATGAAGATGAAGTTGATGACCACCTTCGGACCTCCCAAAAATTCGATGAAATAATTCAACTGTCCGTATTCTGAGTTCTTCTCCATTTCATCTGCGCCGGTTAAATCGGTTCCAAAACTGGCGTAATCTTCCCCGTCTCTGTTCTCCGCGCCTAATCTGACCACAGATTGATTGAAGATGCGAAATCGGTTGTTCTTTCGCAACTGAAATCCGTCCACGTACGTTCCGTTGGTCGATCCCAAATCCGTGACGTATAACTTATTTCTCTCCATTTCGAGTTGGCAATGGACGCCAGAGACGCACGGTAACGGCACGCTCACGTCTACGCCATTTCCTTTCTCTCTCCCAATGATGAAAACGTCACCGTTTTTCAAGTTGATCTTACCCAAACGTTTCTTCGTCGTCGAGGAGTCTGGCGTTAACGTCCACTTCGCGGTGCTCGTATCTGTCGCTTCCATCAAAGCCGCCGCCGCTTTCGAGGACACTCTCTCCTTGATCGCCGTATCAAAATCTCGTTCGCCTTGCGCAGCTTTCGTCATTTGCACCGACTTGGACTTTTTCAGCATTTTCGCGAACGGGTTCGAGGTTTCCGTCGATTCTTCCTCCTTTTCTTCTTCTTCTTCGTACGCCGGCGTTTGCGTCGCGGCGCTGGCTTTCTTTTCTGGTATTTTAAACTTCGGGACGGAAAACTTTGGAATCAAATTCTCCGCCGCGGATGAAAACCCTTTGTTGTTCGTTTCCATCTCCTCTTCCATCTCGTCCACGGTGTTGTCGTAGTTCACGTACTCCTCGTCGCCTTCGTCTCGACTGATGAAGGCTGGTTTTTTCATTCCTTTCTGCAACATCGTCTTGAACGGGTTCGCGTTCTCGTCGTCGTAATCCGTCGACTCTTCTGGATACACATCTTGTTCTTCTTCTTCTTTTTCGTCGTCGTCCCTGGATTTCTCCAACACTTGCGAGGCTTTCTGTTTCAAATCGTCGAAAAAAGCGGACGTTTTCACTAATCCATCTTTTCGTTCTCGTCGTCTTCGGGAAAAGGATGATGACAACAAAGGTGATGATGATGATTTTTTAATAGCGCTGTTATTCGTATGAAAGCTATCACTCGCGCGCGCGCTCGACATCGTCGTCGTTTGAGAATTTGCGACGACGCGCATCAGTCGCATGTTTTTTTAAAAGAAGTTGTCTCGACGCGCTTTTCTTTGCGTAGGAATAAGGAAAGCGTTGTTGTTGTTGTTGTTGTTCTTTTGAAGAAGAAGAAGGATATCTTTCTTCTATCTTTCTCTCTGCACCGTATATCATCTTCACACATAAACATGATAAAACTCGTACCGCTTCTCCTCTTTTTTTTCTCGACGTGCAAAAAAAAAATTCAACATGCAGTACGACGTTTTTTTGAATTTGCGCTTTTCCTCAAAAGTCATTAAAAATAAAAGACGAAAAGGGAAAAAAGAGGTTTGAAAACAAATAATAATGTCGTCCTCGGTGTCTTGCGCGCAACACCATCAACACCAACAATTGTCGTTCAGAGGCCGCGTCGGGAAGACCTCTTCGTCTGCCTCGTCGTCGTGCTCGACTTCTTTTTCTTCTTTGTCCAGAGGAGGAAGAAAAGCGACTTTAAAGTGCTTCGCCGGAGGAGGAGCGATTTCAAAACCGTGGGACATCCAGAAGCCCTGTAAGTTGGTTTTGGAAGACGGGTCGGTGTGGCAAGGGAAAGCGTTCGGGGCGGAAGGGACGAAAGTTGGAGAGGTTGTGTTTAACACCTCTCTGTCCGGGTACGTTTCATTCTCTCTTTTATAATACTCTTTTACTCTCTCTTTATTTTGTTATCGTCGCGCTTTCGTCTCGTCGTCGTCACGTGATGTGTGAAAAGAGAGAGAGATCGGCCGCCCAAGCACGCAACGTTCAAATCTTCTTCGCATCAAAAACAACACAAAATATTTAAAAAATTTCCTCGAATACCGCTGACAATATCATCTTCTTTGTCTTCTTAACTCTTCCTTCCTCGTATTCATATTTGAACAACATTAACAACAACAACAACAGATACCAAGAAATCTTGACCGACCCGTCCTACGCCGGTCAGTTTGTGTTGTTCACGTGCCCGCACATCGGGAACGTCGGCATCAACCCGCTCGACATGGAATCGACGAAAGTGCACATGGGCGCTACTTTGGTCAGACACGAGGCCTTGAACGTATCGAACTACCGCTCGACGCAAACGTTGGACTCGTACTTGAAAGAGCAAGGCGTTATCGGGATTTCCGATATCGATACGCGCGCGATCACGGTGAGATTACGCGAGAAAGGATCGTTGAATGGCGTGGTCACGACGGATATGAGCATCTCGGACGACGAGTTGTTGAAAATGTCCAAAGGCTACGATATCGTCGGTAAGGACTTAATCGGTGAAGTGTGCGTGAAAGAACCGTACAAATGGGTCGATCCAACCGCGAGCGAGTGGGAATTCGCGGAAAAGGCGAAGAGCAACAAGGACAAGTTCAACGTCGTTTGCTTTGATTTCGGCATCAAGAATAACATCATGCGCCGATTGGCCTCGTTTGGTTGCGATTTGACCGTCGTGCCGGCAAACTACTCCGCCGAAGACGTCATGAAGTTGAACCCGGACGGGATATTGTTTTCCAACGGACCTGGAGATCCTTCCGCTGCCCCGTACGCGGTTGAAAACTGCAAGAAGTTACTCGGCAAAGTCCCGGTGTTTGGCATTTGCATGGGACATCAAGTTTTGGGACAAGCCTTTGGCGGCAAAACGTTCAAGATGAAGTTTGGACACCACGGAGGTAATCACCCGGTGAGAAATGAATTCACCCAAGCGGTTGAGATTTCCGCGCAAAACCATAACTTTGCCGTGGATTTGAACTCGTTGCCGAAAGAGGTGAAAGTTTCGCACTTGAACTTGAACGACGGCACGTGCGCCGGCATGGTTTGGGAAGAAAAGATGGCCATGACCATTCAATATCACCCGGAAGCGAGTCCTGGACCGCACGATTCCGATAACTGCTTCGCCCAATTCGTGGATATGATTAGAGCAAACAAAGGCATGGCTGTTTCGCGATAACAACAAAACATTTTCATCTTCAGAAGCATCATTAATAATCGTTGTTGTTAATATTATTATATTTTTATTCTCATTTTCACATTTGTTCTCGTCTCTGAATGAGACACTCGTCAGACAAAATTCTTCACTCAATACTGCGTATACTTCCACCGCTGAGAACAACAACAACAACAACAACAACAACGCGCAAAGAAGCACAGTAACGAGAGCGTTTCAGAGAGAAATGAAGAGCGCGATGTCACTCTCCTCCTCGAAAAAGAAAAAGAATAACAGCAGCATCGCAACACCATCAACAGATTCATCCGTGGAAAACAACAACAACGTGAACGACGACGACAGAAATCTCGCACCAACGAAAACTTCTTCAATCATGAATACTCAAAAGAACGTCCCGAGAGTGCAATCCTCGGACGCTTTCTTCTTGGGCAAAGGTGACTTTCTCAAAGTCGGCGAGGAACCGTTTCAACCAGATCCAGACGATCCATCTATTCGGCCGTTTCGAAGTGGATTTGAGCTGGATAAGAAATCGTTCGAACAAAAAGACGTTGAGTTTTTGGATTCGCCGAACGAACAACGACGACCGAAAACGCCCGAGCAGTTGATTTCTCTGCAAAAGCAAAAGAGCTCGATTTTGCCAGCTTTGTTGAATTGTTCTGGAGTCGTTCAAGACGCGTGCAATGCCATCGTGGACGACTCGTTCAATCGATGTTTTCAAATGAAAGACCAAAGGCCGTGGAACTTCAACTTTTACTTGTACCCTCTGTGGGTGGTTGGCTTTATCATCAGACACTGCATTTTACTGCCGTTACGATTCACGTGGTTGGTCTTATCGTTAGTTCTGTTCTTCTTGTTGTTCTTTATCGTCCATTACACTTTGCCGGAAAAGAGAGCGCAAGTGGTGAAGAGAAAGTTGTTGGAGTATTTAGCCGCGGCTTTCGTCATGTCGTGGACGGGCGTGATTAAATACCACGGACCGAAACCAACGAGGAGAGGCGGGTGCGTGTACGTGTCCAATCACACGTCCATGATTGATTATCACGTGGTCGCGCAAGTGTCTTTGTTCGCGTGCATCATGCAGAAACACCCCGGGTGGGTTGGGTTTATTCAAAACACCGCGTTGAAAGCAGTCGATTGCATCACGTTTAATCGAACCGATATCAAAGATAAACAAGCGGTATCGAGACGATTGAAAGAACACGTCAGAGATCCCACAAAGTTACCGCTGTTGATTTTCCCAGAAGGCACGTGCGTGAACAACGAGCACTGCGTCATGTTTAAACGAGGTGCGTTTGATTTAGGCGTCCCGGTATGTCCAATTGCGATTAAGTACGATAAAACCTTCGTGGACGCGTTTTGGAACTCTCGGAAACAAAGCTTTACCGCGCACTTGATAAAATTAATGTCCTCGTGGAGCGTCGTCGCGGACGTTTGGTTCATGGAACCGCAAACTATTGGAGAAAACGAAACGAGCATAGAATTCGCCGAACGCGTTCGGGCGATGATTGCGAAAAAAGCCGGCTTAAAAATGGTCGCTTGGGACGGAATGTTGAAATATTATCGACCGCATCCTCGCGAACGCACCGCGAGACAGAAAATTTTCGGCGAAAGATTTCAAACCATTCTCTCCACTCTTGGGTTCTACCATCACAGTCACAGCAGTCGAGAGATGAGTTACTCCGAATGATGATAGAGAATATTAATAATCAAACACACGTAGCAACACAAAAGTATAGTAGAAAAGAGAGATGTAAAAATAAAGCATATATATAAGTAGCAGACGACGAGCGTAACTTCATCACAATGCCGGCGCGTGCGCTTGTGTCTAACTACATTTCATATCATTGAGGCAGAGCGGCAGTCGCTTGTATCTCCACTAACAGTTGCACGCCTTCCTGTTTATACACCATGTTACTCTCCACGCACGCTCGCACCGGTTTCCCATCTTTGATCCACTCGTTGTATACCTCGTTCATCCCCGCGTAGTCGTTCTTGATATCTTTCACCCAAATCATGCATTGCAACAAGTTCGTCTTATCCGTCCCGGCGAGCGATAACAACTGGTCGATTTTATCGCACGTTTCTTTCGTTTGCGCTTTGATATCGGCACCTCCGCTCCCAACTTGACCGCTTAAATACACCGTGTTGTTGTGAATGACAATCTGCGACAACCGTGGATCTTCCGGGCCGAGTCGCTGGATGTTTGCGTTCGATTGCGTCGTAGCATTTCTCATCGTTCTCGTTCTCGTTCTCGTTCTCGTTCTGAGCGACGACGATGATGATGATGATGATGATGATGATGATTGTTTTTTCTTCACGACGACGAATCCGACTTTTGACGACGACGACGACGAAGAAGAGGGAGAAGTTACGGCGAACATTTACGTTGTTGTTGTTGTTGCGCGTAAAGAGAAGTGAGGAGAGACTTCAGAGTAAAAGTCCCCCGTATCTTTTCCATTAAAAACAGACAAAGCACTTCTTTCACCGAATCGAAGAAGAAGGATGACGACGACGATGACATTTTCGGCAGCGACTGCTCGCGAGGATGCGTCGTCGCTGAGAACGAGAAGACATCATTTACGTCGCACAACATTGAATAATAATAATACTAAACCATCATCATCGTCATCTTCATCATCATCGAGAAGAAGAAGAAGAAGAAGAACAATCATCATCACGCGGAGTTTCTTTAACAACAACAACAACAACAAGAAAGAAGAAGAAGAAGACAGCGGAGACTTCATCACCAACTTAGTCGGGAAACTCTTCCCGGGGATGTTAGACGACCCAGAACCAGCCGGGTTGAAACGAATGACGAGAGAGGAGTGGCCGGACCAATGGCCGGCGAATTGCGAGGAATTTTTAGAACCGATGTCTGATATCGACGATACGAGAGAGTTGCGTTTAGTTCGAAGAGTTCTGAAGCAGACGCAAATGGAGTCGAAAAGATTGGGCATCGCGTACGACGCGGAGACGCACGGATGGAGTGGGTCGAGTTTTCACACGCAATTAGATGGACAAGGGTGCGGTTTGTTAATAGCGGAGACAACCGACGGGGTGGTGTTTGGCGGTTATAATCCTAAAGGTTGGGTCGGATACGGAGAGTGGGCGGACGCAATCAGCGCGTTTTTGTTCGTGTACGCGAGAGGTACGAAAGAGAATCCAACGAAGTGCGCGAAAATCGGAGGCAGCGGAATGGCAATCATCGACGAGGCGGGTAAATCGCCTCAATGGGGACCGGATGGTTTGAAAATCCAGCTCGAATCGAAAATGGCCGCGAGTCGACTCGGCACGTACTACGGAAATGACTCAGACCCGGACGTTTCGACGAGTTTATTCGGTACGGTTGGAGGTGGCAGAGGATCGTCCAAAAGTACGACCGTGCGCTTGAAGAGTTTAAGGGTGTACGTGAAACTCGAAGACTCGGAATTGGAAAAGAACTACAAACCAAACGCGTTGCAGTTTCAAGAAGGCGAGCTCGAGAAACTCAGAGAAAACGATTGATAAAATTTTGAGAGTTTCGTTCAAATTGAGTTGTATTATTAATATTGACGGTGCTTTTGTGCGTGTTGTTGTGCGGCGCGCGTACGATTGTCTCTCCTATTATGTGTTGATGATGGTATAAATAATATTGGTAATTTTTTTTTTTACAAAGAGACTCGTCGTGCGTGAGAGGACCTCTCGCTCTGCTCTGTTTTCTTCACGTATCATACACACACGCAATAAATAATAACATTGTTTTTTAGTTTTTTAAAGGAAGAACAACAACGCTTTCGAAAATATTAAGCCTTGGAGTCGAGTTCTTTCTCGAAGTTGTACGCGTTTCCGCCGTGGTGGGAGGTGTCCAAACCAACTTCTTCCTCTTCGACGGGAACGCGAAGCATGCCGGCGTACTTGAGCACGCCGAACAAAACGGAACTGGTGAATCCGACCCAAGCGATGATGGCGAGAACGCCGGCGATTTGGTTGCCGAGTTGTTTACCGCCGCCTCCGTATAAAGCGCCGTAGTCGTCGGCACCGCCTTCGGCTCCGTAGTCGTTCAAGACGTACTTTTGCTTGGCGAATAAACCGGCGGCGATGACGCCCCAAGCGCCGCAGGCACCGTGGACGGAAGAGGCATCGAGCGGATCGTCGATTTTAAGCTTCCTGAGAAGCGCGCTGAAACCGTAATAGATGGCTGCACCGATCGCTCCGATGAGCGCAGAGGCCCATGGTTCGATTACGACGCAGTTACCGGTGATAGAAACGAGTCCGGCGAGGATCCCGTTACACATCGGCCCGACGTCCAAAGACTTTGTGAAGCCGTAGTGGATGGAAAGCGCCGTGACGCCGCCAGCCGCGGCGCCTAACGTCGTCGTCACAGCAACACGCGCGGCAGTTTCCATGTATTCAAACGCGAGCGTACTGACTGGGTTGAAACCGTACCACCCGAACCAAAGGATAAAGGTACCGAGCGCGACCAAGACGGAGGAGTGACCGGGCATATCGATGCACTCTCCCGAGGGAGAAAATCGACCAGTTCTCGGACCGAGAAAGATAGCACCGACGAGCGCAGCTACGCCGCCAGTCATGTGAACGATCCCGGAACCGGCAAAGTCAATCATACCGTTCGCGCCGAGATACGGCTCAGTGCCGGTCCACGGAGAAAGCCAACCGTGGGCACTCCAGCCCCAGTTGACGACAACTGGATAAATGACTCCAGTTAAGGCAGCCGTGTACGCTAAATACGCGCCGAATTTGCACCTCTCGGCGACGGCACCAGACACGATGGTCGACGCAGCAGCCGCGAACGCCCACTGAAACATCCACCCGGCATAGTACGCGCCAGAGCC
>Ga0233451_10005486_pt1 | contig 10288 bp, 10 predicted proteins | sample 011ome_29_FD_183052 | JGI IMG/M metagenome (GOLD analysis project Ga0233451, IMG submission 183052) | Coastal salt marsh microbial communities from the Groves Creek Marsh, Skidaway Island, Georgia - 011504CT (spades assembly) | ecosystem: Environmental > Aquatic > Marine > Intertidal zone >...
AAGCTTTTAACCCGGTTTTCACAATAAATGGCTATGAATTTCAAGTAACGGTAACATTTACGGTAACAATAGTGGCTTGGATCACAATTTATTTACCTTGATGGTAAAATATTGTCTGCCAGGATCCAGCCTGTATTGCTTAAGCAAGCCCGGCCCATCTGCATGCCTAATCCAGCGTACTGAGGTCTCCCTTATCGCTGTGGGCTCTTGTATACTATTTGTCCTGCAATATTTATCGTTAGCGGCCCCTTGATCACCCTCATATTGACAAAATAACCAACCAAAACTCTCGAGTTTAAAAATTAATCAGGATTCAGGTATGGCAAATAAATTGATCACTATTTTTACTTTCATCATGATGTTCACGATAAATAGCGTTCAGGCTCAGGAAGTTACCGGTAAAGACCCCAATGAACTGTATGCCGTTATTGAGACCAACAGGGGAACTATGGAATTTCTTCTTTATCGCCAGGTTGCTCCAATTGCAGTGAGCAACTTTGTCAATCTGGCTACGCGCGGTTTTTATGATGGTCTGACCTTTCATCGTGTGGTTGATGAATTCATGATTCAGGGCGGCGATCCTGCAGGAAACGGAAGTGGAGGACCGGGCTATGAGTTTCAGGATGAAATTCGCTTGCGTCACAACCAGATGGGCATTATGTCCATGGCTAATTCAGGCCCTGGAACCAACGGCAGCCAGTTTTTTATCACGCATCAGGCAACGCCCCATTTAAATGGCTTGCATACGGTTTTTGGGCTCATCTATTCGGGCAAGGAATTAATCAGGCAGACAAGAATTGGCGATACCATGATTTCAGTAACCATCGAAGGAAATGCCAAGGCCTTTCTTGAGAGAAACGCTGACCGTGTCTATCAGTGGAACCTTATTCTTGACGAGAATTTTCCTGATCTGAAACCGGCATTAACAGATTAGTTTATAAGGCAGTCGGCGGGGAGAGATTTTCTGGCAGACTGTTGAGAAAGTTATGAGGGCAGCTATTCAGGCAATTCCTTGGAGTCCACTGACACACTTCCCGACTCAGGCTGATCTTCAAGTTGCTGCTTTTGCTTTTCCTGCTCTTCAATATATGGCCACAGATATGCCATCTGCGCAACGGAAAATAATAACAGTATGGCCATGCTGCCAAATACCTTGAAGTCTACCCAGTAGTCATGAAAGGTGAAGGCTACAAAAAGGTTGGTACATCCAAGGAAGAAGAATACACCGGCCCAGGCAAAATTCAGGGTTTTCCATTTGCTGGCAGGCAATTCAACAACATGCCCAAGCATTATCTGCGTCATGTTTTGCTTGTTGATGTACTGGCTGCCGATAAACACACAGGCAAAGATCCAGTTCACCACCGGGGCTTTCCATTTCAGGATGGCTTCTTCCCGAAATATCAGGGTAAAGGAGCAGAACAGAACCACTGCGGATAACAGGAACAGATGGGAGCGGCTCAATTTGCCGTTCACCAGAAAAATCGAGCCATAGACAAGAATCGAGGCGGTAACCAGAATTTCAGTGGCACTGAAAATTCCCCCCAGGTTGTAATCGAAACTGCCAAGGGAAATGACCCTTTCCTCCATTTTGTAAACGACGAGGAAGGCAATCAGCGGGATGTAGTCAATCAATTGTTTCATAGTTGGAATTTAGCCTGGGTAAAGCACGGGGCCAGAATTAAAAGGGCATTATATCCTGATTGGAAATATTTGCTTGAATCCTGTGACTCTATGATAGTCTTGCCAGTTTTTTAGGCCAGTGGCAGATAACGATTTAATCAGGTAGCAGGCGTTTGACTCAAATATTTGAAATTCATCCTGAAAGTCCACAGTTACGCCTTATTCGGCAGGCAGTGGTAATTCTGAAGCGCGGGGGGGTGATAATTTACCCGACAGACTCGGCTTATGCGCTGGGTTGCCATATTCAGGATAAAGCGTCACTGCAGCGCATAATCAGGATTCGGCAATTAAGTGTTAAGCATAACTTTACCCTGGTATGCCGGGATCTTTCTGAACTGGCTACCTATGCCCGTGTTAACAATTCCGATTACCGTCTTTTAAAGACCTATACGCCTGGTGCCTACACCTTTATTCTGCAGGCAACCTCCGAAGTTCCCAGACTAATGCTGCATCCCAAACGGAAAACCATTGGTATTCGTGTTCCGGATCATCCGGTAGTTTCAGCGCTACTGAAAGAACTTGATGAACCGCTGTTAAGTACTACGCTGATTTTGCCGGAGGCCACAATGCCGATGTCAGACATTGATGAGATCAGGGATGTCATGGGCAAGCAGGTGGATCTGATCATCGATTCCGGGTTTTGCGGGCTTGAGGCAACCACCGTTGTAAGCCTGGTTGATGGCGCGCCACAGCTACTCCGGGAAGGTAAGGCTGATCCTGATCCCTTTCGCTAGCCGCGGGTTTTGAATCTGGCCGGGTGATTGAAAATTCATTGCTGTATCTTGCTTCAAACCTGCCAATATATGACTAAAAGCAGGTATAATTGTTCGCTCTTATCAAGAGCCAGGGAGTAACAATTGAGCTCAGTTAATTCGCAGCTGAGAGTGCTGTCAGGAATGCGTCCAACGGGACAACTGCATCTGGGGCACCTGCATGGGGTGATCAAAAACTGGACCACATTACAGCACGAATATGAGTGCTTTTTCTTCATTGCCGACTGGCATGCACTGACTACCCATTACGATGATCCCCTGATTATTGAAAACAATATCTGGGACATGGCTATTGACTGGTTGGCTGCCGGTGTCAATCCCAGTGCAGCGACCCTGTTTATTCAGTCACGGGTTCCTGAGCATGCGGAATTGCATCTGCTGCTGTCCATGATGACGCCGCTTGGCTGGCTGGAGCGGGTACCAAGTTATAAAGATATGCAGGAAAACCTTCAGGACAAGGATCTCAGCACTTACGGTTTCCTCGGTTATCCCTTGCTGCAAAGCGCCGATATTCTAATGTACCAGGCGGGCAATGTGCCGGTGGGAGCTGATCAGGTTGCCCATGTTGAACTGACTCGAGAAGTGGCGCGCCGCTTCAATCACCTTTACGGCCGTGAACCTGATTTTGAAGACAATGCACTGGCGGCAATCAAGAAAATGGGCAAAAAAGCCGGAACTCTCTTCAAAAATCTACGCAAGACCTATCTTGAAACCGGGGACCAGGAAGCGCTTGAAAGAGCACGCGCCTTGCTAAAAGAGCAGCAGAATATCTCTCTTGGCGACCAGGAAAGGTTGTTTGGTTATCTGGAAGGGAGCGGCAAAATGATTCTTGCCGAACCGCAGTCTCTCCTCACCCGGGCGCCCAAAATGCCAGGGCTTGATGGGCGCAAGATGTCAAAATCCTATGACAATATAATTTCCCTGCGCGAAGAAAATGATGCGATTAGTCAGAAGATAAAAACCATGCCGACCGACCCTGCCAGAGTTCGCCTTGCTGACCCGGGAAATCCGGATAAGTGTCCGGTATGGGAATTCCATGAAATCTATTCTGACCAGCAAACACAGGATTGGGTTCAGCAAGGTTGCCGAAGCGCAGGCATCGGCTGTCTGGAATGTAAAAATCCGATCATCGATGCAGTGGTGAATGAAGTGGAACCCATACGACTTAAGGCCAGGCAACTTGAAGAGAATATGGGGATGGTGAAGTCGGTGATTTCCGATGGTTCGGAAAAAGCCAGAGAAGTGGCCAGAGAAACTATGGCAGATGTGCGCCAGGCCATGGGGCTGAATTACCGATGAGCAATGAATTTGATTCAACGCAGGATGAACACGAGGCTCAGGCTGGCAGGGAAGCTCAGGATACTCTGGATGAGCGGAATGAAGCGCTCGCTAGAGTTACTGGGCATGAAGAACAAGTCACAGCCTCTATGAGCCAGGATAAAAGTATAGCATCGGATTCTTCTGCGGCAGCAGCGGATGAGCCTGCTAATGAAAATCCGGAATCAGCTAATGCGCTTGAATTAGATGAAGTAGGCGAAAAAATCGGGCTTCTGGTCGCTGCTCGCAAGCAAACCTTTTCCACGCAGGAAGAAATGCCTTTTGCTTTTGTAGCCGGAAAGGCGATGACCGACCTTCCTAAAGATCTGTATATTCCGCCCGATGCGCTGGAAGTTTTTCTGGAAGCATTTGAAGGTCCGCTGGATTTACTGCTGTATCTTATCAAAAGACAAAATATTGATATTCTGAACATTAATGTTTCGGATATTACTGACCAGTACATTGCTTATGTAGAACTCATGGAAGCTGCACAGTTTGAACTGGCCGCAGAGTATCTGGTAATGGCAGCGATGCTCGCGGAAATCAAATCGCGCATACTGTTGCCAAGAACCTCCGATGAAGACGACGAAGAAGAGGATCCAAGGGCCCAGCTTATACGCCGCCTGCAAGAATATGAGCGTTTCAGGGAGGCAGCCGAAGCTCTTGATGAATACCCGCGTCTTGAACGAGACATTCATCTGGGCAGTGCGGAAGCGCCAGTTCTGGAACGTGAAATACCCGAGCCGGACGTGGATCTGAAAGAAATCCTGCAGGCATTTGCGGCAGTCCTGCGCAGATCAGATATGTTTGAGCATCATCATATTCAGCGTGACAACCTCTCAACACGAGAAAAAATGTCACAAATTCTGTTAAGTATTTCAGACAATCAATTTGTTCCCATGCTTACCTTGTTAAGAAAGGAAGAGGGGCGCATGGGGGTTGTGGTGACGTTCCTGGCGGTAATGGAACTGATCAAGGAATCATTGATTGAAATTGCACAAAGCGAACCCTTTGCCCCCATTCATATTAAGGCACGAACATCATGAGTGAAGAATCTCAAAATCCAGAAGTTAAACCTGAAGTCAATACTGTCACCAAGCAAATTATCGAAGGCCTGTTATTGGCGGCAGGAAAACCTTTACCCATCAGTAAAATTGCCGATGTGTTCCCGGAACATGAGCGCCCTGAAACTGAAGAGCTGCAGGCAGCGATCAAAGCCATTGAGCTGGATTGCGAAGAGCGTGGTTTCGAGCTAAAAAAAGTTGCCTCCGGTTACCGTTTTCAGGTGAAGCAGGAGTTTGGTGAATGGGTCGGTAAACTTTGGGATGAAAGACCGCAGCGCTACTCCAGAGCCTTGCTGGAAACCATTTCCATCATCGCTTACCGGCAGCCAATCACCCGTGGTGAAATTGAAAAGATTCGAGGGGTCGCCGTCAGTACCAATATTATCCGTACCCTGATAGAGCGTGAATGGGTGAGAGTGGTGGGTCACCGTGACGTTCCCGGAAGACCTGCAATGTATGCAACCACCAAGCAGTTCCTGGACTACTTTAATCTCAAGAGTCTTGAGGAGTTGCCACCGCTGTCAGAAATCAGGGATCTGGAAGAGCTGGACCCTGAGCTATCGCTTGAAGAAAGTGCACCAGAAAGTCGGGTTCTTGAATTTCCCGGCGTCGAGGATTATGAAGATGAGTTTGACGTACCTGATGAAGAAGAAGAGATGGCTGCGGCTATCGGCACCCGTCCTATAGAAGAAATTCTTGGTATTCAGGAAGAAGAGCCGGAAGAAGATTGGGATGATGATTCTGATGCTGAACTGGTGGCAAGTAACGAAGACGTGGAAGACACCAGCGCAGACCATAGCCTGGAATCAGCTGTTGCTGATGACAGCGAGGATGTCAGTAATGGGGAAGCTAACGGCGAAACTGACGAAAGTTCTCAATCTGATGTCGACAATAAAAACTTTCCCGCTGACTAGTTAAGACAGTGTGGACATTTCGTGAGAAATCAAAGTGGACGAAAAACTTCAAAAAGTACTGGCTCGTGCCGGGTTCGGCTCGCGTCGAACTATGGAAAGCTGGATCAGTGCAGGTCGAGTCAAGGTCAATGGCATAATCGCCAGCCTCGGTGATCGGGTTTCAGCCAGCGATAAAATTCTGGTTGATGGTAAAAAACTGGCAGCCAACACCGCTGTTGAAGTTCCGCAACGCGTTCTTCTCTATAACAAGCCCCTGGGTGAAATTTGCACCCGCAATGATCCGGAGGGGCGAAAAACCGTCTTTGACAATCTTCCCGAGCTTCACCATGCACGCTGGGTTGCGGTTGGGCGCCTGGACATTAATACCAGCGGTTTATTGTTGTTTACCACTGATGGTGAGCTGGCAAATGCCTTGACGCATCCTTCTGCCCAGATTGAGCGTGAGTACGCTGTCAGGGTTCTTGGAGAGGTGACCCCGGAGATGATAGAAACCATGCATGCCGGTGTTCAGCTTGAAGATGGTATGGCCAGCTTTACAGATATCCAGTATTTTGCCGGAGAGGGCAGCAATCATTGGTACCATGTGGTAATCATGGAAGGCCGCAATCGTGAAGTCAGACGCTTGTGGGAGTCCCAGGGTGTTAAAGTCAGTCGATTGAAAAGAGTCCGCTTTGGTAATATTTTTATTCCCAGTCAGATAACAGTAGGTCGTTTTTGTGAGCTGGGTGGAAAGGAAATCAAGGATCTGTATCGAACTGCAGGTCTAAACTACCGTGGCACGAAAGGACCTTTGCTGCGCAGAGCGGTTGCCGGTAAAAAATCTACACTAACATCGGGGCGTAAAAAACCTGGAGCAAGACCAGGCAGGAAGTAGGAAAAAGGATAAAGGTGGGCGGTGCAGGGAGGCGGCAGGGGAGTGTAAAGAAGAGACAAGAGACAAGAAGCAAGAGGCAAGAGGCAAGCAACCCCTCTCTCAGGTTTCAATGGTTTTCTGTAGGTCGGATAAGGACCGCAGGGACGCATCCGACAAGGCGACTAATTTAGTCGCTTTTTTTGCGATTTGCGACTTGTTTCAATCCTGCGCTGAAAACTGTTTGCCATTTTCCCCAATGCTGTCTTTCCCCATCAGATAAAGATAAGCCGCCATCAGGTCTTCAGGTTTTGCTAGCGTGCCGGGGTCCTCTGCAGGAAAGGCTGAGCGGCGTAATGCGGTTGCGCAGGGACCTGGGTTAACGGTGTTTACACGAATAGTTGACGTGTTCTCCAGTTCAAGAAAGAGGACCTGCATGAGGGCTTCCACGCCATGCTTGGCCACACTATAGGCGCTGTTGTAAGCGTGGGCTTTTTTACCAGCGCTTGAGCTGGTAAAAATTACCGAAGCATTTTCCGCCTGCTGCAATAGTGGAAAGGTAAAGCGCGTAAGAAAAAAAACGGCGTTCAGATTTATTTGCATGATTTTCTGCCAGTGAGCCATGCTCATGGTCTGAAAAGGCATTAGTGATCCCATATACCCTGCGTTATTCAAAAGTCCGTCAAGCCTGCCAAAGGCAGTGGCTATTCCGTCAACTAATTCCTGATAGTGTTCTTCACTTGCGGTTTCCAGATTCAGGGGAGTGATTGCTGGTTCTGCACCACCGGCATTTTCAATTTCGTCGTAGACAGTTTCGAGCTTGCCAGTATTGCTTCCCAGTAACACCACAGTGGCCCCGGCTTTTGCATAGGCAAGGGACGCCGCGCGTCCAAGTCCCGATCCCGCACCGGTAACCAGAATAACTTTATCTTTCAGCAGGTTTGCCGGAGCTTCATATTTAAACACCTGTATTTTCTCCCTTCGATGGTCATTTGCTTTGAAAATGTAAAATTTTATTGTTGAGCCAGATCCAGAATTTCATCAGGATGAGTAATAATGAAGTCTGCATTCCAGCTGTCGATGGGTGAGTCCTCAGGAATATAGCCCCAGCGTACGGCCATACTTTTCGTGCCGGCACTGTCAGAAGCCTGGATATCTTTCAGATGATCGCCAACATAAAATGTATCTGCGGGCGAGCAATCCATTTCCGAACACGCCCGCAATATGCCTTCAGGGTCGGGCTTGCTATTGCTTAACTGGTCAGCACAAATCACTACCTTGCTGGATTGTAATATTGGAAACTTTTCTACCAGAGGCAAGGTAAAACGACTGGGCTTGTTGGTGACGATACCCCAGGGTATTAAATCCCTTTCCAATGCATTAAGAAGATCCGCGATGCCGGGAAACAGGACGCATTCTGTTTGCAGAATGCGTTTGTCATAGCGTTTAAGTAATTCTTCAAGGTGGGGAATAAACTTATCGCTGCTTTCATCAATGCCGAAGCCGAGTTTTATCAGTGCGCGTGCTCCGCTGCTGACACTATTACGCACCTGCAGAGGGTTTACAGTGGGTACGCCGTAATGACTCAACTGGGCATTGAGTATTTGCGTGAAATCCCTTTCTGTATCCAGCAGGGTGCCATCAAGATCAAAGAGTACAGTTTTAGTCACAATTGCCAGAGTTTACCGATAATAGATTTAGTTTTGCTTTGTGTTTTTTTCGACTTTTAACGCATTCAATGCTTGGTCAGGTACATCAGGTAATTAACATCAAGGTCTTCACCCAGTGTGTATTGCTGTGTGAATGGGTTGTAGGTCATGCCGGTGGTTTTTTGTAATGAGAAACCGGAATTTCTGGCCATGGCGGTGAGTTCTGATGGCTTGATAAATTTCGCATAATCATGGGTGCCCCGCGGCAGCATGCGCAGAACATATTCGGCTCCTATTATCGCAAACAGGTAGGACTTCGGGTTACGGTTAATGGTGGAGACAAAAAGATGACCTCCCGGTGCCAGCATTTCAAAGCAGGCATCCAGAACCGAGGCAGGGTTTGGTACATGTTCCAGCATTTCCAGACAAGTGATGACTGAAAAAGCTTCTTTATGGTCCCGGGAAAAGTCTTCCGCACTGGCCATTTGATAATTCACATCCAGCCCGCTTTCCAGCAAGTGCAATTTAGCCACAGCCAGCGGAGCCTCACCCATATCAATACCTGTAACCTGAGCTCCCCGTTGCGCCATGGCTTCGGTCAGAATGCCGCCCCCACAGCCAACATCCAGCACATTCTCTCCTGCCAGGTTAAGCTGCTGATCAATAAAGCCTGCGCGCAGTGGGTTGATATCGTGCAGGGGTTTGAATTCACTGTTGCGATCCCACCAGCGGCTTGCCAGCGCTTCAAATTTGGCTATTTCCGAACGATCGACATTAAGGGGTTGGCTGGCTGAACCGGTAGTCATGATTAATACTCTTTTTTAATTGGGTTATTGCTTCTACGTAACTTTCAGCTCAGCCGATTTTTTTTGCCCAGGCAGCAGCATTGGCTATCAGCTCGGAGGTATCCAGCATTGTCAGCTCTCCTTTCTCAAGATTGAGCTTGCCGTCTACCCAGACATAGCTTACTTGCTGTCCCTGGGCGCTGTAGACCAGCGTGGAGACCGGGTCATAAACCGGTTGGGTATTAATATGGCCCAGGTCGATAGCAATACAATCAGCTAACTTGCCTGTTTCCAGAGTGCCCAGCATGTCTTCCTTGCCAAGCGCCCTGGCCCCATTCACTGTGGCCATTTGCAGGACATCCCAGGCAGAAGTGGCGGCAGCGTTGTCGGCGGCCCCTTTACCAAACAGGGCTGCCATACGCATTTCATTAATCATGTTCAATTCGTTATTTGAGGCCGCGCCATCTGTGCCCAGGCAAAGGTTAATGCCGGCATCAAGTATAGCCTGAGTTTGGCATAGTCCGCTTGCCAGTTTGGCATTTGATGCCGGGCAATGAACGATGGAAACGCCGGCAGCGGCAAGCATTTCCATTTCCTGTTCCTGCAGTTGCGTGGCATGAACACATTGAAGTAGCTGTGACAAAAGTCCCAGCTCATTGAGACGTTGCAGTGGCCGCATACCGGTTTTGGCGACGGCTTCTTCTATTTCAGCGCTATTTTCATGGACATGAATATGAATCGGAATATCCAGTTCATTGGCCAGCGTTGATATGTGTCTAAGAGGGTCATCTGAAACCGTGTAGGGCGCATGGGGGCCAAAGGCTACCTGAACCAGGTTGTTATTCTTGTAGCGGTCATTTAAATCAGTGGCCTTGCGAATATATTCATCAGCGTCTTGCGCCCATACAGTAGGAAAGTCGAGTACCGGGGCGGCCAGTAGTGTCCTGATATTGGCCTTAAGCGCCACTTTTGCTACTTCATCCGGAAAGAAATACATGTCAGTGAAAGTTGTTGTCCCGCTGCGCAGCATTTCAGCGATAGCCAGGGCCGCTCCATCGCGAACGAACTCCTCGCACACCCATTGCGCTTCTGCAGGCCAGATTTTTTCTTCCAGCCAGGGGTGCAATGGCATGTCATCGGCAAAGCCGCGCATCAGGGCCATTGGGCTATGGCAATGAGAATTGATCAGTCCAGGCATCAGGACATGATTTTGCAGAGTGATTTCGCGCTTGGCCGAGATGCTCTTTTTCAGGCTG
>Ga0233451_10005503_pt1 | contig 10265 bp, 11 predicted proteins | sample 011ome_29_FD_183052 | JGI IMG/M metagenome (GOLD analysis project Ga0233451, IMG submission 183052) | Coastal salt marsh microbial communities from the Groves Creek Marsh, Skidaway Island, Georgia - 011504CT (spades assembly) | ecosystem: Environmental > Aquatic > Marine > Intertidal zone >...
TTCGCGAATCCAGCGTCTCAGCCGCTCCGTTCTTGAAGTCCGCTCCCCTCGAAGTAACTCCCTAAGGTTTAGCCGGCCCTTGTGGCCAATTTCGTTTGTATAAGTGAGTTCCGGCGATGCGTCGGGGCTGGAGTTGTTGGTATGAAAAACATTTATGTAGGCAATCTTTCCTTCAAGACCACTCAAGATGAACTGCGCGATACCTTTGCGCAGTTTGGCGAAGTGTCTTCGGTCAATATCATCACCGATCGCATGACCGGTCAGTCCAAGGGTTTTGCCTTTGTTGAAATGGAAGACGCGGGCGCACAGGCCGCGATTGACAAGCTCAATCAGACCGATCTGGGTGGACGCAATATCACCGTGAATGAAGCCCGTCCCCGTGAGGAGAACCGTCCTTCCGGTCCTCGTCGCGGCGGATTCGGTGGCGACCGCGGAGATCGTGGCGGCTACGGTGGTGGTCGCTACTGATCCTTCGGCTAACCGGATTGTGATCACGGGGTCGCTCAGCGGCCCCGTTTACATTCGGGCGTCGAGAAAACCGCTTGACCAGATATTACGGATCTCAGTGGCCCGGTCTGGATTCGGCTTCCATCTTTTTCACGCTTTTCTCCAGGGCGCCCATCTCCTCCTCTAAACGAGGGATCACTTCCTTCTCGAGTTTCGGGATGACCTCTTCCCGCATCGCCTTTTCCATGATGCCCTGTGCGCTCTTCATGTCGTCCTGCAGGCGCGACCACTGCTCCCTCACCCGCCGCACTTCTTCCGTATTTTCCTTGCTCTCCATTTGCTGGCGCAATCGGTCGAGATGCCCGCTTAATTGATTCAGTCCTTCCGTAAATCGAGTGGTGGCTCGATCGGCCTCGCCTGAGGCGGGAAGATTCTGGATGCCGCTGCGGAAACGCTCGACCGCCCCGCTCAGCGCCCCCATTCCTTGTGACAAGCCCTTCAAAAGATCGCCGATGGCCGGCAATTGGGCCGTTTCATCGCTGCCTTTGACGATCGCGCCATTTTCCAATGGTTTGCCGTGGGCGCTTCCGTGACGGATGACGACTCGCCGCTTGCTATCGTCTTCCGGATCTCTTACCACGGAAAATTGCGAATTATCCCTTGCCTGATCACGGTAATCGGGCTGGATGATCAGGGAGGCTAAAACGCCGCCCGCACCATCGGTTTTGACTGCGGTGACCGAACCTACGGTGTTATTACCCAGCATGACCGGAGTACTCGGCTGCAAGCCGGCCGGATGGTCCAGCTTGAGATGGATATTCAGGTTTTGGGGCGAGCTGCACCCGATCACGTCGAGGACAAGAATGACAAGCGGCCAAAGGCGAACAGCCATGGAAATTCTCCGAAAGTAGGATGAAAACCGATGCAAGTCCTCTCCAGTGGCGCTTGCAGCAAGGATGTTACACCGACGGTTGCATGGCCTGACACATATCCAAGGTCACTTAATCACCTTGCATTTCCCTATGCTGCATTGCACACTCAAACTGTAGGGTTATTCACCAGCGCGAGGGGTTACACCATGCAACACGAAAAAAAACCAAACCAGCCAGAGTCGTTTTCGCCGGTAGGGACCTGGATTTTGCTCTGTCTGGTTGCCATTGCCATGGCGGCCGCATGGCTGTTCCTATACTTCGGGGTGTTTCTGCCTCGCGGCACCGTGCAGTGAGGCAAGCCCATGACTAACGAACCCAAAAAGCACACTCTGTCGGACGATGCCCATGACCTGATGTCTCTGCCGGGTCAGCTGCATGTGGATCCGCTGGAGAAAAAGTGGATTTATGTGGCGCTGAGTCTGATCGGCGTTTTCGTCGCGGCTATCCTTTATACCGCGTTCGCCAAGCACGTACATCCACCGGGCGAAATGGAAGTCATCGACTCTGCCCGGCTTCACCTCAGCGATGAATTTGCCGAGGACAAGCTAGGTGTCGTTACCCAAGCGGATGGCACGGTCAAGGTCACTCTGGTGGCGGCCCGTTATGGGTTTTACCCACGCGAAATCCGCATACCTGCCGGTCAGCCGATCACCTTCCGCATCGCTAGCGCTGATGTGTTGCACGGCATTCATGTGCCGATGACCAATATGGGAACCATGGTTGTTCCCGGCTATATCTCGACCGTGACCACGACGTTCCCCAAGCCTGGTGAATATCCGATGCTGTGCAACGAATATTGCGGCATGGGTCATGACCATATGTGGAGCAAGGTGACGGTGGTATCCCGTGAAAGCTGGAAAGCCGGCAACACACAAACCCAAGGGAGATAATGGTGATGGCAGACAAAGATTTTCGCGTGTTCGTGCTCAGCCATTTCTGGCTGGCTTTCGGCGCTTTCGGCCTGGCCTGCGTCATGGGGTTTTATCAGGTCCTGGAGCGCAGCGGCTTCATCGAAGCCATCCAGTCGCCGCAAGTCTACTTCGCCTCGGTCAGTACCCACGGCGTATTGATGGGCTTTGTACTGACCACCTTCTTCATCATGGGCTTCGGCTATCTGGTAGCGACCACCAGCCTGAAGATGCCGATCTGGAATCCCCGGCTGGCCTGGGCTGGATTCGGAATTTCGGTGTTCGGGACCCTCATGGCCGCAATCCCCCTGCTGCTGGGCAAGGCGTCGGTCCTTTACACCTTCTACCCGCCGGTTCAGGCCAGCGTGTTTTTCTATCTGGGCGCGACCCTGCTGGTCGTCGGCTCCTGGTTTTGGGCCGCCATCATGGTGGTCATGTTCGTGCAATGGAAAAAGGCGCATCCCGGTGAGACGGTGCCCCTGCCGATGTTCGCCAATACCGCCAATGCCATGCTCTGGCTGTGGACCAGCGCCGGCGTTGCACTGGAAGTCGTGTTTCAGCTGATTCCGTGGGCCCTGGGCTGGATCGACACCGTCGATGTCGGTCTGGCGCGGACACTGTTTTCCTGGACCCTGCACCCCATCGTCTATTTCTGGCTGATTCCAGCCTATATCGCGCTTTATTGTCTGGTGCCGGAGGCGGCAGGCGGCAGACTGTTCAGTCATGACCTGGCCCGGATCGCCTTCATTCTGTTATTGGTATTCGGCCTACCCATTGGCTTCCATCATCTCTACATGGACCCCGAACAGGGTAAGGGCTTCAAGATGATCCACGGCATCGGCACCTTCCTGGTGGCCCTGCCGACGCTGATGACCGGCTTCACCGTCATCGCCTCGCTGGAAAAGGCCGGTCGTGATGCCGGCGGTAAGGGGCTGTTTGGCTGGGTCGGCGCTCTGCGCTGGAGCAATCCGGTCGTGCTGTCCGCCATCCTTGCCTTCCTCATGCTCATTGCCGGCGGCTTTGGCGGCATCGTCAACGCCAGCTACGCCATGAATGCGATGGTGCATAACACTGCCTGGGTGCCCGGACATTTCCACCTCATCTTTGGCGGTACCACCGTCATCATGTATTTTGCCGTCGCCTATGCTGTCTGGCCGCGCTTGACCGGCAAGGCGCTGATCTCGGGTGCGCTGCCTCTGGTGCAGCTGTGGAGCTGGTTCATCGGCATGATCATCCTCAGTACCCCGTGGCACATCCTCGGTTTGTTGGGTCAGCCCCGGCGCATTTCCAGCGTGGCCTACAACAGCCTGCTGACGCTGGCCTGGGATCCCTACGAACTGGCCATGATCATCGGCGGCGGGGTCCTGCTGGGCTCTGCTCTGCTCTTTTTGCACATCCTGGCGAAGTCGCAGAGACGCGGCGAGCCGGTGTCGGAACAGGTGGCTGAAATCCGCTATGCCGAAAGCGAACACCCCGTGGCCCGCATGCCGGCGCTACTCAATGGCTTTGGCTTCTGGAACGTGGTGATACTGGCTCTAATGCTGGCCAACTTCGGTTACCCGATACTCCAGTTCTTCCTGACAAAAACCTACGGCTCGACCGGATGGGGGTATTGATCATGAAATTCGACACACTGCTGGCGGGCGTCGCCTTGGCACTGACCTTCAACCTGGCGCTGGCGGAACCCTCATCCAGGCTGGCCTGGACCCCGGAGACTCTCGCCGAACTCAAGAAAGGTGATGCGAACAAGGGAAAGACCATCGCTGAATCCTGTGCTTCCTGTCATGCCAACGGCGGCCAATTTCCCTATCTCAATGGCCAGCTGGCGCCTTATCTCTACAAGCAGTTGTTCGATTACAAGGACGGCAGCCGAGCGAATCCCATCATGACCGGTCTGGTCACTGGCCTATCGCCCCAGGATATGGCCGACGTTGCCGTGTACTACAGCCAATTGGACATTCCCCCGCCCCCCAAGGAGGAAAAGGCTTCGGAAGCCGCCGAGGTGCTGGTCAAGGAGGGCGACAGTCGCCGCATTTTGCCCCCCTGCGCCGCCTGCCATGAGGCGAGTGGAACGGGGCAAAAGATCGACGTGCCGGCCATCGCCGGCCAAAACGCCGCCTATCTGGAGCAAACGCTGCTGGATTACAAGAGTGGCGCTCGCAAGAACGACCTCTATGGCCGTATGCGCGACATCACTCGGCAGTTGAGCGAAGACGAGATCAAGGAAGTGGCGCGTTATTACGCGGGACTGCGGCGCTAGTACACCGAAGAGATGCGCCCACCGCGCCCGTTGCAGGTGCGCGATGGGCGCATCGACGTGAACGCGTGTCAGTATATTCAGTAAAGCCTGGAATGGTCGCCAGCCAAGTGGGACTCAGGCTAAAAGGGCAATCAAGCCGCCAATCACCGCGCCGATATCAAGCAGTACGATCAACCCCGCCGAAATCGTCAGCACCAGCAGGAAGATGGGATTGGTCAGGCTCAGCGAGCCGCCGAGGATACCGAGCAGATCACGGCTGTCGATACCCATCGAGGCAATCTCGAAGGCAAGTCCACCGAGTTGCTTGAGATCCCGGACCTTACCAACTTTCTGTGCCACGGCGGGGTCGTTTTGCAGTCGCTGGACGACGTCACCCGCATAATTGCGAGCCTGTCCCAGCCAGGCGGTTAGCCGTTGCGGCAGGTTGCTGGCCTCCTCCAGCACGTACCAGCTCCAGCCCACCACTAGTCCGGGCAGCAGGAGCAGCACACCGAGCAGGACCGACCAGATCACCGACAAACCCCAGGCGCGGGTGGCAAGCCAGACCAAAAGCAGGGCCGATAGCAGACCCGTTAGCGCCAGGAAGCGGGCAATGCCCTTGAATCGATTGGCCAGATTCTGCACCAGGCGGGCAAAGCCCATGATGCGGGGCAGAAACTCAATCAGCTTCTGATTGGGGCCGTTGTCGGTCGTGGCCATGTGCGGTACCTGTTTGGGTCTATTGGAGTTTCTTTTTCAGTAGCTCGTTGAGCTGCGCCGGATTGGCCTTGCCGCCGGTGGCTTTCATGGCCTGGCCGACAAAGAAGCCGAACAGCTTGTCCTTGCCGGATTTGTAGCCAGCGACCTGATCCGGATTGGCGGCGATGATCTCGTCGATGATGGCTTCAATCGCGCCGGTATCGGTGATCTGCTTTAGCCCCTGCTTTTCGATGATGGCATCAGCCGTATCGCCGCTTTCCCATAGCGCCTCGAACACCTGCTTGGCGATCTTGCCGGAGATGGTGTCGTCGGCGATGCGCTGGACGAGTCCTGCCAGACGGTCGGGCTTGACCGGGCTGTGTTCGATCTCCAAACCGGCCTTGTTCAGCGCCGCGGCCAGATCGCCCATGACCCAGTTGGCGCAGAGCTTGGCGTCGCAGCCGGCGGCCTTGACGACTGCTTCGAAATAGGTCGCCAGCTCGCGGGTGGCTGTCAGCACTTCGGCATCATAATCGGTGAGTCCGTATTCGGATTTAAAACGGTCGCGCTTGGCATCGGGCAGTTCCGGCAGACCAGCGCGCACCGACTCGATGAATTCGGAGGTGATTTCCAGCGGCAACAGATCCGGATCGGGGAAGTAGCGGTAGTCGTTGGCTTCTTCCTTGCTCCGCATGGAGCGTGTTTCGTCCTTGACCGAGTCGTACAGGCGGGTTTCCTGGATGACCTGGCCGCCGCTTTCGAGAATCTCGATCTGCCGTTCGACTTCGTAGTTGATGGCTTTCTCGACGAAGCGGAAGGAGTTGAGGTTCTTGATTTCGGCGCGGGTACCGAACTTCTTCTGGCCTTTGGGGCGAATGGAGACGTTGGCATCGCAACGGAACGAGCCTTCCTGCATGTTGCCGTCGCAGATTTCCAGATAGCGCACCAGTGCGTGCAGCTTTTTCATGTATGCCACGGCCTCCTTGGCCGAGCGCATGTCGGGCTCGGAGACGATTTCCAGTAGCGGGGTGCCGGCACGGTTGAGGTCGATGCCGGAAAAGCCGTGGAAATCCTCATGCAAGGACTTGCCGGCATCTTCTTCGAGGTGTGCGCGGGTGATGCCAACGACCTTTTCCTCGCCATCAACGGAGATGGTGGTTTGTCCGGTGCTGACCACCGGCAGGTCGTACTGGCTGATCTGATAGCCCTTGGGAAGGTCGGGGTAGAAGTAGTTCTTGCGGGCGAACACCGAGCGCGGGCTGACAGTAGCACCGATGGCGAGGCCGAACTTCACGGCCATACGCACGGCTTCCTGATTCAGGACCGGCAGGACGCCGGGCAGCCCGAGGTCGATCGCGCAGGCCTGGGTATTGGGTTCAGCGCCATAGGCGGTCGCGGCGCCGGAAAAAATCTTGGACTTGGTAGCGAGCTGGGCATGTATTTCCAGCCCGATCACGGTTTCCCATTGCATGGTCTCAGCCTTCCAGAAGAATTGAGTTAAAGCGCCAAAGCGGTGAGTTAGCCGGTACGGTTTTCACAGCCCCGGCGAGCGGCGGTGCCATTCGGTCACCTGCTGGTAACGGTGGGCCACGTTCAGCAGGCGAGACTCGGAGAAATAATTGCCGATGATCTGCATGCCGACCGGCAAGCTGCCGGAAAAGCCGACCGGGATGGACATACCCGGCAGCCCGGCCAAGTTGACAGCGATGGTGTAGATATCCGACAGATACATGGCGATGGGATCGGCGCTCTTTTCGCCGAAGCGGAACGCTACGGAGGGTGAGGTTGGCCCCATGATCACATCCACCTCCTGGTAGGCCCGCTTGAAGTCCTCGCTGATCAGTCTCCGTATTTTCTGTGCCTTCAAGTAGTAGGCATCGTAATAGCCGGCAGACAGTGCATAGGTGCCGATGAGGATGCGGCGCTTAACTTCAGCGCCAAAGCCTTCGCCGCGCGAGCGCATGTAGAGATCCTTTAGATCCTTGGGCTCTGTGCAGCGATAGCCATAGCGGACACCATCCAGCCTTGCCAGGTTGGAAGAGCATTCCGCCGGGGCGACCACGTAATAGGCCGGACCGGACAGGTGCATGTTAGGCAGCGACACTTCCTTCACCGTTGCGCCCAGCTTGCGGTACTCGTCCACCGCGGCATGAATCAGTCGGGCAATTTCCGGGTCAAGACCCTCGCCAAAGAACTCCTTAGGCAGGCCGATACGCAGCCCTTCCAGACTTGTGCCGAGCGTTGCGGAATAATCCGGGACCGGCTGATCGACACTGGTGGAGTCGCGGGGGTCGAATCCAGCCATAGCCTGCAGCATCAATGCGCAATCCTCCGCCGTGCGGGCCATGGGCCCGGCTTGGTCCAGACTGGAGGCAAAGGCAATCATGCCCCAGCGCGATACCAGCCCATAGGTCGGCTTGAGTCCGGTGATGCCGCAGAACGACGCCGGCTGGCGGATTGAGCCACCGGTATCGGTGCCGGTGGCGCCGGGCACCAGCCGCGCGGCTACTGCCGACGCCGACCCACCGGAGGAACCACCGGGCACGGTGCCGGTGTCCCAGGGGTTTTTTACCGGGCCATAGAAGCTGGTTTCGTTGGAGGAGCCCATGGCGAACTCGTCCATGTTGAGCTTGCCCAGCATGACGGCGCCGGCCTGATTGAAGCGTTCGACAACGGTCGCGTCATAAGGCGAGATGAAGTTGTCGAGCATCTTTGAGCCACAACTGGAGCGGACGCCTTTGGTACAGAAGATGTCCTTCTGGGCAATCGGTATGCCGGTCAGTGGTCCCGCCTCGCCTTTGGCCAAGAGGTCGTCGGCGGCCCGGGCCGAGGCCAGGGCAATCTCCTCGGTGACGGTAATGAAGGTGTTCAGTTCAGGGTCCAGCTTCTTGACACGGGTCAGAAAAGCCTGGGTCAGCTCCTGACTGCTGAAATCCTTGTTTTTGAGGCCAAGCGACAACTCGGCGATGGTTTTTTCATGCATGGATGGAGTTCCGGGAAATACCGGCCAACAAGCCGGATCGGCGGGAATAAGCTCGGCTCAGGGGTGGCCGAATCTTTTGCGGAGCGGCCTCAGAGCCTTACTCGATAACCTTGGGAACAAGATAAAGGCCCGCCTCAACAGCCGGAGCCAGTTGCTGGAACAGGGCCCGCTGGTCCGTCTCCGTCACGGCATCCGGACGCAGTCGCTGAGCCTGATCGAGCGGGTGAGCCAAGGGTTCGACCGTGGCGGTATCGACGGCACTCATTTGCTCGATGAAATCGAGAATGCCTGAAAGATCATGGGCGTATGCATCCGTTTTGTCGCTATCGATGGCCAGACGCGCCAGCCAGGCAATGCGGTTGACCTCTTCGGAGGTGAGTGACATAGATTTAGCTCTCTCTAAAGGCATATAGGGACCCGAAGCGGGCCAATTATTCGGGAAAATCATGGGTTCCGTCAAAAGCTAGATTCCCCGATTTTGCCCATTGTTTATTGCCGATGACACGCAAGCCGCATGTGGCCTGAATTCGCGGTCCGACAAAGGATTGTTTCCCTTAAGCGCCTTGCCTCTGCAAGGAGTCGCTTGTTAAATTACTTTATTTTTTGACGGCGCAAAACTCATGGTTTTCAAGCAGCTTCGCGGATTCTACTCGACCGACTTGTCCATCGATCTGGGGACCGCGAACACCCTGATTTACTCGAGGGGCAAGGGAATCGTGCTTGATGAGCCGTCAGTGGTTGCCATCCGCGAAGATCGGGCTCGGGGCATCAAGAGCATAGCGGCTGTAGGTGCCGAAGCCAAATCCATGTTGGGCAGAACGCCCGGCAACATCACGGCCATTCGCCCGATGAAGGACGGTGTCATCGCCGACTTCACCATCACCGAAAAGATGCTCCAGTACTTTATTCATAAGGTACATGAGAACCGCATGTTCCGGCCCAGTCCCCGAGTGCTGATCTGCGTGCCCAGCGGCTCAACCCAGGTCGAGCGGCGCGCCATCAAGGAATCCGCCCTCGGTGCCGGTGCCCGCGAGGTCTACTTGATCGAGGAGCCGATGGCGGCAGCAGTGGGTGCCGGATTGCCGGTGGAAGAGGCACGCGGTTCGATGGTCCTCGATATCGGTGGCGGCACTTCCGAAGTGGGTATCGTCTCACTCAACGGTGTGGTCTATTCCGCCTCGGCCCGCATCGGCGGCGATCGCCTCGATGATGCGATCATGAGCTATGTCCGTCGCAACTATGGCACGCTGATTGGTGAAGCCACGGCGGAGCGCATCAAGCATGAGATCGGCTCGGCCTACCCCGGCAGCGAAATCAAGGAAATCGAAGTCAAGGGCCGCAATCTTTCGGAAGGCGTTCCGCGCAGTTTTATTTTGAGCAGCAATGAAATTCTCGAGGCCCTGCAGGAGCCTCTTCAGGGCATCGTCGATGCGGTCAAGACCGCGTTGGAACAAACCCCCCCCGAGCTCAGTTCGGATGTGGCCGAGCGTGGTATCTATGTCACCGGTGGTGGCGCCTTGCTCAAGGACATTGATCGGCTGATTTCAGAGGAAACCGGTCTGCCGGTCCATATCGCGGAGGATCCGCTGACCTGCGTGGCTCGCGGTGGTGGTCGAGTGCTCGAATTGCTCGACAGCAAGGGCCTCGCCCTGTTTTCGCTGGTTGAATGACGAAGCCGCTTTTCCACCCTTCGTCCCCGTTTCCGGATTCAACTTTGATCATCGCACATGCGAGCCCTGTCACATACCAAGCCTCAGTTTGCCAACGGTTCATCGCCTCATATGAAGCTGGCTCTCTGTCTGGTGGCTTCTCTCGTTCTTCTGGCCATTGATCATCGGGAAGCGGTGAGGATCCCGCGAGTCCCGTTTGCCGCAATCGTTGAACCCGTTCGCCAGGTGGTCCATGTTCCCGCCCGGTTTTTCCAGAAGGTCTCACAGCTTGGCAGCAGCCAGTCCGAACTGGCAGCGGAAAACCAACGGCTGAAGGAAGAGGCCCTGTTGCTCAAGGGCAAGCAGCTCCGGTTTGAGGCGCTTGAACAGGAAAATACCCGGCTGCGG
>Ga0233451_10005518_pt1 | contig 10253 bp, 4 predicted proteins | sample 011ome_29_FD_183052 | JGI IMG/M metagenome (GOLD analysis project Ga0233451, IMG submission 183052) | Coastal salt marsh microbial communities from the Groves Creek Marsh, Skidaway Island, Georgia - 011504CT (spades assembly) | ecosystem: Environmental > Aquatic > Marine > Intertidal zone > Salt...
TATAGATGGTCTTGGGTTATATTCTTGGGTTTCCATATAATCTGGAATAACTCTGTTACTATTGGTAGCTGCTATAAAATGAGAAATAGGAAGCCCTAATTTATAGGCTACCATCCCAGCACAGATATTTCCAAAATTTCCTGATGGAACTGATATGACTAGATTAGCTTGCCTATTTCTTAATTGTTGGTAAGCTATAAAGTAATACAACATTTGAGGAAGCCAACGAGCAATATTGATGGAGTTAGCAGAAGTTAACTTCATCTGATTCGTAATCTCTTCATCCAAAAATGCATTTTTTACAAAACGTTGACAATCATCAAAACTCCCTTCCACTTCTAGCGCTCTTATATTTTGACCTAGGGTAGTTAATTGTTTTTCTTGAATCGGACTTACCTTTCCTTTAGGGTAAAGTATGACTACTTCAACTCCTTCCACACCTAAGAATCCATTGGCTACAGCTCCACCGGTATCACCAGAAGTTGCTACTAATACGGTCACTTTTTCCTTGGTAGTCGATTGTTTTGAAAAATATCCTAAGCAACGCGCCATAAATCGAGCACCAACATCTTTAAAAGCCATCGTTGGTCCATGATAAAGCTCTAAGGTGGCTAAATTTTTATCTAATTCAACCACTGGAAACTCAAAGTCTAATACCTCAGTTAATATGGATTTGAGTTCTTCTTCAGGAATTTCATTTCCTACAAATTGTTCAATAGCTTTAAAGGCGATTTCTTGAGTTGAATAAGAAGCTATCTGTTCAAAGAATTCAGTAGGAAGTGGTCTAATATCAGAAGGAAAGTACAACCCCTTGTCTGGAGCTATCCCTCTTATAACGGCATCTTTAAAACTGCTTGTATGAGTGGGTGTATTTAAACTAAAATACTTCATGTTTTATAGTTGTTTAATCCCTTGGGCATTGATTTTTGAATGGTGTATTTCAAAATCAATTCCTAAAGGAGTATAGATTTTATTCATTTGTTGCGCAACCGCTTTAGCAATTTCTTCTCCTTTACTTAAGGCAAAAATTGAGGGACCTGATCCTGAAATACCACATCCAAGAGCTCCTACATTCAAGACAGCAGCTTTGATTGTGTCAAATTCAGGAATTAGAATGGATCTAATAGGTTCAACAACGACATCTTCTAAAGATCGTCCAATTAGATCGTAATCTTCCGTATACAACCCAGCAACTAATGCTCCTACATTTCCCCACTGCGTAATCGCTTGTTTCATGCTGATGTTTTGTTTGAGAATTCTTCTGGAGTCAGAAGTTTTTATTTCAATCTGTGGATGAATGACCGTTGCATATAATTCACTTGGGTGAGGTAAAGAAATCACATCTAAGGGTTCATAGGATCTAACCAACGTAAATCCACCTAATAGTGCTGGAGCAACATTATCCGCATGAGCAACTCCTGAGGCAAGTCGTTCTCCCTCCATGGCAAATACGATTAGTTCTTTAGGGCTAAGGGGTTCTCCTAATAGTTTATTGATTCCCCAAACTGCTCCAGCTGAACTAGCAGCACTCGATCCAATTCCACTACCAGCTTTGATATTTTTATAGATTTCAATTTCAAATCCTCTTGAAGAGTTTAAATGCTCCAGAAGTTTTAAAGCAGCAACTCCTGCCACATTTTTTTCTGTTTCTAAAGGAAGATTTTGACCTTCGATTTTAGTGATTTTTATGCCAGGATTAGCGGATGTTCTTAGGATCATACGGTCACCAATTCCGTCCAAGGCAAGTCCCAAAACATCAAATCCACAGGAAACATTGGCGATGGTGCCAGGACAAAAAATTTCTATTTCGCTAATTTGATTCATTTTGTTCTAGATCTTTAGTTATCAAAAGTAGTGAACTAGTAGTTCCCAATACGAATAATATCTGCAAATATTCCGGAGGCTGTAACATCTGCACCGGCTCCTGCTCCTTTAATAATCATAGGTTGATTGGGATAGCGCTCGGTATAAAACAGAACGATATTGTCACTTCCTTCTAGGTTGTAAAAATCATGACCTTGAGGAATTTCTTCTAAGCCAACACGTGCCTTACCTTGATCAAAAGTGGCAACATATTTTAATTTAGCGGACTTTTCTGAGGCTGATTTATACAGGGATTGAAAATGGTCTTCGTAGGTTTGTAGCGATTCGAAAAACGCCTCATTGGAGTTGGTCTCTAAACATGCCTGAGGTAAAAATGACCTATTTTCTATGTCATTTAATTCCAATTGATTTCCAGATTCTCTCGCTAAAATTAATATTTTACGCATCACATCAATTCCGCTTAAATCAATGGTCGGATCTGGTTCAGTATATCCCTCAGATTGTGCTTGTTTTACAACAGTTGCGAATTGGGTTTGATCGTTAAACGTATTAAATACAAAGTTTAAACTACCGGATAATACCGCCTGAATTTTCATGATTTTATCTCCAGAAGCTACGAGGTTTTTTAGGGTGTCTATAATTGGTAATCCTGCTCCAACATTAGTTTCAAACAAGAATGGAGCATTGTATTCTGAAGCTAAAAACTTCAAGTTTTTATAACGAGAATAATCGGAGGAACACGCTATTTTGTTGCAAGTCACAACAGAGATGCTCTTTGATAGATACGCTTCATAAGTAGCAGCAACCTCTGCACTTGCCGTGTTGTCAACAAAGATTGAATTTCTATAATTCAACAATTGAACCTGCTTTAAAAATACTACTTTATCCGCCTTTTCTCCCGATGCAAGCAACTCCTCCCACTGAGTTAGATCAATGCCAGATTCTTTGAACACCATTGTTCTCGAGTTTGAAATTCCAATTATTCTGATATTGAGTTTTAGGTGCTTTTTTAAGTAATTCTTTTGTTGATTTAATTGAGCTATAAAACGAGAGCCAACATTTCCAACCCCCATTACAAACAAATTAAGCTGTTTTACATTTTCTTCAAAAAAGCTTTCATGAAGTGCATTTAATGCTTTTTTAACATCTATTGATTTGATGACCACCGATATATTCTTTTCGGAGGCTCCTTGGGCTATAGCAACAATATTAACATTGTTTTTACCAAGTGTGCTAAACATTTTACCACTCAATCCTTGATGAGATTTCATATTATCACCAACAAGCGCAACAATTGAATAGTCAATTTCTGGTACGACAGTTTTAATTTTTCCTTTACTGATCTCAAATTCAAATGCTTCATTAATTAATTCAGCCGCTGTGTATGCATCATTTTGGTTAACACCAATACAAATGGAATGTTCTGATGAAGCTTGAGTAATCATTACTACGGAGATTCCGGCATTTGAAAGTACTTCAAAAAAACGTTTTGATATACCAGCAACACCAACCATTCCTGGTCCTTCTAAAGAAAGTAATGCAATGGAATCGATATGACTGATTCCCTGAACTGATTTATGTTCCGGAGAATTGTTTTTAGCAATAGTAGTTCCTTTATCATCAGGCTTAAAAGTATTCTTGATTACAATTGGTATTTCTTTGTTTAATACAGGCTGAATCGTAGGAGGGTAGAGGACCTTTGCTCCAAAATGAGAGAGTTCCATCGCTTCCTCATAGGATATATTTTCGATTGGTTTTGCTTGTTTAACCATTTTAGGATTTGCCGTAAACATACCAGAGACATCAGTATAGATCTCTAATTCATTGGCATTGATCGCTGCGGCAACTATAGCAGCAGTATAATCTGATCCACCTCTTCCAAGTGTCGTACTTTCTCCGTTTAAAGACGATGCAATAAAACCACCCATTACAGTAATTCGATGCGTATTATTTTTAACATAGGTCATCAAATTTTCATTAGTGACTTCAAAGTTAACAATCGCTTTATTGAATTGTTCATTGGTTTTAATGACGGTTCTTGAATCTAAATGTTGGGCATCTAATTTTTCAGCTTTAAAATAAGTTGCAATAATGTAAGAGGAGAGTAATTCACCATAACTCACTACTTTATCTGATAATTTTGGCGTTTGTTCACCAATGAGAAAAGAGCCCTCTAATAAGGTCTCTAATGTGTTAAGTTCAGCTTTAATCTTAGATAGTACCTCACTTTGATCTTGAACCTTAATCAATGATTTTATAGTTGAAAAGTGTCTAGTTTCAATTTCATTGACTAATTCAAGATACGTTTCATCTTTTAAAGAAGCTCTTCTAGAAGCTTCAAGAAGTAAATCAGTCACGCCACCAAGGGCAGATACAACGACTATAATTTGTTGGTTGTTGTTTAATGAACAAACAATTTCTTTAACTTTTGATATGTTTTCGGCATTGGCTACTGAAGTGCCACCGAATTTTAATACTTTCATAAATGTAGGTAGTTGATTTGTATTGATTTTACACGCATTGAGCTAGGACGGAAGAAAATAGAATATTACCCCAAAGGGGTTGTGGTCGTAGCTGTAGAAGCAGAACGCTTAAATGGAGTCAATGAAGTAATTACGTGTTTAATCATGGAACTAAATTTCGATCCAAAAATAATCTTTAAATCTGAATGAAGCTATAAAAAGAAGGCGTTTTTAGTAATTATACAAAAAACACCTTCAAGCTTTACCAATAGTGAAATAGCAGTGCGCTATTGATGTGATGTCTTAAATTTGTTCTTTTGATATTTTTGATTTGGTTATCTTAAAAGTCAATTTATCTTCTGAATCTTTATAGTCAAGTTTTATCGTGTCCCCTTCATCAATTTTTGAATTGACAATTTGCTCTGCAAGCTCATCCTCAATGTATTTTTGAATAGCTCTCTTTAATGGACGCGCACCAAATTGTTTGTCGAACCCTTTATCTGCTATAAAATCAACAGCTTTTGTACTTAATTTTAATTGATAGCCCAATAACTCAATTCTCTTATTAAGTTGTTTGAGTTCTATTTGAATGATTTTAGCGATATCTTCTTTTTCAAGTGCATTAAATATAATGACATCATCAATTCTGTTGAGAAATTCAGGAGCAAAGGCTTTTTTGAGTGCATTTTCTATAACTGATCTACTGTGCTTATCTTCTTGAGATTTCATAGCAGTAGTTCCAAAACCAACACCTTGACCAAAGTCTTTAAGTTGTCTCGAACCAAGATTAGAGGTCATAATAATAATGGTATTTCTAAAATCAATTTTACGACCTAAACTATCGGTTAGATACCCATCATCTAACACTTGTAGCAACATGTTAAATACATCTGGATGCGCTTTTTCAACCTCGTCAAGTAAAATGACAGCATAGGGTTTTCTTCTAACCTTTTCAGTAAGTTGTCCTCCTTCTTCGTAACCGACATAACCAGGAGGTGATCCAATAAGCCTTGAAATAGCAAATTTCTCCATATATTCACTCATGTCTATACGAATTAAAGACTCTTCAGAGTCAAAAATTTCTCGCGCTAAAACTTTAGCTAACTGAGTTTTACCTACACCAGTTTGACCAAGGAATATAAATGAACCTATAGGTTTATTGGGATCTTTTAAGCCAGCTCTATTACGTTGAATGGCCTTGGCTACTTTAGCTACCGCATCATTTTGACCGATTACAGAGTCTTTGATCAGTTCCGGTAATTCGGCAAGCTTTACGCTTTCTTCTTGAGCGATTCTTGTAACAGGAATTCCACTCATCATCGAAACGACATCTGCTACATGAGTTTCTGTTACAGTATCCTTATGTTTTTTTGCTTCTTCTTCCCAATTTTCTTGAGCAATTTGAAGTCTTTTTTCTATTTTCTTTTCATCATCACGAAGTTTAGCTGCTTCTTCGTATTTCTGTTTGTTCACAACAGTATTTTTGTCAGCTCTTACTTGTTCCAGTTCTTTCTCTAAATCTACAATTTCTTGAGGAACATTCATATTACTGATGTGTACTCTAGATCCTGATTCATCTAGCGCATCAATGGCCTTGTCTGGTAAAAAACGATCAGACATATACCGCTCTGTAAGACTCACACAAGCTTTGATGGCATCATCGGTAAAAATCACATTATGATGTTCTTCATACTTACCTTTAATATTATTGAGTATTTCAATAGTCTCATCGATAGAAGTAGGTTCTATCATCACCTTTTGGAAACGACGTTCTAAAGCACCATCTTTTTCTATATACTGACGATATTCATCAATAGTTGTAGCTCCTATACATTGAATCTCTCCTCGAGCAAGTGCAGGTTTAAACATATTTGATGCATCTAAACTCCCAGTTGCCCCACCGGCACCAACAATCGTATGAATTTCATCAATAAATAAAATGATGTCATCATTTTTTTCAACTTCATTCATTACTGCTTTCATACGTTCTTCAAACTGACCTCTATACTTGGTACCAGCAACTAGAGAGGCGAGATCTAAGGTGACTACACGCTTATTAAATAATACCCTAGAAACCTTTTTTTGAACAATTCTCAATGCTAACCCTTCAGCAATAGCACTTTTTCCAACACCAGGTTCCCCAATTAGTAGCGGATTGTTTTTCTTTCTTCTACTCAAAATTTGAGATACACGTTCAATTTCTTTAAGTCTACCTACCACTGGATCAAGTTTGTTTTCTTCTGCCATCTGGGTTAAATCACGACCGAAATTATCTAAAACAGGTGTTTTAGATTTTTTATTTGCCTTAATTTGTGTAGGGTTATTAAAGCGTTCTTGATCATCTGAAGTTGATTCTTGTTCGTCTGAAAATGAACTTCTTGGTGACTCTGTTAGGTAATTATCTTCGTTTGTTAACATTGATTTAAATTGTTCTTTAACCCCTTCATAATCCACGTTCATTTTATTGAGAATTTTGGTGGTCGGATCGTTATCATTTCTAAGGATACACAACAATAGGTGAGCCGTATTAATTGCTGTGCTTTGAAAGAGTTTAGCTTCCAAAAAGGTAGTTTTTAAAGCTCGTTCTGCTTGTCTTGTGAGACGCAAATTGCTTTGATCACTGATACTAGGCAGTGAAGAATCAATAGGGCTTAACGCTTCTATTTTTCTTCTTAGCAGATCAAAATTAATAGCAAGTGAATCGAGTATATTGATCGCTTTCCCACTTCCATCTCTAAGTAGACCGAGCACTAGATGCTCTGTACCTATGAAATCATGACCTAATCTCAAGGCTTCTTCTTTGCTATAAGCAATGACATCTTTAACTCTTGGCGAAAAATTTTCATCCATAACTTTCGTTTCTTCCATTAAAATTAATAATTCTTAATTAATTTATAAGCAAATATCATACCTATTTATGTGCAATATCGAATACAATTCACAAAATAATGTTCAATAAACAAAGAAAAGGGGGAATTAATTATCAACTTTTTAAGGGGGGTAAAATGTTGATAAATTGTTTAATAATAGCTATTGACGTACCTCTATGTACTCCCTAAATTGTTTATCTTGCCTTATTATTAAAAAAACTAACCATATTATATAAGTATCTATGGCAGAAGGAGAAAAGTTAATTCCAATCAATATTGATGATGAAATGAAGTCAGCCTACATAGATTATTCTATGTCGGTCATTGTGTCACGTGCCTTACCAGATGTAAGAGATGGATTAAAGCCGGTGCACAGAAGAGTGTTGTTTGGAATGCATGAGCTTGGAGTTAAATCGAATAGTTCCTATAAAAAATCAGCAAGAATTGTAGGGGAAGTACTAGGTAAGTATCATCCCCATGGAGATTCATCTGTATATGACACCATGGTGCGTATGGCACAAGAATGGTCGTTACGTTATATGTTGGTAGATGGTCAAGGGAACTTTGGTTCAGTGGACGGAGATAGTCCTGCAGCCATGCGTTATACGGAAGCCCGTATGCGTAAAATTTCTGAAGACATGTTGGCAGATATCGATAAAGATACTGTTGATCATCAATTGAATTTTGATGATTCCCTTAAAGAACCTGTAGTATTACCAACTAGAATTCCTAACCTACTAGTTAATGGCGCCTCTGGAATTGCTGTTGGTATGGCTACAAATATGCCGCCACACAATTTAGCGGAAGTTATTGATGGAACCGTCGCTTATATAGATAATAACGCTATTGAAATAGATGAGTTGATGACGCATATCAAAGCACCTGATTTTCCTACTGGTGGTATTATATATGGTTATGATGGTGTAAAAGAAGCATTCCATACCGGTAGAGGTCGTGTAGTTATGCGAGGTAAAGCTACAATGGAAGAAGTCAGAGAACGGGAGTGTATCGTCGTTACTGAAATTCCCTACCAAGTCAATAAAGCTGACTTAATTAAAAAGACAGCGGATCTAATCAATGATAAGAAAATAGAAGGAATTTCTACGATAAGAGATGAGTCCGATAGAAATGGAATGCGTATCGTGTATGTGCTGAAACGCGACGCTATTCCAAACATTGTTCTTAATATGCTTTATAAGTATACGGCATTACAAACTTCTTTTAGTGTAAATAATATCGCTTTAGTGAAGGGGCGTCCTGAACTTCTGAATGTAAAACAAATGATTCACCATTTTGTGGAACATCGTCATGAAGTTGTCGTAAGAAGAACCGAGTTTGAACTTGCCAAAGCTGAAGCAAGAGCACATATTTTAGAAGGATTGATCATTGCCTCTGATAATATTGATGAGGTAATTCGTCTAATTAGAGCATCAACTAGTCCAGATGAAGCTAGAGATGCACTTATTAACGCATTTGAGCTTACAGAACTTCAAGCTAAAGCAATTGTTGAAATGAGATTGCGTCAATTGACTGGGCTTGAACAAGACAAACTACGATCAGAGTACGATGAAATAGTTGCATTTATTGCCGATTGTAAAGATATCTTAGCGAATAAAGATCGTCGAATGCAAATTATCAAAGACGAACTTCTTGAAGTAAAAGATAAATATGGAGATGAGCGTCGTTCAGAAATCAATTACGCTGGAGGAGATCTTAGTATTGAAGATATGATTCCAGATGAACAAGTAGTTATTACGATTTCTCATGCTGGTTATATTAAAAGAACTCCACTTTCGGAATATAAGACTCAAAATAGAGGTGGCGTTGGTCAAAAAGCGTCTGCAACTAGAAATGAAGATTTCTTAGAACATCTTTTTGTTGGAACCAATCATCAATACATGCTCTTCTTTACCCAAACAGGTAAATGTTTCTGGATGCGTGTTTATGAAATTCCAGAAGGAAGTAGAGCTTCAAAAGGTAGAGCGATTCAAAACCTGATCAATATCACCCCTGAGGATAAAGTAAAAGCATTTATTTGTACTCAAGATCTTAAAGATGAAGACTATGTAAATTCTCATTACGTGATCATGGCTACTAAAAAAGGTACCGTTAAAAAGACTTCATTAGAACAGTATTCTAGACCTCGAACTAATGGTATTAATGCGATTACAATTAAAGATGGCGATGAATTAATCGAGGCAAAATTGACGACAGGCACGTCACATGTCTTTTTAGGGTTAAAATCCGGTAAGGCGATTCGTTTTGAAGAAAATAAAACCCGCCCAATGGGTAGAAATGCTTCTGGTGTAAGAGGAATTACCCTTGCAGATGCGTCTGATGAAGTTATTGGCATGATTTCTGTTAATAATTTAGAGGAAAATGTCTTAGTTGTTTCAGAACGTGGGTATGGAAAACGTTCTGATGTAGAAGACTACAGAATAACTAATAGGGGAGGAAAAGGAGTAAAAACCATTTCAATTACAGAAAAAACAGGTAAATTAGTCGCCATAAAAAATGTAACGGATTCAGATGATTTAATGATTATTAATAAATCTGGTATTGCAATTCGTATGTCAGTGGAGGATTTAAGAGTGATGGGTAGAGCAACTCAAGGGGTTAAACTTATCAATATTAAAGGGGAAGATTCTATTGCTGCTGTTGCCAAAGTTATGAAAGAAGAGGATGTAGAAGATGATCTTGAGGTCAATAACATGGAAGTTAAAGATGCTTCTGAATTCAATGATCAAAACGATTCTTCCTCAACAGATAAGGAATAAAATAATAACTATACTTAAACATTAAAATGAAACAGAAATTTTTATTAGTAGCAGCACTGGTTATATCTGCACTAAGTTTTGCACAAAAAGATGAATTAAAAGCTGCAAAAAAAGCATTAAAAAGCAGTGATGCTCAAGCAGTTCTTGATGCGTTAAAGCCCTTAGAGTCATCTATTGATGGTGCAGAAGATAAATACAAACTTGCCTACTATGAGGTTTTAGGTGATGCTTATACAATTTTAGCAAAAGATGGTGATGATGAAATGTTTGAAATGGCGATTAATGCTTATCAACAAGTCAATTCTGATGAGGTAGCTGAA
>Ga0233451_10005520_pt1 | contig 10252 bp, 7 predicted proteins | sample 011ome_29_FD_183052 | JGI IMG/M metagenome (GOLD analysis project Ga0233451, IMG submission 183052) | Coastal salt marsh microbial communities from the Groves Creek Marsh, Skidaway Island, Georgia - 011504CT (spades assembly) | ecosystem: Environmental > Aquatic > Marine > Intertidal zone > Salt...
CCATGAGCTTTGAGGCATGGACCATATTCGCGCTCTTCTGGCTGGTTTTCGTGACCACGCCGGGCCCCAATGCCGTGAATTGCATCAACAACGGCATGAGCCACGGCTTTGCCCGCTCGCTCTGGGGCGTTCTGGCGATCCTGATGCAGGCAAGCCTGTTTCTGGCGCTCTCGGCGCTAGGCATCACTGCGCTGATCAAAGCCTCGCCCACGGCCTTCTCGCTCCTTCAATATCTCGGCGCTGGGGTCCTGATCTGGCTTGGTATTCGCGGCTGGATCAACGCCGCAAAGCCGCTCAAGCGGGGGACCAGCCACGCCCATTCGATCTATGGTCGCGCCCTCGCCATTGCGACGATCAACCCCAAAAGCGTCGCCGGCTATCTTGCCGCCTTTAGCCAGTTTGTTCAGCCCGACGTGCCCATCAGCCAGCAAATGTGGGTGATCGTGCCAACCGCGCTGACGCTCACGAGCCTCAGCTATGCGACCTATACCGCACTCGGCGCGCTTCTGGGCCGCGCGGCGCTGGGCGCTGTCGGCCATGCTTGGGTGCGGCGAGGGATGGCTATCTGTTTCATCATCTACGGGGCGCTTCTGGGCTCCGCCAATTTCGCATCAGGGAGGGCCTGACATGAAAGGAAGCTGCCTGTGTGGCGCCGTGGCGTTCGAGGTCGACAAGATCCCGCCGAGCTATCGCGCCTGCCATTGCACCGCCTGCCGCAAAACGGGCGGGCACTATTGGTCGGCCTTCTCGGTTGCCAACGAAGATTTCCGCTTCACCGAGGATCGCGGCCTGAAATGGTATCGCTCCTCGGATTGGGCCGAGCGCGGGTTCTGCAAAGAATGTGGCGCCTCGCTCTTCTTCAAGCCAATTGGCAAAGACGAGATTGAAGTAGCCCCCGGTTCGATCGACGGGCCGACCGGAACGCATCTTGTGGGGCATATCTTCGTTGGCTCCAAAGGCGATTATTACGAACTCGCGGACGGGCTTCCGCAAAGACAGGACTAGGGAGAAAGACATGGCAGATTTTCCGACAACAGCTCGGGTTGTGATCATTGGCGGCGGGGTCGTCGGGGTCTCCTCGCTCTATCACCTCGCCAAGGCGGGCTGGAGCGACTGTGTTCTCCTTGAGAAAAACGAGCTGACCGCCGGCAGCACATGGCACGCCGCCGGCAACGTCCCGACCTTTTCGACCTCGTGGTCGCTGATGAATATGCAGCGCTACTCGACCGAGCTTTATCGCGGGCTGGGCGAGGCCGTGGATTATCCGATGAACTATCACGTCACCGGCTCGATCCGCCTTGCCCATTCCCAAGAGCGGATGCAGGAGTTTCAGCGGGCCAAGGGCATGGGTCTTTATCAGGGGATGGAGATCGACATCCTTTCGCCCGATGAGATCAAGGCCAAGTATCCTTTCATCGAGACCCACGACCTCAAAGGCGCGCTCTATGATCCGGCCGACGGCGATATCGACCCCGCCCAGCTGACCCAAGCCCTGGCCAAAGGTGCGCGCGATCTCGGTGCGACGATCCTGCGCTTTACCCCCGCAACCGGCGTCAGCCGCGAAAACGGTGAATGGATCGTCCACACCGAAAAGGGCGATATCCGCTGCGAATATGTGGTCAACGCTGCGGGCTATTATGCCCAGCGCGTTGGAGAGTGGTTCAAGCCCTACGGCGGCCGCACCGTGCCGATGATGGTGATGAGCCACCAGTATATGGTTTTCGAAGAGGTGCCCGAGATCAAGAAATGGTCGGAAGGCTATGGCAAGAAGCTCCCGCTTCTGCGCGATGTGGATACGTCCTACTACCTGCGCCAAGAAAAGAACGGCTTCAACCTTGGCCCTTACGAGCGCAACTGCCGCGCTCACTGGGCGACGCCGAGCGATCCGATGCCGGACGATTTCTCGTTCCAGCTTTATCCCGACGACCTCGACCGTCTGGAATATTATATCGAAGACGCGATGGCGCGCGTGCCGCTTCTGGCCGAAGCCGGTGTGGCGCGGGTTATCAACGGCCCGATCCCCTATGCCCCCGACGGCAATCCCCTGATCGGCCCGATGCCGGGCGTGCCCAACGCCTTCGAGGCTTGCGTCTTTACCTTCGGCATTGCCCAAGGCGGCGGGGCCGGCAAGGTCTTGGCAGAGTGGATCACCGAAGGGCAGACCGAGTGGGATATGTGGTCCTGCGATCCGCGCCGGTTCACCGACTACACCGATCACGACTATTGCGTGGAAAGGGGTATGGAGATTTATGGCCACGAATACGCCATGCATTTCCCGTGGCACCGCTGGCCCGCCGGTAAAGACCGCAAACATTCACCCCTCGATGCCAAGATCAAAGAGCTTGGCGGCCAGATGGGCGCCTATAACGGCTGGGAGCGCGCCAACTGGTTCGCCAAACCGGGGGATGATCTGAGCGAGGAAAGCACCCAGACGTGGAACCGCACAGGCCCGTGGGCCGAGCGTATCCGCGAGGAATGCGAGGCAGTGCGCGATGGCGTCGGCGTTCTCGATCTGCCGGGCTTTTCGCGCTACACGCTGCGCAACGATGGCGCCGCCGAATGGCTTCGCGGTCTCATCTCGGGCGGTCTGCCCAAAGTGGGCCGGATGAACCTTGCCTATTTCCCCGACAAGCGCGGCCGCATCCTGACCGAAATGTCGATCATCCGGCATGACGAAGAGCTTTTCACCCTCATCACCGCCGGTTCCGCCCAGTGGCACGACTTCGAATACCTCAAGGCCAACCTGCCCGAGGATAGCGGCATCGAGCTGACTGACGACACGGTCGGCACCGGCACACTGATCGTCACCGGTCCGAAAACGCGCGCGCTTCTCGAGCCGATCACCGAGGACGCCGATCTTCACGAAGGGTGGCTCTCGCGTCAGACCGCCAAGGTCGCGGGCAAGCACGTTCTTCTCCTGCGCGTCTCTTTCGCTGGCGAGCTCGGCTGGGAAATCCACGCCGACGACGAAGATCTGCCTGCCATCTACGACGCGCTTCTGGCGGGCGGCGCCAAACCCTTCGGGATGTGGGCGCTCAACTCTCTCCGCCTCGAGAAAGGCTATCGCGCTTGGAAGGGCGATCTGTCGACCGACTACAGCCTTCTCGAAGGCGGGCTCGACCGGTTCATCAAGTTCGACAAGCCACAGGATTTCCCCGGAAAGGCGGCGCTTCTGGCCGAGAAACAGCAGGGCAGCAAAAAGCGCTTTGTAACCCTCGTCGTCGACGCGGGCGAGGCTGATGCGCCCTATATGTCAACCCTCTGGCACGACGGAACGATCGTCGGCGAGACGACAAGCGGCGGCTGGGGCTATCGCGTCAATGCCTCGATCGCGCTCGGTATGTTGCGCGCCGACCTTGCAGTGCCGGGCACCGAGATCGAGGTCGAGATCTATGGCGAGCGCTGCCGCGCCGTGGTTCAGGAAGACCAGCCCTTGTGGGATGCCAACAACGAAAGGATCCGCGCATGACGAAGATCACGCTGCTCGACGGTGGCATGGGGCAAGAGCTTATCCATCGCGCCGGTGACCGCCCGACACCGCTCTGGTCGACGCAGGTGATGATGGATCATCCGGGCATGGTCGAGGCCGTGCACGGCGATTACTTCAAGGCAGGCTCTGGCATCGCCACGACCAACACCTACTGCATCCACCACGACCGGCTAGTGAAAACCGGCATCGACGGCAAGTTTGACGAGCTGCACGAGGCCGCTGTTGAAGAGGCCAAGGCCGCGCGCAAGGCAGCGGGGCATGGCAAGATCGCGGGCTCCATCGGGCCGCTGGTCGCCAGCTATCGCCCCGACGTGCACCCGCCGCATGACGAGGCCGTGGCGAAATACGCCGAGGTGGCGCAAAAGCTCGCGCCGCACGTCGATTTCCTTCTGTGCGAAACGGTCGCCTCCGCGGCCCATGCGCGGTCGATCCTCGAAGGGGCCAAGACGGCGGGCAAGCCGGTCTGGCTCTCGGTGACGGTGGATGATGAAGACGGCACGCGTCTGCGCTCGGGCGAGCCGGTGGCCGAGGTCGTCCGCATCGCGCAAGAGGGCGGCGCGGATGCGCTTCTCGCCAATTGCTCGGCCCCCGAAGCAATGGAAGCGGCGCTTGATGTTATCAAGACAGCGGGCCTGCCCTTCGGCGCCTATGCCAACGGCTTCACCATGATCACCAAGGATTTCCTCAAGGAATCCCCGACCGTCGACGCCCTCAGCGCCCGCCGAGACCTTGGACCAGAAAACTACGCCAATTTCGTCATGGGGTGGGTCGATCAGGGGGCCACAATCGTCGGCGGCTGCTGCGAGGTAGGCCCTGCCCATATCACCGAAGTCGCCCGCCGCCTGCGCGCAGCGGGCCACGAGATTGAAGGATGACCCATCCGGACCAAATGAGCGGAGTTCCTCTGGTCGCCCACGGCGGCCCGGAGGTGCTTGTTTGGTCCGACTCCATTCCTGTTCCGCGCCCCCGCCGCGGTGAGGCTCTCATCCGCGTCGCTGCGGCGGGGGTGAACAACACCGACATCAACACCCGAACAGGATGGTATTCCTCCGAGGTCAGCGGCCCGACCGAAGAAGGCGAGGTTGCCGAGAGCGGCGGATGGGCGGGCGCTCTGGAGTTTCCGCGTATTCAGGGCGGCGATCTTTGCGGCTTTGTTGTTGCGCTGGGTGAAGATACGGCGGGCCCCGCTCTTGGTGCGCGTGTGATCTGCCCGACCAATCAGGCGCGACCGACCGCAGACAATCCCTTTGGATTCGTCGCGATCGGGTCTGAGTATGACGGTGCTTTCGCTCAGTTTTGCCGTGTCCCGGTCGATCAGCTGTACGACGTGACCGCCTCGCCGCTGAGCGACGTTGAGCTTGCCGCTATGCCCTGTGCCTTTGGCACCGCCGCCAATCTTCTGTCACGGGCGGGGGTTGTTTCAGGCTCGAACGTTTTGATTACCGGCGCCTCAGGTGGGGTCGGGCTGGCCGCGGTGGCGCTAGCCAAGGCCCTTGGGGCCCGCGTTACCGGAATATGCGGCGCCTCCAAAGCCCAGTCTGTCCACCAAGCGGGAGCTGATCATACTATCGTGCGCAGCGGGACCCTTCCGAAAGACAGCTTCGACATGGTGATCGACGTTGTCGCTGGCCCTGGTTGGATGGGCCTGATCGACGCGCTTCGGCCCGGCGGCCATTATGCTGTTTCGGGCGCCATCGCCGGGCCCATCGTCGAAGCCGACCTTCGGCGCATCTACCTGCGCGATATAACCTTGCATGGCTGCACATATCAGCCTCCCGAGGTTTTTGCCGCGCTCGTTGAAAAGATCAACGCCGGGCAAGTTCGCCCGCTGGTTTCGAAAACCTATCCGCTCCGTGACATCGGCGCTGCACAGGCCGATTTCATGAGCAAGACATTCCCTGGAAAACTCGTTCTCATACCGCCGGAGATCACCCCATGAGCGACCTTCCCACTCACGCCCGCGTTGTCATTATCGGTGGCGGCGTTATCGGCTGTTCGGTGGCCTATCACCTGACCAAGCTTGGCTGGAAAGACATTGTCCTTCTTGAACGCAAACAGCTTACCAGCGGCACCACATGGCACGCTGCGGGCCTGATCGGCCAGCTGCGCGCAACTGCCAATATGACCCGCCTCGCGCGCTATTCGGCCGAGCTTTATCGCGGGCTCGAGGCCGAGACGGGCGTTGCCACAGGGATGCGGCAGGTTGGCTCGATCTCGGTCGCGTTGACCGAGGACCGCAAGGAAGAGCTGTTCCGCAGCGCGGCCATGGCGCGGGCCTTTGGTGTGCCGGTCGAGGAGATATCGCCCGCCGAGGTCAAGAACCGCTACGAGCATCTCAATATCGACGGGGTCAAGGCCGGCGTCTGGCTGCCGACCGACGGGCAGGGCGATCCGGCTAACATCGCTCTGGCGATGGCCAAGGGCGCCCGTATGGGTGGCGCGATTGTCCGCGAACGTACCAAGGTCACCGGCATCGCCAAAGTTGGCCGCCGCGTGACGGGCGTTGATTGGGCGGATGATGACGGCGCAACAGGCCATATCGCTTGCGAGATGATCGTCAATTGCGCCGGAATGTGGGGACATGAAGTTGGCCGGATGGCGGGCGTTAATGTGCCGCTGCACGCTTGCGAGCATTTCTACATCGTCACCGAGCCGATCGAGGGGCTCAAGCAACTGCCCGTTCTGCGCGTCACCGACGAGTGCACCTATTACAAGGAAGACGCGGGCAAGATGCTTGTCGGTGCGTTCGAGCCGCACGCCAAACCTTGGGGCATGAACGGCATCCCCGAGAGTTTCGAGTTCGACCAGCTGCCCGAAGATTTCGACCACTTCGAGCCGATCCTCGAGAAGGCAGTCAACCGCTTCCCGCTCCTCGGCTCCGCCGGTATCCACACCTTCTTCAACGGCCCCGAAAGCTTTACCCCCGACGACGCCTATCACCTTGGCCTTGCGCCCGAGATGCACAACGTCTGGGTCGCCGCCGGTTTCAATTCCATCGGCATCCAGTCCGCGGGTGGCGCGGGCATGGTCTTGAGCCAGTGGATGGATACCGGTGAGAAGCCCTTCGACATTGGCGATGTGAACATCTCGCGGATGCAGCCGTTTCAGGGCAATAAGAAGTATCTCTTCGAGCGCTCGAAAGAGACCCTTGGCCTCCTTTACGCCGATCACTTCCCCTATCGCCAGAAAGCCACCGCGCGCGGCGTGCGGCGCACGCCCTTCCACCACCATCTGGCCGAGCGCGGCGCGGTGTTTGGCGAGCTTGGCGGCTGGGAGCGGGCCAACTGGTTCGCCCGCGAGGGGCAGGAGCGCGAATATCGCTATTCATGGCGGCGGCAGAATTTCTTCGACAACGTCGCCGAGGAGCACAAAGCGATCCGCACGGGCCTTGGGATGTACGATATGTCGTCCTTCGGCAAGCTGCGGGTTGAAGGGCGCGATGCCGAAAGCTTCCTCAACCGCATCTGTGGCGCCGATGTCTCAGTGCCGGTGGGCAAGATCGTCTATACCCAGTTCCTCAACAAGAACGGCGGGATCGAGGCCGATGTGACCGTCACCCGCCTTTCGGAAACCGCCTATCTGGTGGTCACCCCCGCCATCACGCGGCTCGCCGACGAGACGTGGATGCGTCGCCACCTGCGCGATGAGCACGTTGTCATCACCGATGTGACGGCAGGTGAGGCTGTGCTCGCGGTCATGGGGCCGAAGGCGCGCGATCTGATGCAAAAGGTCTCGCCCAACGATTTCTCGAACGCGGTCAATCCCTTTGGCTCCGCGCAGAACATCGAGCTGGGCATGGGCCTCGCACGGGTGCATCGCGTGTCCTATGTGGGCGAGTTGGGCTGGGAGATCTATGTCTCCTCCGACATGGCCGGCCACGCCTTCGAGACACTCTTTGATGCCGGCGAGGGCATGGGGCTCAAGCTCTGCGGGATGCACGTCATGGACTGCTGCCGTATCGAAAAGGCCTTCCGCCACTTCGGCCACGATATCACCTCGGAAGACCATGTGCTCGAGGCGGGCCTCGGCTTTGCCGTGGGGCTGCACAAGGCTGATTTCATTGGTCGAGCGGCGGTTTTGAAGGAGAGGGAAGTGGGCCTCAAGAAGCGGATGGTGCAGCTGCGCCTCACCGATCCCGAGCCGCTTCTCTATCACAACGAGCCGGTCCTGCGGGATGGCAAGATCGTGAGCTATGTCTCCTCGGGCGCCTACGGCCACCATCTCGGCGGCGCGATCGGGATGTCCTACGTCCCCTGCGAAGGCGAAAGCGCGGCGGACGTGCTCGGCTCGACCTACGAGGTCGATGTGATGGGCACGCGGGTTCGGGCCGAGGTCTCTCTCAAGCCGATGTATGATCCTGCGGCAGAGCGGACCAAGGCCTAAGGCCGCTTGCGGCGGGGCGGTGTTTCAGGCAGGGAGGCGGCATCATGACAGATGCCGCACTCCGCGCCCCCGAACACGAAGATTCCCCCTCCGGCCTCGCCTTCGCGGTTTCGGCCTATTTCCTGTGGGGGTTTCTGCCGCTCTACATGAAGGCGCTGGCGCATATCTCGCCAGCGGAGGTTGTGGCGCACCGTATCGTCTGGTCGGTGCCTTTCGCGCTTGTCGTGCTGATCCTTCTGCGCCGCACCTCGGATATCCGCACTGCGCTTGCCTCGCCCAAGATGATCCTGATGGCCGCGGCGACGGCAGCGTTCATCTCGGTCAACTGGGGCCTCTATGTCTGGTCGATCACCTCGGGCCACGCGATCGAGGCGGCGCTGGGCTATTACATCAACCCGCTCTTTAGCGTCCTCCTCGGCGCAATCGTTCTGCGTGAGAAGCTCAAGCGCTTGCAATGGGTCGCCATTTGCGTTGCCGCGCTGGGCGTGATCGTGCTGACCGTTGCGGCGGGCAAGGCGCCGTGGGTCGCGCTTGGGATGACCTTCACTTGGGGCACCTACGCCCTCTTTAAGCGCCGCCTTCCCATTGGCCCCAACCAGGGCTTTCTTCTTGAAGTGATGATCCTTTTGCCCTTCGCCCTTGTCTATCTGGCGAAACTCCAGCTCTCGGGAGAGAGCCACTTTGGCACGACGGGCTTCGATACACTCATGCTGCTCGGCCTTGGCGCTGTCACCGCTGGGCCGCTCATGCTCTATGCCAATGGGGCCAAGCGGCTGCGGCTCTCGACCATCGCGATCCTGCAATACATTGCGCCGACGCTGATCTTCCTCACCGCTGTGTTCATCTTCGGCGAGCCATTCGGCGCGGCGCGGGCGGTTGCCTTCCCGCTCATCTGGGCGTCGGTGGCAATATATCTCTATTCCATCTTCCGGCGGGCCCGATGAGCGAGCCGCTCGAGGGCTATAATCCGCCGCAGGATCCGCTGGTGATCCTGCATCAGGACCACGAGATCCTGATCGTCGACAAGCCGGCCGGCCTTCTGTCGGTTCCGGGCAAGGGCGAGCATCTGGCCGATTGCCTGATGGCACGGATCGAGGCGGCTTTCCCCACCGCGCTTCTCGTGCACCGGCTTGATCGCGACACCTCAGGCGTCATGGTCTTTGCCCTGACGCCGCACGCCCAGCGGCACCTCGGGCTGCAATTCGAAAAGCGCTATACGAAGAAAACCTATGTCGCCCGCGTATGGGGCGAGATGGAGGCCAAGACCGGCACGATCGACCTGCCCCTGATCGTCGATTGGCCGAACCGGCCGTTGCAGCACGTCGACCATGAAAACGGAAAACCTGCGATCACCGATTATCGCGTGGTGCGAACAGGCGGCGGCGAAAGCCGCGTGCGGCTTTATCCCAAGACGGGGCGCTCGCATCAGCTGCGGGTTCATATGAAAGAGATCGGCCATCCGATCCTAGGCGATCCGTTCTATGCGACCGGACCTGCGCGGGATTATCCACGCATGATGCTGCATTCTGAAACGCTGCAGTTCCGGCATCCCGATGGCGGCGCTGGCGTGCGGTTTACCGCCAAGGCGCCGTTCTAGATCAGTCGAGCGGCTCGAGTTCGGCCTCAAGCTCGGCGCGCAGATGCTCGTGCTGCTTCGGCAGTTTCAACGCCGAGCCAAGGCTTTCGCGATCCTCGTCGGCATCAAATCCGGGCGCATCGGTGGCAATCTCGAAAAGGATGCCGCCGGGGCTGCGGAAGTAGATCGCCTGAAAATAGTCGCGGTCGATCTGCGGCGTGACCTGATAGCCCGTCTCGATCAGCGCCTTGCGAACCTCGCGCTGGGCGGCGGCATCCGCGACTGAAAAAGCGATGTGATGCACCGATCCGGCTCCCTGTTTGGCGCGTTTTCCGCCCGCCACCGTCTCGATATCTATGAGGTTTGCGTTGTTCCCTTTGGGTTTGGCGAAGCGTGTTGTGGCTCCTTCGCTTCCAGCCTCTTCATAGCCCATGAACCGCAAAAGCTCGGCCGAAGCGCCACCATCGCGTAGGCGCATCGAGGCCGAATGAAATCCGCGGATCGCCATGTCTTCGCTCACGCCGCCGCCTGTCCAAGGCGCGCGATCGTCATCCCGTTCGACAAGAGCAAGGCTCTCGCCATCCGGACCGGAAATGAGAACACGCGCATCGCCAAACAATGTGTCGCTGGTGATCCCCGTCACGCGAAACTCGCCAAGGCGGTTTCTCCAAGCGTCTGCCGATCCGACGGGAATGGCGAACGAGACAGTGCCAACCTCGCCGACACCGGAGGTGCCGCGCGCAGAGCGCGGGCGGGGGAAATAGGTCATGACTGTCCCGGGTGTGCCAACCTCATCGCCGTAG
>Ga0233451_10005521_pt1 | contig 10250 bp, 8 predicted proteins | sample 011ome_29_FD_183052 | JGI IMG/M metagenome (GOLD analysis project Ga0233451, IMG submission 183052) | Coastal salt marsh microbial communities from the Groves Creek Marsh, Skidaway Island, Georgia - 011504CT (spades assembly) | ecosystem: Environmental > Aquatic > Marine > Intertidal zone > Salt...
TTAGGGTGGCCTTTATGAAGTCAAGCTTGTCACCGGTGTCATAGCGCCGGCCATCGAAAATTACCCCTCTAACCCCACCGGCTATTTCTGGGTGCTTGGCTGCATACTGCAGAGCGTCGGTTAGTTGAATCTCCCCACCACGGCCAGGTTCGGTCTTTTCCAAGATTTCAAACATTTCATGCCTGAGCACATAGCGCCCAATGACTGCGAGGTTAGATGGCGCAGCTGATGCCTCCGGTTTCTCAACCAGGTCGACCACCTTGACCGCTCCATTGTTTAGGTCGGTGACTGAAGCGCAGCCATAGAGCGAAATTTGGTCTCTCGGGACCTCCATCAGGGCAATAACGTTGTCACCGGTTTCCTCGTGGAGTCTCAGCATCTGATCTAACAGCGGGTCGCGGCTGTCGATGATGTCATCACCCAACAGCACGGCAAAGCTGTGCTCGCCAACATGAGACTTTGCTCTGAGGATGGCGTGACCAAGGCCCCTTGGGTCACCCTGCCTGGTGTAGTGAATGTCCGCTAGCTGCGAGCTTTCTTGAACCTTGAAGAGTTTTTGCTTGTCCCCTTTTGTGGCGAGCACCTGCTCTAGCTCAGCAACCCGGTCGAAGTGGTTCTCGAGGGCGTTCTTGTTGCGTCCAGTAATCATCAAGAGGTCAACCAAGCCCGCCGCAACGGCCTCCTCAACCACGTATTGGATTACTGGTTTGTCGACTATCGGGAGCATCTCCTTCGGCATTGCCTTGGTCGCCGGCAGGAATCTGGTGCCAAGGCCGGCAACTGGGACCACTGCCTTGGTTACTTTATAAGCGGTGTTTTCCGCGGGGATGCTCATGGCTAAAGCCTAGACTTGATTCAAGGTTTTCTAAACAAACACTTGTAGCATCCATTTGTTCTAAGCACGAAAGAGGATTTGTTGAAGTTCAAGTTTTTGGCGCTGTTGGCCTCGTTGTCAGTTGTTTTAGCTGCTGGTCTGCCAGCATCCGCTGCGCCGAGTGAACCTGCCTACCAGGCAGTGAACGCGCAAACTCTCTGGGATAACGGATTCTTGGGTGAGGGTGCGACGATCGCCATGATCGATCAGGGCGTGAACCTAACTCACCCGTATTTTCAAGGTCAAATCATCGACGGCTATTGCTATGTCGAGGTGACATCCAGCTACCTGTGCCCAAATGGCACCAGGGAGCAATCCGGTGTTGAGGCCGCTTCTCAGCGCAAGATCGGAAGCCTGTACGTGGCGTCTGAGGATCACGGCAACATGGTGGCCGGCATCGTTGCCGGCAATCCCCAGCCGGATGCTCCGGGAGGAATCGCACCTCAGGCAAATATCTTGATGGCCAACGTCGATCTGACCCTAAACGGAATTTTGGCAGCACTGAACTACATCGACCAGCGCAAGGAAGAGCTCAACATCGTTGCGCTGTCCATGAGCTGGGGCGGTTACTTCCAAGAGATTCCTCGGGAGTGGTTGCAGTGTGACACCAACCCACAACTGCAGGCGATGGCAACAATATTGAAGTCACTTCGAGCCGGCGGCGTCATTCCGTTTGCCTCTGCTGGAAACACCCCCACCCTTGACGTTGCAACCTCGGTATTCCCAAGCTGTCTGCAGGATGCGGTTGCGGTTGGTTCGGTGAATTCATCCAATGAAGTTTCTTGGTACGTGACGATGTCAGGCAAGGTCGAGCTGCTAGCTCCTGATTACGCAATTAGCGCGAACACCTTCAGCTACGCGAAGGCCTCCGGAACCAGTGCAGCATCCCCTTTGGTTGCAGGTAGCTACGCGCTGCTGCGCCAGGCTTTCCCGCAACATGGTGCTGAACAGGTGCTGGCTGCAATGAAGGTCTCGGGAAAACCCATCGATGACGTGATTCGGAAAAACATTCCGATGGTGGACTTGGCAGCCGCCTATACGCTGCTTTCCAACACCGAGCCAAATGGCGCGATTGTTCCAGTTTCAAACCCAGACGAGGTTCTGAATGTCGGAACCTTCAATGGCAAGATCGTGGTCTATGCCAAGGGCTACAAGGGCTCAACGCTGTCCTGGAAGATTGCCGGCAAGTGGCAAAAGGTGACTGTTACCAAGGACTTCCAAGCCTTCGATCGTCTGACCTCGGCCATTGGCCTAACGGTGAAGATTGACCTATTCCTAAACGGAGTAACACCGGCGGCGTTCTCAAAGACCGTTGTAACTAAGTAGCTACTTTCCAAAAATAAACTTCGCGGCATTTTGGATGCCGCCGAGTTCCCTCATTCTTCGAAGCGCGAACCCGGTTCTAACAAGCGGAGCTGCCGGGCCAAAGACCCTGGTGAAAACCTTCGCTCTAGCAATTCGGTCTTCAGGCTTACCCCACCTGGAGCCGGAGCTTTCCGATGGATGCATGGCAATGGTGAACGGTGCAAATACAGCTTGGCCCTTTGCCTTGAGTAGATCAGCAATGAAGATGTATTCATCCCCGAGGTAGTTGACAGCCCCTGCACCAAAGTCCTCATCGAACCTGATTCCAAGTTGCTTGATGGCCTCGACCCGCACGATCATTTCGTAGGTGGCAGCCTTGGCTGAGTTAAATCTATTGAGGGGTGTGACCCGACCCGGGTAATTCTTTCTAAGCTTCCCGTTCTCATCCTCAGCCTGTGCCAGAAGCAGCGCCACCTCAGTGTTTGCATCTAGGTAGTCGAGGGCTAGTTGTAACTGATCCTGATTGAAGACCACGTCGTCATCTCCAAACAGCAAGTATTGGCCACTGGCATGTCCGATAGCACTGTTGCGGCTTTTGGCCACACCCATGCTCTCCAAATAAAAGTGAAGGGGCTGCTGGTCTTTTGACGAAGCGCCCTGAACGTGAAACTGGTATTCCCAAGCTTGGTTTTTGGGAAGCTGAATATTGGCTAGGCGATCGGCCAGAGTCGAGTAGCCAATTGTTAGCTTTGGCATCAGAAGCTGTTTGCCTTTGCCCTGGCAAATCTCATCAATCCCGATGAAACCGAAGAGAAGGTTGTGTTTAGGAGCCTTAGACCCAAGAAGAACACGATGGTGTTAGACAGGGAGATGTAACCGGAGATGCTGAACCAGATCAGAACGCCCATCATTAGCACCACCAACATGCTGGCAAGAAGTGTTCCAAATTCAGCCGTCTGGATTCTGGAGCCGAGCCGGTCAGCCGGGGCAACTGTTTCCTTATTGCGCTTGGCCTCGACAAAGCCTCGCTGAATGATTTGCTGCTTTCTAAATAGCCTGCCGAAGACCTCAAGCACGATTAGCACTAACAGCAGGTTGAGGCCGGCGAACCCGGGAGAGAGCACGAAGAAGAAACCCGAGATGACAAGCAATTGGGTTATGAAGCTGAAGACGTTGACCATCTCCAGGGCCATGGCCCATTCCCAGCTTTCTTTCTGGCTGGAGCGCTCTCTGGTGTCGGCGCCGAAGGCTTTGTCGAAGAACTTGATTCGGTAGGTCTTCTGGATGTAGTTTGCGGTTCTCGTTCCAATAAACAACACGGCGAAGATTGCAACCGAAACGGCCAGCTCCGTCATTGATCTGTTGGCCCCGTCAATCACTAGGTCAGTAAAGAGCTTTGCAACAAGCAGCTCCGTGACCGGAATTGCTGCAGCGATTAGCACTAAGACAAACAGTTGCCACCGGAATCTCTTGGTCGGCAGCAATAGCCTTGCCGACGCGAAAAGTTCGATGGCCATCCGTTTCATTAGGAATCGAACCTTTCAAGTCCAGCCTTTATTGCCTGGACCACCTCAAGTTTTTTGGCGTTCGAGACCTGAATGTCGCGGGTGAGGTTATCAAGGTCAATTTTGTTGAGATCCAGCGGAATCACCTGCGGGTTCATAATCTCCACCTCAGCACCCTGCGCGTAGTCCTGGTATTTGATGCCGGTTCCATGCACGTTTTCTTCAAAGCCGGCAAATGTCACAAGTGCACATGGAATGCCGTAGGACTGGCAAACGATCATCACGTGCATGGCTGAGGTAACGACGCGATCGTAACCAATCAGATTCTTCACAAAGCTTGCGATCTGGTCCGGGTGAGACATCAGCACCGAAAGCTCTTCAAAGTTCTCTGGCAGTCTCACCGGAATTGCCAGGTGCGAGAAGTGACGAATGAAGGCGACCTTGCCATTTGTTTTGCCGCGTTTTGCCGGAATTACCTCACTTAGAGCAAGACCTGGGTCACCAAAGCTCTCGATTTTTGGTCCACCTGATTTAGCCAGCACCGCTGCGGTCAACGGTCCGCGAACCGAGACGTAGTCTGCTTTTTTGCTCAGCAGGATGTCCTCGCTCGAAATTCCGGTGCCAACCACGATTGAGCTTGGTTTGATGAAGCGGCCAATCGAGCCGATTGAGACCAGGTGCTTCTGGGAGATCGGTTTGGTTGGCGCTTGGAACGAAATCTTGTTGTCCGTGAAGTTTGAGATCATAAGCGGCGATAGCCAGTCACCGAAGTTTCCGGGGAATGGTTTTGCCCACCAGATCAGGGGAATCGTTTTGGGTCCTGGCTTGGCGCTGTAGTGCAGGAAACTGCCGGCAACATCAATCGTTGTCTGGTCCTGATAGCTGGCAAGGAACTTCTTCTCAAACTCCGATGTCGCCCTAACCAAATCATCGGTTCGGCCGTTCATTCCAGCATTCAAAATCTCACCGAGTGAGTTGGCTCTCGCGGGATCAATGTGAGTGGCACGGCCCTGGGTCAACAGTCCAGTAACTCCCGCCCGGTCGGCTAGCGATCGAAGTGGATTCTTGATGCTGTCTGGCAGCGCCGCTTCAATCCTCTTGGCGCGCCTTAGAACTTGCCTGCGAAGGCCAATTTTCTTGGCCCCCTGGCCATGCTGGACAACCTTGTCCTTGAAGTCGGCAACGTTTCCGCTGGACCCGAATGAGAAAAAGCCCGGGTGCTGTCCCGGCTCAGTAACTGCTCGCTCACGCATGATGGCTGTGGTTGGAATCATTTGGAAGGTGATTAGCCTTGCGTTGGCACGCCATGCTTCTTCCAAGAAGTAGTCGTCTGTTGCCTTGATTTCTGCTCGCTGCTCCAGGGCAAAGGCGTCATTGATTAGCTTGCGACCCTGCTTGGTTGAGTTCACGCCCCAGAAGCTTGGTTCCCAGAACCTAGTTCGGTTGTGATAACCAATTTGCATTGGAGAACCGAAGCTGCGCTGGAATCCAATCAGGTCCGCGCTTGAGTTGGCGATATAGTCAGGCAGGTGCGAGATGCGGCAATCAACATCTATCCAAAAAACCATCTTGGTTGGATTGCGGTCGCAGACCTGTTTGATGAATCCAATTTTCTTTCTGGTGACGTCAGCCCAGTCTTCGCCGGGGTTCTTCTGCACCTCGAGCAGCTCATGCTCAAGTCCAAGCTCGTCCAACTGCTCGCGCAACTGCTTGGCATGATTGCCGTAATACTCATCCGGTGTGTAGAACGAGCAGATCACTATTTCTGGTTTAGTCACTGCCAAAATCTATCACCGAGCCTTGCTCGGGTCTGCTATCAAACCGAACCAAAAGCCAGCTCCCCAGCAAAGGTGCATGGTTGGCAGTACCACCAAGAGCCACAGCTTTTGTCTAAACTCCAGCCCACTCAGCCCAAAGCTCACGCCGGCAATTCCAAGCAGGTAAATCCACAGCGGTATTTGAAAAATGCTTCCCAGCACCAATAGCGGTGGAATCCAATAGCGGAAGCTCGATTCCAATGGGTTATCTCTTGTTAGAGAACCACGCCACACCCCAGTGGAGAAAAACTGCTTGGCGAGGGCCTTGATGCTCTTTCGGGGCCAGTAGCCGACCCTTAGTCTCGGATCAAACCAGACCGTGTGGCCGGCACTTCGAATTCTTAGGTTTAGTTCCCAGTCTTGTCCGCGCACCCACTTGGAAGAATAAAGTCCAAGTTCTTCAATTACTGACTTGCGAAAGCAACCCAAGTAAACGGTGTCTGCAGGACCCGCTGAGCCTCCAACATGGAACGACCCACCACCGAGACCGTACTTGGAGTTATAGGCGAAGGCAACTGCAGACTGGAAGTCGGTTTCGCCCTTAGCAACCATCATGCCGCCGACATTGGCAGCCCCGGTTTCGTTAAGGATCTCAACCGCGGTTGCGGCGTAGCCCTCAGACAATTCCGAGTGCGCATCCACTCGGATCACTGCCTCATGCTTGCTTGCTTTGATTGCAAGGTTTAGGCCCTCCGGGGTTTTCCCGGTTGGATTCTCAACCAGCTTCAGGTCTGGATATTTGCTCTTCAGGCTCTGTGCGACCGCATCGGTTTGGTCGGTAGATGGACCAAGAGCTAAAACCAATTCGGTTTTGCCGGGAGTCGACTGCGCGAAGACTGACTCGACCGCTCGCTCGAGGTAGGCCTCTTCGTTTAGCACCGGCATCACAAACGAAACGTTTTTTAGTTTAGGCATTTTGAATATTTCTTCCGAGAGCTATTACTTTCCAGCCGGCAGCCTGCCATAGGTCAACGTCCAGAACGTTGCGACCGTCGATGATGGTTTTGGTTTTTGGGGCTGCAGTGAAAGCGGCTGGCTGCAACTGACGGTAATCACTCCACTCCGTGCCAAGAATCACGAGGTCGGCATCAGCTATCGCTTTGTCGATGTCCGCTTCTGTTTTGAGGTCGGGCTCGATTGACTTGAGGGCATCCAGAGAGATTGGATCATGGCAGCAAACTGCTGCGCCGAGCTCTTTCAGGCGAACCGCAATTTCCAGGGCTGGGGAATCTCTAAGGTCGTCGCTGTCAGGCTTGAAGCTAATGCCCAGCATTGTGATCTTCTTGCCCCGGATGTCCTTGAGCTCTTGAGTTGCTAGGTCGATAACGCGCTGCCTTCGGCGAAGGTTTATGGCATCGACATCTTTTAGAAAATCCAATGAAGAGCCAACTCCGAGCTCTTCCGCTCTGGAGATAAAGCCACGAATGTCTTTTGGCAAACAACCCCCGCCAAAGCCGATGCCGGTGCGCAAGAACTTGCTGCCAATTCGATTGTCCATGCCAATTGCTTCGGCAAGCTTCACAGCATCGGCACCGGATGCCTCCGCTATTTCGGCCATCGCGTTGATAAAGCTGATCTTGGTTGCAAGGAATGCGTTTGCAGAAACCTTCACCAGCTCAGAAGTCTCGAGGTCAAGCTCCACAAGCGGAGTGCCGCTATCAAGCATTGGTTTGTAGCATTCGCGCAGTGCCACTGTGTCCTGGTGGTTGTTGCTGCCAACCACGATTCGGTCAGGGTGAAGCGAATCTTCCAGGGCTGTGCCCTCGCGCAAGAACTCTGGGTTCCAGCAAAGCTTTGGTTCGAATCCGGAGATCGCAGCCATCTGGCTAATCAGCTTTCTGGCAACACCCACTGGAACCGTTGATTTCCCAACCACCAGGCTCTCCGGTTTTAGAACCTCGGCTAACTGACTGGCAGCAGCGAAAACGAAAGATGTGTCGGCGCTTTTGTCGGCAGCCTGTGGTGTGCCAACGCAAATGAAGTGAATATCGGCATCAGCTGATTCTTCATCGTGCTGGTTCTGAAAGCTAATGTTTCCGGCGGCCAAGACTTTATCTAGGGCCTGCTGCAAGCCTGGTTCGTGGAACGGGATTTTCCCTGCTTTTAGTTGTGCAGTCCGGATCGAATCCGGCTCGATCCCGATGACCTCGTGACCCAGTGACGCCATAGCAACCGCGTGGGTTGCGCCCAGATATCCGAGCCCTATGACTGAAATCTTCATCGTGGTTAGGAGTTTAGTGAGTGATGATGCCGTAATTGGCCGTAACAACTCTTGACACGGCGCGTATATTAGAAGTGATGGCCAATCACGAGGATTTTCAAGAAGATCCACTCGAGCGACTTCTGGACAAGGAGTCGGACGAGGAATTTGGTGCACCTGAATTTAAGGAGCACCTTGCTGATTCCCTGACCCCTGCGGTCCTGAAAGATTGGACCGCGGCTGACTTTGCCAGCATCTACGTCAGATTCCGACCTCACCTTGAGCGTCACGCTCGTCGCTACCTAGTAAACCCATCGCAGGTTGAAGAAGTGGTTCAGGACGCATTCCTGTATTTGATGACCACCTTGCCCGAGTTGGATTCCGAAGTTGGCGTGCTGAAGTTTTTGAAGTGGAAGACAAGGCTGCTGTGCCTAGATGTGATTCGCATCAACTCCCGGGCAAAGTTTGCACCCCTTGATGACCAGCCCGAAATGGTTGCCGACACCCCAGAGATGTCATTGGAGTTGGAGCGAGCAGATGATGCGGCCGTTGTTTCAATGGCGCTTGCAAAGCTGCAACCACGACACCGTGAGGCCCTAATCGCTTCAATTTATGAAGAGAAGTCAACCGAGGTTGTCGCTGACCAGCTTGGCCTCAGCGAAAATGCGACCAGGCAGCTTCTGTTCCGCGCCCGCTCTGCATTCAAGAAGGCTTTGATTGGTGAGGTTGAAACAGCTGGAATGTCCGCCGGCCAGATTCTCTCCGTTGCTGCCAGAAAAGCTGCGGCTGAATCTGGCAAGTACATCACGGCCGCAGGAGCCTTCCTGTTGGTTTTGGCAGTGTCAATCGGCGTTCTTCCAAACCTGAACCAGACCACTACCAGTGAGCTGGCGACCGCTCCAACCGAAACCTCTCAGCCACAGGCAACTCAGGCACAGCCTGAAACTGAGCCTGCCCAGAGCGCTCCTGAATCCAAGGAGCAGTCAGCCAGTGAGGCTCCAGCTAGTGAGCAGCTCACCAGTGAGGCAGTCACCGAGCAGGCTACCGAGCAGGCTACCGAGCAGCTTGTGATTGAGCAGGTCGCTCAAGTCAGCGCCCCTGCAGCTGCGCCAGTGGCAGCAAATGAACCAGAACCGATTTTCAGTGAGGTCTCTTTGGCCTCAATCCTGGCCACAAACGTCACCCAGGCCGGCTACTACACCAACTCTTACGCCTCATCAGATTTCCTCTCAGCAGGCTTCAGGGGAAGCTCAGTTGAGGTGTTTGGCGGCACCGGAATTTCTGCATTCTTGGATCTCGACATCGCAAACCGAACAGTTTTCAATGTCGTTTACCAGATGTGGGTAGATGGCAAGCGCTATTACGCAGTTGCTGAGAATTCAAGCACTGTCACCAACCCGGTCGGTTCCGGCTATGAGGTAGTGCTTAGGGCCAGCGATTTCTGGGTGGTTGACGATTCTGGCAACGTGTTTGATCAGAGCCCTTTGGCAAATGCAGTTTCAACGGTTCGCCTGAGCTTTGACTCGGACGGAAACCCAGTGAACGCCTCCATGAAGGTTTCTCGCTAAGTTACTGAGCGATGCCGTAAAGGCGATCTCCAGCATCTCCAAGCCCTGGAACGATGTAGCCAAGTTCATTTAGCTTTTCATCCAGTGCACCGAGCACGACATCGACGTTTCGCCCCGGCCACTTCGCCGCTAAGTGCGCCTTCACGTTTTCAACACCCTCAGGCGCTCCCAGCAAGCAAACACAGGTCGCGCTAAGAGCTCCGCGCTCAAACACATAGTCAATTGAGTCGTTCAGAGTTCCACCGGTTGCAAGCATCGGGTCAATGATGAAGACCTGGCGGTCTTCTAGGTCATCCGGCAGGCGGTTGGCGTAGGTGTAGGGCTCAAGGGTTTCTTCGTTGCGCTTAATTCCTAGGAATCCAACCTCCGCAGTTGGAAGTAGCTTCACCATTCCTTCGAGCATGCCAAGGCCGGCTCGAAGGACCGGAACAATCAGCGGCTTCGGGCTGGAGATCTTGATGCCGGTGGTTTTCTGCACCGGGGTTTCAATCTCAACTGGCTCAACCTTGATGTCGCGGGTTGCCTCGTAGGCAAGCAGGGTTACTAGTTCTTCAACCAGTTGCCTAAATTGTGGGCTGGGCGTGGTCTTGTTTCTGAGCACGGTTAGCTTGTGGGTAATAAGCGGATGATTCGCTACGTGAAGTCGCATAGGCTCAAGCCTATGGATTTTGAACACTTCATGCACCTCAGTCTCGAACAAGCCATGCTTGCAGGCGACGAGGTTCCGGTTGGTGCGGTGCTGGTTGATGCCGACGGCAATGTCTTAGCTGCCGCACACAACTACCGAGAGCAAAAAAACGATCCGACCAGCCATGCCGAGATTGAAGTGATTCGGGATGCGGCCAGTGACCTCGGTTCTTGGAGGCTAGAGAACACGACGCTGTTTGTGACCCTGGAGCCCTGCGTCATGTGTGCCGGGGCGATAGTTGCGGCCAGAATCCCAAGGGTGGTCTTTGGTGCTTGGGATGAAAAGGTCGGTGC
>Ga0233451_10005546_pt1 | contig 10218 bp, 9 predicted proteins | sample 011ome_29_FD_183052 | JGI IMG/M metagenome (GOLD analysis project Ga0233451, IMG submission 183052) | Coastal salt marsh microbial communities from the Groves Creek Marsh, Skidaway Island, Georgia - 011504CT (spades assembly) | ecosystem: Environmental > Aquatic > Marine > Intertidal zone > Salt...
CGTTGAGCAGAATTTTGATCTCACCATTTCGACGTCTTTCTGATGGGCGCCTGCGCTAGGCCAGTCCGATTCTCTTTGCTGCTGCGGCTTAGCTTGCTATGGGCGCTTCTCGCGGCGCCCTTGGCGGCGCAGGAGGCCTCAATATTGGTGGTCGATCTTGATCGGGCCTATGAAACCTCTTTGTTTGGCAAATCTATGCGCGCGCAGTTTCGCGAAGACAATCAAGACGTAGCAGCTGAAAATACGCTCCTATTGAATGCCTTGAAAGATGAAGAGCTGCAGCTGACAGAGGATCGTGCGACGCTGTCTGCCGAAGAATTCGCCGCCGCCGCCGCCGCATTTGATGCGAAAGTCCAGGAAATCCGCAGCGCACGGCTTGAAAAAATTAGGCAAGTGGATGAGCAGTTTAAGAATCTGAAGCCATTGTTTTTTAGCCGAATTGAGCCCTTTTTTGACCTGGTTATGCGGGAGTTCAATGCAACTGTGATCTTGGAGAAACGCTCGGTTTTACGCAGCATCGAGGGCATCGATATCACAGATCTTCTGGTCGAGCGGGTGGATGATGCCTTTCTGGCCAGTATTTCTGCCACCGAGCCGGCCGCTGAAAATTAGACCTCGGTTTGCGCCTTGGCTCCGAACAGGCGCCAGAATGGCTGTTCGGGCAAATGTTGCACGGCGCGTCAGGCTTTGGTACCTTTACTAAAATTAAGGATAAAATACATGACCGAACTTGCAAGCGCTGACATCCAACTGATTCAAGCCATTCTTCCGCATCGTTACCCCTTTCTTCTGGTAGATCGTGTCGAAGATATCGACGGGGTGAAATCGGCGCGGGGTATCAAAAACGTCACGATGAATGAACCCCATTTTCAGGGCCATTTCCCGGGCACGCCCATTATGCCGGGGGTAACGATTATTGAGGCTCTGGCGCAAACGGCCGCTGTTATGGTGGGGGTGACCCATAACTTGGCAGATACCAATATGTTGATCTACTTTATGTCGATCGATAAATGCAAATTCCGCCGCAAAGTCGTGCCCGGCGATGTTCTGGAGTTGCATGTGGAGACCCTGCGCGGCGGATCCAAAATCTGGAAATTTAAAGGCCGTGGTTTGGTCAATGGCGAAATGGCGGCAGAGGCCGAATTCACCGCCATGATGGATTTGCCGGAGACCGCCAAGTGAGCGTCGACAGCACCGCACAGATTCATCCGTCAGCGGTCATCGAGCCGGGGGCCCGCATCGGGGCGGGCTGTGAGATTGGGCCGTTTTGTTGGATAGGGGCCCATGTGGAGCTTGCCCAAAATGTTGTTTGCACATCGCATGTGGTTATTCGTGGGCAGACCAAAGTCGGCTCTGACACGCGCATTTTCTCATTTGCCGTAATTGGTGAAATTCCGCAGGATTTGAAGTTTAAAGGCGAAGTGTCCCAGCTGGAGATTGGCCAGCGCAACACCATCCGCGAGCATGTGACCATCAATCTTGGCACCCAAGGCGGCGGCGGCGTCACCTCGATTGGCGATGACTGTTTGCTGATGGCGGGCTGCCATATCGCCCATGACGCGCGTTTGGGAAATCGGGTCATTATTGTCAATTCTGCAGCCATTGCGGGCCATGTGGTCATTGAGGATGACGTGATTGTCGGCGGGCTTTGCGGCGTGCATCAATTCGTGCGCCTTGGAAAGGGCGCTATTATTGGCGCGGTTACTATGGTGACAAATGATGTGATTCCCTATGGTCTGGTGCAGGCGTCGCGGGGACAGTTGGACGGTCTCAACCTTGTTGGCTTAAAGCGCCGTGGGGTGGATCGCCAAGACATCACGGCTCTGCGCGCCGCCTTTCAGATGCTGGCGCAGGGCGAAGGGGCGTTTCAAGATCGTGCGAAACGACTTGGGGAGGAAACCGACAGTGCCTATGTTCAGGAAATTGTCGATTTTATTCTGGGCGACAGCGGTCGCTCCTTTTTGACACCGGGGTAAACGGATGCTGGCGCTGATATGCGGGCAGGGTGCTTTGCCGGGTCTGATCGTTCGAAACATCTCCCATGTGCCTTTGATTGCGGCTCTGGAGCAATTTAGGCCCGAGGGTCTTGCCGTTGATTTGACGTTTCGCCTGGAAACCCTCGGCACTTTCTTGAATGACTTGAAACTCCGCGGGGTTAAGCAGGTTTGTTTCGCCGGCGCGATTAGGCGGCCAAAAGTCGATCCCGCACAAATTGACGCGGCCACACAGCCACTTGTGAGCCAGATTGCCCGAGCGCTTTCTGACGGCGATGATGCCGCCCTACGCATCGTTATTAATATTTTCGAACAGGCCGGTTTTGAAGTGGTTGGTTTTACGCAGCTTGTACCTGAGCTTTTGCCGCCGGGCGGGGTGTTGAGCCAACGCGCAGCTGACGCTCAGGATCACAAAGATGTGGCGCGGGCTCAAACGGTGGTTGAGGGGCTCTCAGCTTTGGACATGGGGCAGGGCTGCGTTGTGGCGTCTGGCCATATCTTGGCCGTTGAAGCTTTTGGCGGCACCCGGTGGATGTTATCGCGCCTCCCGGCCGTTCGACCCGCTGATTGGCCCGAAGGGGGGGTGCTCTATAAAGCTCCGAAGGCCGGCCAAGAGCGGCGAATAGACCTGCCGGCCATTGGCCCTGAGACCATGGCGCAGGCGGCGCAGGCAGGGCTGGCGGGGGTCGCCATAGTGCAGGGCGGCGTGGTTGCCTTGGATTTACCAGATGTCATTGCTGAGGCGGATCGTTTGGGGCTGTTTCTATGGGTGTGTGAGGCGAAGCTGTGAAGCTGTTCCTTTTGGCAGGTGAGGCCTCCGGCGATCGGCTTGGGGCGGATCTGATGCGCGGGTTGCGTCACCTTACACCGGATGTGACCTTTCGAGGGATCGCCGGGCCTGAGATGCAAAGTGAAGGTTTGGACAGCCTGTTTGACATGTCCGAGCTGTCCGTCATGGGGTTGGCGGAAGTCTTGCCAAAATATTTCGCCCTAAAGCGCCGCTTGGATCAGACCGTGGCGGAGGTGCTGGCCTGGAAGCCAGATATTTTGATCACCATCGACAGTCCTGATTTCTCCTTAAGGGTGGCGCGGGCGGTGCGGGCGGCGGACCCGAAGATCAGAACCTGCCACTATGTTGCGCCGTCAGTTTGGGCTTGGCGAGCGGGGCGCGCAAAGAAAATGGCGGGCTTTATTGATCATGTGCTGGCGCTATTGCCCTTCGAGCCGCCCTATATGGAGGCCGAAGGCATGGCTTGCGATTTTGTGGGTCATCCGGTCGCGGCGCAAGCCCCGATCACCTCTAAACAGATTGCTAAGTTTCAAGCCGACTACGCCTTAGATCCAGCGCGTGAGTCTTTAGTGATTCTGCCGGGATCTCGACCCTCAGAAATCAAGCGCCTGTTGCCCGTGTTCTGCCAGGTCCTATCAGAGCCATGTTTCGCAGATTTCCAGCTGATTTTTCCGACATTGCCGCATTTGGAGCCGCTCTTGCGCGAAGCGCTTGAGGGCTTGCCGCAGGAGACAGTGTTGGTCACAGGCTCCGGGCTCAGCGCGGCGGCGGCCGCCGAAGAGCGGCTGGTTGCCTATGGCGCCGCAAAAGCGGCTTTGGCGGCCTCTGGCACCGTGTCGCTTGAGCTGGCAGCGGCCGGCACGCCGATGGTGATTGCCTATGACATGGGTCTCATCTCGCGGTTGATCATCGGTGCTATGCTCCAAATTGACACGGTGACCTTGGTCAACCTTGTATCAGAGACCCGGGCTGTTCCAGAATTTGTCGGTAGAGACTGTAAAGCCGCACAAATCGCACCCGCTTTGCGGCAAATTCTGAGCGCTCCCGCAGCGCAAGCGCAAGCCATAGAGGAGACGATGACGCGCCTTGGCCGTGGAGATCCAGAGTTGCCCTATCGTGCGGCGCGCGCGGTCCTCAAAGGGCTCCAATAGTCTCAATCCCGGGTGATCCAACCACCGCCCAAAACCCGGCTGCCATCGGGATCATAGAAAACGCAAGCCTGCCCCGGCGCCACACCCTCTTCGGCCATCATCAGCTCTACCACCGCTTCGGTTTCCGACAATGGGCGCAGAACCGCGTCGCGTGGCGGGCGGGTGGAGCGGACTTTTGCGGCGATGCTCCACTCGGCTTGGTCAGTCAAAGGCTTGTCGCCAAGCCAATTGACTTCCTTAAGGCGCACGTGCCGTGTCGCCAGCATCTCTTTCGGTCCAACCACCACATGCCGGTTTTCGATATCCAAACGGACCACATAGATGGGATCAGTCAATCCACCGATGCCAAGACCGCGTCTTTGGCCAATGGTATAATGGATAATGCCCTCATGGGTCCCCAGAACTTTGCCGCTCTGATCGACAATGTCACCGGGTTGTGCCGAGCCTGGATGCAGCTTTTCAATGACCGCCGCGTAGTTACCATCTGGTACAAAGCAAATATCTTGGCTGTCAGGTTTATCGGCCACACCAAGGCCGTATTTGCTCGCCAGAGCGCGCGTTTCAGCCTTGGAGGTCAAATGCCCCAGCGGGAATCTCAGATATTCGAGCTGCTCGGTCGTGGTTGAAAATAGAAAGTAACTTTGATCGCGATTGTGATCTGCGGCCATATGCAATTGCGCACCCGTTGGGCCGATTTTGCGTTGGATGTAATGGCCCGTGGCCATGCAATCTGCGTCAAGATCTTTGGCCGTTTGCAACAAATCTTTGAATTTCACACGCTCATTGCAGCGAATACAGGGCACGGGTGTCGCCCCAGCCAGGTAGCTTTCGGCAAAATCGTCGATAACCGCTTCGCGAAATTTGTTCTCATAGTCCAAAACGTAATGCGGAAAATTGAGCTCTTCCGCCACGCGGCGCGCGTCGTGAATGTCGCGGCCAGCGCAACATGCACCCTTTTTAGCGAGTGCTGCTCCATGGTCATAAAGTTGGAGCGTAATGCCAACAACATCATAGCCTTGCGCCGCCAATTCGGCCGCAACAACCGAGCTATCAACCCCGCCTGACATGGCAACAACCACCCGCGTGTCTTCGGGCGCCTTGGCAAAACCAAGGGAATTTAAAGGGGTTTTATGGCTCATGGGAGGTGCTCAGTCCTGCAGAATTTAGCAAAATTATAATAACAAAAATCGCGCGCTTCACAACACTTTAAGTGCTTTGCAGTCCATTGGCCGCGAGAAAGGAGCCTGCACATGCATATTCGCAAGGTTCGCGGTCCACGCACGGTTCAATTGCCCGATGGCGGATTTTTGAGTCGCGGTGACCTGCCGCCCCCCACAACAAAACGCTGGGTCGCCTCGCGCAAGGCGACTGTCGTGAAAGCCGTGCGGTTTGGGCTGATTTCATTGGAGGAGGCCTGTAGCCTCTACGACTTGACCCAAGATGAATATAGCAGCTGGCAAACAGCTGTGGCCCGGCACGGGGAGTCAGCGCTGCGCGCCACGGCGTTGAAAAAGTATCGCCAATTTGATCAATAGTTTACAGAAATAGTGTTTATGGGTAACATTAAATTAACCAGTTTATTTCAGGATGTATTTAGCTGTTATTGGGGATTTTTATGCGAATACTTTTGATTGAAGATGATCCTGCCACGTCGAAAAGTATTGAACTCATGCTGGGGCATGCGAATTTCAACGTCTACACGACGGATCTGGGGGAAGAGGGCATTGATTTGGCCAAACTCTATGATTACGACCTGATTTTGCTCGACTTGGTTTTGCCTGATATTAATGGGCATGATGTGTTGCGCCAGTTGCGTGTTGCTCGGATTGATACCCCGATTCTGATCCTGTCTGGCGAGACCGATACTGAGAATAAAATGCGCGGGTTTGGCTCTGGGGCGGATGATTATCTGACCAAACCGTTTCACCGGGAGGAATTGATCGCACGGATTCACGCGATCATTCGCCGCTCAAAAGGGCATTCGCAATCGATCATCAAAACTGGCGATATAGAGGTGAATTTGGACGGAAAAACCGTGGAAGTGCGCGGGAATACTGTGCATCTGACCGGTAAGGAATATCAAATGCTGGAGCTGTTGAGTCTGCGCAAAGGCACGACACTTACTAAGGAAATGTTCTTAAACCATCTCTACGGTGGCATGGATGAGCCTGAGCTAAAAATCATTGATGTATTCATCTGTAAATTGAGAAAGAAATTAAGCGAAGCCACTGGGCGCGAAAATCACATCGAAACCGTCTGGGGGCGCGGATATGTGTTGCGTGACCCAAAGCCCGATGATGCGGCGCAAGATATGGCAATTTCGGCCTAAGAGGCTCAGGCATGGCTTGCCGTGACGGTCAACATTCTGGGCCTCACACTTCGGCAAGATGACAAATGTGGATGGTGTCAGAAACCCTGTGACATTGACGTCGCTTTACGATGTATGAACGCAAATCACCGTGTGGCATGACAGAATCCAGCCCCTGCATCGGCCAAAGCCGTACATAATTCACAGCATAAGGCCTCTGGACGGGATCGGATCCAATCCTTAGTTTACCCCGAAGAATCCGGGGGGCGGAATGGCGCAAAATCTACCAGTATCAGATATGACGGAAGACCAAGCAGCCCTTGAATTGCAGCGCTTGGCACTGGCTTTGGCACAGGCCAATCGTACCTATCATCGCGATGACAACCCGTCGATAGATGACGCCACCTACGATTGGCTCAAGCTGCGCAACGCGCAGATTGAACAAAAGTTCCCGCATCTCAAGCGCACAGATAGTCCAAGCGATCAAGTCGGGGCAAAACCAAAGGAAGGCTTTGGCAAAATCCGTCATCGCAAGCCGATGTTATCCTTGTCAAATGCCTTTGATGCGGAAGATGTGGAGGACTTCGTCGCCCGGCTTAAAAAATTCTTAAATCTTCCCCCCCAATCCCACATGCGCATGACGGCCGAACCCAAAATCGACGGGCTGTCACTGGCGGTGCGTTATGAGAAAGGGCAGCTGGTTCACGCAGTGACGCGCGGGGATGGCGAAACCGGCGAAGACGTCACAGCCAATGCGCTTACCATTGCCGATATTCCCAAGAGTTTGAGCGGGGCGCCAGATGTTCTAGAGGTGCGCGGCGAAGTCTATATGACCCATGCAGATTTTGCAGCTCTCAACGCCGCACAAGAGCAGGCCGGGCAAAAGCCCTTTTCGAACCCACGCAATGCCGCCGCAGGCTCTTTGCGTCAATTGGACGCTCAGATCACCCAGGCACGTCCCTTGTTATTTTTCGCCTATGCTTGGGGCGATCTATCCGAGCCCTTAGCACCGAGCCAATCGGCGGCGGTGGCCCGCCTGCATGCCTTGGGGTTTTCCACCAACCCCCTTTTCAAGACCTGTGATACCTCCGAAGAGTTGATCAACCATTATCGAGCGGTTGAATTGGCCCGTTCTGAACTGGGGTATGATATCGACGGCATGGTCTACAAGGTGGATGATCTGGCGCTGCAAGCGCGGCTTGGGTTCAGAGCCACCACCCCCCGCTGGGCCATAGCCCATAAATTCCCTGCGGAATTGGCCTGGACTGAATTGCTCAGCATTGACATTCAAGTTGGCCGCACAGGGGCTTTAAGCCCTGTGGCCCGTCTCAATCCGGTGACCGTTGGCGGTGTGGTGGTCTCCAATGCCACATTGCACAACGAAGATTATATCGCCGGACGTGACAGCAAAGGCCAAGGCATCCGTGGCGGCAAGGATATTCGTGTCGGCGATTGGGTGCAAATTTACCGCGCCGGCGATGTCATTCCGAAAATCGCTGATGTGGATCTGTCGCGCCGACCGGCCGATAGCCAGCCATTTGATTTCGCAGATAAGCTGAGACAGGAGGGCATTGAGGGCCGGCGCGCGCCGGGCGATGCCGTCTGGCGGTACTCTGGCGCAGAACCCCTCGCGGATTTGGCCATTGAAGCGTTGAAGCATTTTGTCTCGAGGCAGGCTTTTGACATTGAAGGTCTCGGGGCGAAACAGATTGAACAATTTTACCATCGGGGCTGGATTCGAACGCCGGTGGATATTTTCACCCTCAAGGCCCGTTTTGGGCCGGGACAATTACAGCAGGTCAGCAAGCTCGATGGATGGGGCGAAAAATCTGCGCAAAAACTCTTTGATGGCATTGACGCGAAGCGCCGCATTGAGCTGCACCGTTTGATTTTCGCCCTTGGGATACGGCATGTGGGCGAAGGTGCGGCCAAGCTTTTGGCCAATCGTTTCGTCACTTGGGAGGCCTTCAGCGAAGCCATGCGGAGCGCCGTGGCCGGCAGTGCAGCGGCGGAAGCCTTGGTGGATATCGATGGGGTGGGCGCGGTTATGGCCCAATCAGTGGTTGAACCGTTTCAAGATCCCGCGCGTTTTGCCGCCTTGCAGGTGTTGCTTGAGCAACTCGAGGTCATTCCGGCGCCGCAGATTGACAGCTCAAGCAGCCCAGTTGCAGGCAAGACAGTTGTTTTTACAGGCACCTTGACACAGATGACCCGAGCAGAGGCAAAGGCCCGTGCGGAAACGCTTGGTGCGAAAGTCTCCGGCTCTGTCAGTGCCAAGACAGATATTCTAGTGGCTGGCCCCGGCGCTGGATCAAAGGCGAAAAAGGCGGCAGAATTGGGAATTGAGACCCTTGATGAAGAGGGCTGGATCGCATTGATTGAAGGGCTATGAGCACGCGCCCCGAAATTCTTTTCCCGCTTTTTGCGGAGCTCAGCACATTGGCTGGTGTGGGCGAGAAAAGCGCCAAGGCCTTTTCTGGACTGAAAATCACCAAGCCACGCGATGTGATTTTTACCCTGCCTCATTCGGTGGTTGATCGGCGGGTGGTGCAAAGCGTGCAAGGTTTGGCGGCGCCTCAAACGCTGAGTGTGCTCGTGCGGGTGGTTAAACATATTCCGGCCCGGGTCCGTGGCAAGCCTTATCGGATCATCGTTGAGGATGCGCAAAGCACGATTGAGTTGATTTTTTTCCACGCGCGAGGGGACTATCTCGAGCGTATCTTGCCTCTGGGTGAGGAGCGATTGATTTCTGGCAAGCTCGAGGTGTTTGATCACCGCGCCCAAATGGTGCATCCCGATTATATTCTGACACCTGAGGCACAAGACGAGCTGCCCCAATTCGAGCCAGTCTATCCGCTCACCGCCGGGGTGTCGGGCAAACTCATGGCCAAAGCTGTGCGTTCGGCCATGGACAAGCTGCCGGATTTGCCCGAATGGATCGAGCCGTCTGTTCTGCGTGACAATGGCTGGCCCGATCTTACGACCGCCCTGCGCGAAGCTCATGCGCCCAAAGGCGCAGCGGATGTGGCCGCCCATAGCCCGGCACGGGCGCGCTTGGCCTATGACGAATTTTTGGCCCATCAGCTGACCAAGGCGATTGCGCGGGCGCAAGCGCGTGTTAAGACCGGGCGGATCACCGCCGGTACGGGTCAATTGCAGAGCAAGGTTTTGGAGCAACTGCCCTATGCCCCCACAGGAGCGCAGCGCCAAGCAATTTCTGAGATTGGGGCGGATATGGCCAGCCCCCGGCGCATGAACCGGCTGCTACAAGGTGACGTCGGGGCCGGGAAAACCTTGGTGGGATTCATGGCTTTGTTGCAGGCGGTGGAAAGCGGCGGGCAGGGGGTCTTGATGGCGCCGACAGAGATTTTGGCCCGCCAACACTTAGAAGGGTTACGTCCTTTGGCTGATCGCGCTGGGGTGCGGGTTGATATGCTCACCGGGCGGGACAAAAGCAGCGCACGTCGTCAAAAGCTCGAGGATTTGACCAGTGGCGCAATTGATATCCTTGTCGGCACGCATGCCGTGTTTCAAGAGCAGGTTGCCTTCAAAGATCTGCGCTTGTCGATCATTGATGAGCAGCACCGCTTTGGGGTGCAGCAACGCCTGGCATTGGGCGCGAAGGGAACCAAGGTAGATGTGCTCGTGATGAGTGCCACGCCAATCCCCAGGTCGTTGGAGCTCGCGCAATATGGCGATATGGATGTCTCGACACTTTATGAAAAGCCGCCCGGGCGCAAACCCATCACCACGGCCGCGGTTCCGCTGTCGCGTTTGGCCGATGTGATTTCTAAATTGAAGGCCGCCATTGCTTCGGGCCGCCAAGCCTATTGGGTGTGCCCATTGGTCGAAGAGAGTGAAACCATGGATTTAACCGCCGCAGAAGAGCGGTTCAAAATTCTGCGCGCGGCCCTTGGTGATGGTGCTGTCGGCTTGGTGCACGGTCAATTGCCACCCGCGGAGAAGGATGCCGCA
>Ga0233451_10005549_pt1 | contig 10216 bp, 8 predicted proteins | sample 011ome_29_FD_183052 | JGI IMG/M metagenome (GOLD analysis project Ga0233451, IMG submission 183052) | Coastal salt marsh microbial communities from the Groves Creek Marsh, Skidaway Island, Georgia - 011504CT (spades assembly) | ecosystem: Environmental > Aquatic > Marine > Intertidal zone > Salt...
TATTTAAATATAAGTGTCTAATATATTATTATAATGTCCAAGCAAATAATTACTGAATTAAATATTGCAGAATTAGAAAAATTACAAGCAACAATGGGAAATGCTGTATTGGTTATTAAATTTGGTGCAGAATGGTGTGGTCCCTGTAAGAAAATTGCTCCTTCGTATAAAACGTTCATTAGTAAATCGGCAAGTAACATTATTTGTTCTGATATTGATGTGGATGATAACCTTGACTTGTATATGGCATTGAAAAAATATAAAATGGTTCAAGGTATTCCAGTTTTTCTAGCATTTTATGGTGACGTGAAGAGAGATAAATGGTATATTCCCGATGATTCGGTTGTTGGTGCCGATGAGAAAAGTGTTGCTGAATTTTTTAAACGGTGCGAAGATAAGGCAAATATTTTAATGCCGTATACGTATTATAGTTAATGTATTGTATTATAATTATTGTATTATAATTATTGTATTATAACTATACCAACCTAATATTTTTACATCTCTCTACCATCATAACCTCCTGTAATAATGTATTTCGCAAAGTCTCCAATTGTTTCTTCAACTCGGTAACCCGTTGTTTTTCTTGTGCTTTTAATCCCTTATTTCTTTTTTCCAACTCTTTCAATACTTCAATCTCTCTTTTTATAGACTGAAGTGTCTGTTCAGATTCCAATTCAATCCCTTCTTTTATCTTTTTCATACATTTTGCCTTTTCATCCCGTTTTTTAATAGTTTTACATTTTTTTTGTTTTTCCTTTATTAATGATTTAATATTCTTTTGAGTTTCACGCAAGCGTTTATTCAAGTCTTTTATATGAAGTGTATCCTCTTTTTTATCAGTCACTGCTTGTTTATTTCTCTCTTTCTTTGCCTTTTTATCCTCTTTATCACTTTGTAAAAGGAGTTGTTTGCGCAATTCGGGGTCTTCAATATGCGACATAATTGCAGGCACTTCAATCATAATCGGTTGCGCGAATTGCGTCGGGTCTTGTTCGCGATTTAAATAACTAATATATCCACTTAATTGATCTGCCAAATTTTTAATTCCATTATTAGTTAAGAGATTATCTAAAGTCATATAATCACGTTTAAATTCGCGTATATCTGTTGTTATTTTCTCTCTTTGTTCTTCTTTACACAAGTTTACAAGTTGAAACAATTCCATAGGACTATTAGTGAATGGGGTAGCAGTCATAATTAATAAACGCGCCGAGTCTTTTCCCGACACTTTGTAACTTTTTTGTAATAATTCTTCCATAATTTTCATATTGGGTCGTTCTGACGCCTTTAAATCTCCTCCATACAATTTATGTGCTTCGTCAATAATAATTAATGTTTTATGCAAAATATCGCTTTTGCCATTACGCTGAATCAATTTATCCATATATTGATTATGTGACCCAGGTGTTAATAAATTGCTGAATGTCTTATAACTTATTGGTTCTATCCAATTTTTACTAAGCAGGCGTTTTCGTTGACTAGGGTCATCAGGTATTTTTAATCCTTGTTTCTTCATTTTTTCTGCCAAGACAATATGACATACGTCGTCAAACATATTTTTATAGACATCACTTTTTAAAGTATTGCGAGTGACCCATAAAATTGTGTATCCTTCTGGTTCAAATGATGATGTTGCCGTTGCAATTGCGCTGCACGTCTTACCAGTTCCCACGGAGTGAAATAAGAGTAATCCTTTATATGGTGATTCAGGTGTAAAAAATGTTCTGACAAAATCTTGGGTCGGGTTTAAAGTCATTATGCGCGAACCACCTTGTTGTGGTTTATCTATGCATTTGTTTTCAATTACAATATCTCCCCAATTAAATTGTTTCATATAATTTGTTTTAATAAAATCTCGCATTTTTTGGAAATTCATTTTTTTGGACGGAGGACCTGGTATAGATTGTTTTAATTTTTCATCAGTTTTCCCATTATATTCCACGATAGCATAATCTATATCAACGCTTGGTGGCACGTAAGGAACTAATTCCAATTGTTGCATTACATCGTTTGCTATTTTTATTGGACTCGTGCTACTGCGTTTGCTCGTGCTACTGCGTTTGCTCGCGCTACTGCGTTTGCTCGTGCTACTGCGTTTGCCAATTTCCATATAAGGCGTTGCGCTATCTGCTTTTATATCAATGTATGTTCCTCTTTCATTTTGTTTTAATGTTTTATTTTTACCAAGTCTTGATGTCTTACTGCGTTTAGTGGTCTTCTCATATAAATATGGCACAAATGCTGCCCGATTCGCCCATTCTTTATTCACTTGTTCACAATATTCTGGATGACTTTTCATATAATTACAAAAATACGCACGTGATTGTTTTGGTGGCACCTCATTGCGTTCATGTCCATATTTTACATAGACTTTATATAAGAAATCAACAGTCGCAGGTATATCATTTGTTGAACGCAATCCACATTTACCTTCACAATTAATTTCACTCTTATCACCAAGACCTCCTCCAACCGCTTTTTGCTGTTCATATAAATAAGACAAATCATCAATACGATGTATCTTTTCCGTTAATTCAAAATCAACCGAAAATACAGGTGCCAATTTATATAACTGTTCTGATAAATTACTTAATGTTTTATCAAAATCACTATACAGTATCGTTGCGTCCTTTAATTTATTTGCATTTTTAAACAGCATTTTATCTTGTTGCGGATTAACCAATAAATCACTATTAGAAACTTCATATATACTTTTTAGTTCTTCTGGAACAGCAATATAATAATTATAAACAAATAGTGACCATCCCACATTTGGTTCAAAATTCAATCCTTTCTGCCCACATGTCCGTGTAGCACGACCAATCGTTTGTTTTAAATCAGCAACTGTCATTGATGGTTCAAAAATATGAACATACTTAACATCAAATAAATCAATCCCTTCTTTGAACCCGCTATCCAAAATAATAAACCGCATCTCTCCACCTTGAATATTATCCGGACGTTTATTATACAATGTTAATACTTCCTTCTTGAATTTCTGGTTGAATTCCGAGTTAAAAAGTGCTGAAGAAGAAAGCAATCCAAATGATTTATTCTTCCCATCTTTTCCAGCATTCAATAACTTTAGTTTTAATGATTTTTGTGTCCCCGTTTTTTGTGCAGTTATTAAATTCTTATAACCATTTGCCACAAACGCCGAAGCAACAATTTTAGCACCATACCCTTCTTCTTTTACATCCGAAAAAATAAAATGCTTAAACAATTTACCGTGTGTTTTCATATCATTATCATCAACTTGTTTTATAATATTAAACAATTGTTCTAATTTTGGAGATGCGTTGTGTATTGCTTTTTCTACTATTTTGGGATTAAATTTTTTATTATCAATCTTGTGTTCAGGTAAAATCTTCCCCCAATTTGCAGTTTGGCGCATGCATTTATATATTTTATCACGTTTTTTCTTATCAATCTTTCGGGTAGTCCTGTGTGAATTATTGAACCCCAAATGTTTTATAGTGCTTTTTCTATGAGGTGTTGTTGTTTCCACTCTATTAAATTTATCTTCATCACAGTATTCACGGTTCTTATAACAATTTGTTATATTTTTAAATAATTCAGTATTGACAATACCACCTTTATCTGGATGATTTTTCAACAACCATCGTTTTGTATCATCTTTCGTATTTAAACCTAATTTACATATGATTTTTTTATTACATTTTGTCATTAAACCTATATATTATACATATAATAAGTTAAATAGATATATTAAGTTATTCTAAATTAGATAATAATGATTGTATATGTATAATATTATGGAAGGGTTAGATTTGAACATAGACAATTACGACTTGAATGATTTACTGGAACTATTCAAATTAGATTTTGATTTTAAAGAGGAAGAATTAAAACGTGTGAAAAAAACAGTAATGCAAACACATCCAGACAAATCCGGTCTAGATAAAAAATATTTTCTTTTCTTTACATCTGCATATAAAATCATATTTTCAATTTACAATTTTAGATATAAAAGTTCAAAAAATCAATCAACTGAATACATTGTAGAAAAAGATGAAGAAAAAGAACTCTTATTAAAAGAAATAAAATCCAAAACAAATTTTAATAAAGTTTTTAATGAATTATTTGAAAAACACCGTATAACAAATGAAAATGAAGAAAATGGGTATGGAGACTGGTTAAAATCAAATGAAGGCATTGATACTAGAACAACAACTATGAATCAAATGAACGAAACATTCGAAAACAAAAAAAAGGAAATACAGGCAATTATACCTATACGCGAAATAGAAGACATCGGGCAAATGACAGGACAATATGATTTAACATGTGATAAACCTGAATATTATTCCTCAGATGTCTTTGGTAAACTACAATACGACGATTTAAAAAGAGCACATATAGAAAGCGTTATTCCAATCACGCATGACGATTATTTAAAACGTCCAAAATTTAAAAACGTTTTAGAATATCAACAACAAGCAGAGTATAAGGACACTACGCCAATTTCATTATCACAATCAACCGAGTATTTTAAGCAACGCCAATCATTTCAAGACAAAAATGATGTCCAACGTGCATACAAACTAGCAAAACAAGAAGAAATTGCTAGAAAAACAAACCAAAAATTAATGAGTGGGTTTAAACAACTAACAAATTAAATAATACCGTTCAACAATATGAAAATGAATAAATAAAATTTATATTTTTATAATATAAATGAGTTTATTAACATTGAAAAAGTATAAAAATTTTGTTTTCCCATTAATTATAACAATTATATTGAGTATGATATACAACAAATATAAGTCATCTGCTTATGATGACGAGAATATGAATAATTATAAGATTGTAAAGCAATATTTACTTAATGATTCTTCTTTAGCTCAAAGTTCCAAACCAATCATATGGGTTCATATTGTATATGAAAAGAACGGACGCTGGTGGCCCAGTTTTGGTTCAAGAACCACGGAAGATCTTAATCAACCTTATCAATATTTAACATTAAAATCGATTATTGATAAATGTGGCGATGACTTCAATGTCTGTTTAATTGACGATGAAACTTTTCAAAATATCATACCTGGTTGGAATGTCGATTTATCTATTGTCGCTGACCCTATTAAAAGTAAAATTCGTCAATTAGCGCTAGCAAGAGTATTGTATTATTATGGTGGATTTACTTTACCTAGTTCCTTTATTTGTTTTCAAAATCTCATGCCGTTATATCAGAAATTAACCAGTGATGGAAAGATGTTTGTCGGAGAGATGATACCACGAAACGATACATCGGATAAGGTCGACTTTTTCCCTGATACCAAAATAATGGGTTGCCAAAAAAATTGTGAAACCATGAATAGTTTTATTAGTTATTTAGAAGTTGTTGTTTCTAGTGATTTCACAAAAGAAAGCGACTTTATTGGAACATATAGTCGCTGGTGTCACGAAAAAATAAATAATGGTGAAATGAATATGATACCTGCACAATTAATTGGTGCCAGTGATATCGATGGTAAACAAGTGACAATCGACCGTTTAATGGGCAACACGTTTCTTAATCTATGCGATAAAGTGCAAGGGTTGTATATACCTGCCGATGAAATATTAAAACGCACAGCATATCAATGGTTTGCTCGCCAGTCAGCAAAACAAGCATTAAATTCTAACACGGTTATTGGTAAATACTTGTTAATAAATAGAGAATAAATAGATACCACCGATACATACACTACAATATTTTCTGTTGTTTGTAAAAATAATAAACAATCTCGTATTTAGATTTATCATAACTAAGTTCATTTGTATAATGTATATCTATACTGTTTGCGATTTGTCTGATAACGGTAACAAATTTAATATAATCCATTTTTCTTGTTACAAAACGTTTCTTTGATTCGTGGTAATTATCTTTTATTTTATTTATAAATGGGTCTATTTTATTAGTATATACTGCTTTTTTATAATTTATTTTATTAAATATAAAATGTGTTTCCGTTTCTTCTGAATTTTCCTTTAAAAACCCCCATATTAATTCAGGCATTATGGGGGTTTTAAATATCTGATTTTTCATTTATATTACTATAACAAATAATATAAATATTTTATAACTAATTGTAAAAATGTATTATACCTTTGTAAGAAACAACTGTATCAAATTATTTGTAAAATGATATAGTTCTATATCATCCTCGTGTATATTATTGAAAATGCTGATGTATTTACATATATAAGGTATTATTTCATATTTTTCTTCTTCTGTTACTATCGTGCTAGTTTTTATATAAATAAAGTAATTATCCAATATATCCATAACCGAGTATCCGCGTTTAATTAATTCATGTAATATTTTAATTGCTTCTCTTAAATTTTTCTCATTTTTACACAGTTCAGTATATTTGTTGAATTCTTGAAAAGAGATGTTTGTGCATAATTTATTTGCAATATCAACTGTAATGGGTTGATTTAATAATTTGAACTTTTCCAAATAGTTAATAATAACTCTTATTGATTTATTGCTTATAGATATAATAAATTCAACAACTGATTCGCTAACAACTATATCTTCTTTATTGCATATAGTTTTAATAATATTAATCAACTGCTTATCATTTAAATTAGGGGTATTAACTATAATCAATCTAGACTGTAAGTTATCAATTACCTTTTGTGTATTTATACAAGAACCAATAAAATGAACAATATGACTATATTTATCCATATAATTTCTAAAAACTTGCTGACTTTGTTCATTTATAAAATCAATATCATCAACTACTAGTAATTTTTTTTTATTGGATATAGAACACGGTGTTTGACAAAATGTTTTTAGTTCTGTTCTGTAATAGCATATTCCCTGTTCTTTCAAATTATTAATGTATAAAATATTTTCATTATTTATTATATTAATTTTTCCATAATATTCATTAATTAGTGTATTAATTAATGACGATTTCCCACTACCAGAATCACCAACAAAAAGTATATTTAAATTATCTATATCAAGTAGTGATTTCAATAAAGATTTTATATTATCTTCTAATTCATAATCATCTAATAATTTTGGTTGGTATTTATACAAAAATGGTTTTTCCATACCTTAATTATTAATATTCTATAATAACTATTTAAGTTTATATCGCGTCTTTATATTACATCGGTATATCAATGGACAAGGAAAACCCATATGAAATATTAGAAGTTAGAGAGAACGCGAGTCAAGAAGAAATTAAAAAGGCATATAGAAAATTATCGTTATTGTATCACCCTGACCGTAATAACAATTCTCCAGATTCAACAAATAAATTTCAAAAAATTAGTTCTGCATATGACATTATCGGGAATGAAGAAAAACGTAGACATTTTGATATACAGAAAAAGGGTAATCCATTTTCACACCAATCATCTCCCACGTTTTTTCATACAACAAATGCTGATTTTGACCCATCCGAAATTTTAAATTTCTTTTCAAACAACTTTTTCAACAATCCAGCAAGTGTAAATGGTGTTAAAATGGGAAATAATATATTCAATATGGATAATTTAAAACAAAAATTAGCAAAACCAACACCAATTGTGAAAACTGAAACCATTACTTTAAGCAAGGCATATACTGGATATAATATGCCGATTGAAATAACCCGCTGGATTATTGAAAATGAAATTAAGCGCGAAGAAACCGAAACAATTTATATACCAATTCCACCTGGTGTAGATAACAATGAAATTATTATATTAAGAGATAAAGGAAATATGTTATCTGAAACCAATAAAGGCGATATTAAGGTTTTTATAAAAATACAAAATGATACTGAATTTACTCGCAATGGTCTTGATTTGGTATTAAATAAAACCATTGGATTAAAAGATGCACTCTGTGGGTTTGTATTTGATATGAACTATTTAGATGGACGTGTATTTAAAATTAATAATACAACTGGTAATATTATCACGAATAACTACAATAAGGTATTAAAGGGAATGGGGATGGCGCGCGAAAATCACATTGGTAACTTAATTATAAACTTTACAGTTACTTTTCCAGAGAAATTAACAGTTGAACAGATAGAAGCGCTTAGAGAAATATTGTGATTTAACAGTTATGTTATTGGTTATTACATTTTTTCTTATGTATATGCAATCCCTGTCTATAATTATATTCCTTACCACATATACAATTATATTTTTTCGGCGACTTTTTGAGATTTATTTGTAACTCAGTGTAATTATTTTTATGTTTTCTAGTAGTTAAGTGTTTATTAAAATCACTTTCCTTGCTACATTTAAAACGCCAACTAATTCATATTTGTTGGAATAGTTCTTAACAAGCGCAGATAAGGAATAGTATTCGCTTTTATGTATTTTTTATATTTAAAAATTGATTATTAATATAAAATACATTTTATATCAATAATCCTATAGAAATGAGTAAATGTGAACACAACCGACGAAAATCACAATGTAAAGAATGTGGTGGTTCTGCTATTTGTGAACACAACCGAATAAAATCACAATGTAAAGATTGTGGTGGTGCTTCTATTTGTGAGCACAACCGACGAAAATCAACATGTAAAGAATGTGGTGGTGCTTCTATTTGTGAACACAACCGACGAAAATCAAGATGTAAAGAATGTGGTGGTTCTGCTATTTGTGAGCACAACCGAATAAAATCAAGTTGTAAAGAATGTGGTGGTGCTTCTATTTGTGAACACAACCGACGAAAATCACGATGTAAAGATTGTGGTGGTTCTGCTATTTGTGAGCACAACCGAATAAAATCAAGTTGTAAAGAATGTGGTGGTTCTGCTATTTGTGAACACAACCGAATAAAATCAAGTTGTAAAGAATGTGGTGGTTCTGCTATTTGTGAACACAACCGACAAAAATCAACATGTAAAGAATGTGGTGGTTCTGCTATTTGTGAACACAACCGACAAAAATCAAGTTGTAAAGATTGTGGTGGTTCTGCTATTTGTGAGCACAACCGAGAAAAATCAAAATGTAAAGAATGTGGTGGTTCTGCTATTTGTGAACACAACCGACGAAAATCACGATGTAAAGAATGTGGTGGTTCTTCTTTATGTAAAATGGAACAGTGTGAAACAAGTGGTATTAAAAAATATAACGGTTATTGTTTACCTTGTTGTATTCAAGTATGTCCAGAAATTGAAGTTTCAAGAAATTACAAAACTAAAGAAAAAGATGTGGTAGACCGAATTAAAGCAACCTTTCCAAACTTTACTTGGGTTGCGGATAAAAAAATTAAAGATGGATGTTCGCTACGCCGTCCTGATTTATTCTTGGATATGGGGTCGCATATTATTATTGTGGAGGTAGATGAAAACCAGCATAACGATTATGATTGTAGTTGTGAACATAAACGCTTAATGCAACTCTCACAAGATGTAGGGCATAGACCGATTGTCTTTATTCGGTTTAATCCTGATGCTTATATGAATGCTGACGGTATTTCAGTAAAATCTTGTTGGAAATTAAATAAGTTAGGTGTAATGCTTATTGCGAAAACCAAAGAAAAAGAATGGGTAGAGCGTATTAATTCATTAAAGGCACAAATCCAGTATTGGATAGATAATCCAACTGAGAAAACCATAGAAATTATTCAATTGTTTTATTAAGTTTTAGACATTTAAAGTCGGCGTTTTAAATGACCAAAGGTGTAAATAAATTAATAAAAACACAAAAATAGCATCACAAACTTTTTCATCCGAAAATCAAAATGAGAGCATTATGGTGACAACTCACTTTTTCGTGTTTTTTCTCTATATTAATGAGCACTATTGCAAAATGGACATTTATAAATGTCCAAATCCGAAAAACTTTGTTCAAACCTGAAAACGTAATTTTTATTGAATTTATATATTAACACTGAAAATATATAAATTATTTAACTATATTACATATCCTTCTTATCTATCAGAACGCATTTGGATATCTTCTTAATAATTTTGCTTTCGCTTTCAAAGAATTCACCTTTGCCACCCATTGCTTGATTCATTATTCCGAGATAAGTATCGTTTAACGGATGTTGTAGATTCATGCATTGCGGATGTGCATCGCGCCAAGGTATCATCAAATCGCCATTTTTCTTGGTAATGTATTTAATTGCCTTCCGGAGTTTGTCATACAACTCGGTTTCTTTTTCCCATACATCATCGTCACGGACGTATACTGTTTCCCGCTTTAAATCGCTACAATGAATTGGACGTTTATAGACATC
>Ga0233451_10005553_pt1 | contig 10209 bp, 9 predicted proteins | sample 011ome_29_FD_183052 | JGI IMG/M metagenome (GOLD analysis project Ga0233451, IMG submission 183052) | Coastal salt marsh microbial communities from the Groves Creek Marsh, Skidaway Island, Georgia - 011504CT (spades assembly) | ecosystem: Environmental > Aquatic > Marine > Intertidal zone > Salt...
CTTCTTCTCAAATCCATTTTTTATAAAATCTGTTATTACATGTGACTTTTCTTCATCAGCTTCAAAACCATAGCAATTCCATAATTTGAATACGAGCCCTCCTAAAGAATGTGTATATTTTGCACCAATATTTTTAAGCACTCCGTAAGAAGAGTGGCTCATATTGCTCATCTGCGATGAAGCAAAGATAAATTTTTTACTATACTTTTTTAATAATGAGAAAGTATTTTGCATAATAAGATTATTATTGTTTACAAAATCAAAAGTATTTTGATATTTTTCTAGATATCTTGAACCTCCAACATCGAAGGCTAAAAATACTACAAAATCTGAAGACTGTATATTCTGTTCAAGTAACTTATTGTTATAAATTCTTAAATCTTGCTCCTCATTATTGACTATGTCAAACTCTATTACTTCATAATTTTTATTTCTTAAATATCTTGTCAAGCTATAACCAACTTGTCCGCTTGAGCCTAGAACTAACACTTTCATATTCTTATACTTTCAATATTTTCTTGAAACCATAGATATGTATCTTTGATTCCTTCTTCAAGTGAAATTTTTGGTTTCCAGCCTAAATCATTTATTTTTGTTGAGTCAAGTAACTTTCTATGAGTACCATTTGGTTTAGACTCATCCCAAATTATTTCTCCTTTAAAATCGACAATTCTTGATATAAGAATACTCAAATCTCTAATTGTAATATCAGTTCCTGTACCTATATTTATTATTTGTTCGCTTTCATAACTCTTCATACACATAACAGCTGCTTCTGCCAAATCATTTACATGTAAAAATTCGCGATAAGGTGAGCCGTCACCCCAACAAATTACCGAGTTCTGATTTTTCATTTTTGCATCATGGAACTTTCTAATTAATGCTGCAAGAACATGTGAATTTTCGAGAGAAAAATTATCGTTAGGGCCATATAAGTTTGTTGGCATAATTGAAATTGCATTAAACCCATATTGTTTTTTATATGATTGGCACATTTCTATTCCTGCAATTTTTGCAATAGCGTAGGCTCTGTTTGTTGATTCAAGCTTTCCAGATAGTAAAGAATCTTCGTTTATTGGAATTTCTGGTTCTTTAGGGTAAATGCAGGAAGACCCAAGAAATAATAATTTCTTAGTTTTATTTACATAAGCCGAATTTATAACATTATTCTGTATCATTATATTTTGATATATAAATTCTCCACTTAATGAGTTATTTGCGTGTATTCCACCAACCTTTGCTGCTGCCAAGAATACATAATCTGGCCTATTATTTTTAAAAAACAACTCTACGTTGAGCTGGTTGGTTAAATCAAGTTCCTTTTTGTCAGCAATTATTATATTCTTATAATCCTCTGAAATTAGCTTTTCATGGATTGCAGAACCAACCATACCTTTGTGTCCACATAGAAAAATAGAATCACTTTTATGCATATTTACATTTTACTTACCAGTACTTTTAAAAATACATTTATGCAGTTTTAATCTGTGTATATTATTGCATTTAAATTTAAAATCTAAAGGATTAAGAGTATGCAGTTTTTAATTAACTTAAACATTTTGGATTATCTAAATACCATTTAATTATGTCTTTTAATCCTTCATTAAAATCTCTATCAAAGTAACCATCGATTGCTTTTTATTAATGTATTATCAAGTCCATATTTAATATCTTGTCAAAGTCTGAGTACATCATTATTTTGTAAAGAGTAATTTGTATACTTTAAAAAATTTTCAACAGCTTGATGACCAATAAAACCAGCACCTCAGGTTAGCAATATTTTTTTTGACATATCAAGTTTCTTTACACTAACACACACATTTATTTTTTTAATTAATAAATTTTTGATTTTACTTAAGTTTAATTTTTTAGATACATTCATTGATTAATTTTGAATATCTTTCTAAAACTGATTGTTCATTATAAAAATTGATATATCTTGAATATGACTTTCGGGATATTTCATCATAGTACGATTTTGATGATTGAAGTCTTAGCATTTCTTTCGAGTAAGAATAAATATTAGAATTATGGAAAATTCGCCCAGCATCTCCAATAACTTCCTCCTGAGCATTTGAATCTGCTCTATGGCTTATTATAGGGAGGCTATAAGACATTGCTTCTGTCAAAACAAGACCGAAAGTCTCACCATGTTTTCTTCCGTGTGTAAATACATCAAGAGTGTTTAAAAATTTATTTATAATATCTACTTCAGAAGAGCTCTCTAATCTTATAAAGTTTTTTAATTTTATTTTTTTTGCATATTCACTATACAAACTTGAACCTCCAAGAAGCAAGAAAAAATTATCCTCGTTTTCTATTCTATTAAAGGCTTTTAAAGGCACTTGGGAAAATATATTCTTATCATTTCGTTGGTGAAATCCAAAAATAAATTTATTTTCAATTCCTAATTCTTTCCTAAAATCTTCTTCAGTTTTTATTATTTCTTCTCGAACAGGAGGAATTACAATACTTTTTTTCTTAATACCTCCGTCTTTTACCCATTGATCTTTTGAAAATTCTGAAATTAATACAGTTTTAACTATATTTTCTTGATTACTTACACCTGCTCCAAGAGTCACTATATTTACAATGGGGATATCTTGAATTTCTGTGAAGGGATACTCTGGGGGGCCGGCAGTTGTAGCCAGAATTAAGGAGTACTTATTTCTATTGCTGTTAAAGAATTCCCAAAAATCTGTATTAATCCACTTATGTTTTCTATCTGTAACATCTTTATATTCAACATTGAACTTTATTAAATTAACTTTTGAATTTTTTAAATACTCTTCTCTACTTTTTTCAGTTGGAGGGTGTACAAAATCTGAACCAATATATGGTGATGGATCACAATAATAATAATCTATTATATAATCTTTTGACAAATGCTTGGCTACAGTCTGAAAAGAAACTTCCGTCCCTCCTGAGGCTAGGCCACCAAATTTAATAAATGCTATGTGTTTTAAATGATTGATAAATATAATACTAATTAGTAAAAAGTTAAAAATTTAGTTACTAATTAGTATTTTTTTTACAAAATCATTCTTCCAAATATCTAATATATGAAATTTTTCAATACCGAATTCACTAACCATTTTATTAATTTCTTCAACATACCATATATCGCGTATGTGAGATTTCTCAATTTTTGGATCTAAAAAAACATCTTTAACCCATTTCTTATTTAATTTTTTGTATTTTATGTTTTTTTCATCTGAAGCAACTTTATATTTATTATTAATTTCATTGTGATCAGTACCGTTAATTAATTCAATGCATTGATACCAAAGTTGCTTAATTTGCGATCTTTCCCAATTAACAAACTGTAAGTGAATTAGTGGAAAGTTTACTTTTTTAACAGAAACTGTATTTACCTCTGGAACTCTAGATGTGTGATCAATTATCATAGCGTTTCTTTTATAGTCAATATTTCCATTATCCAAAAACATAAAAGGTTTTGAATTTACTTTAGGATTCCAAACGCTATTATCATTCCTATAATTTGTAACGCTTCTCCAAACCTGAACCCAAGGTGAAGCAAAAACTGTACCTGGAGTATTTGATAAAATATTTTTTTTGCTTTTAAAAAATAATCCTGGAGGTACAAACTCATCAGCATCTATACACATTATTAGATTATTGTTTCCATATCTCTTCCTTGCCTCATCAAGGAGTTTCCATCTAACAGTGTTTGAAGGTGTTGTGCTGTCACTATTAATTATTTCTACTTTATAATTTTTCAGCAAATCTACTGACTTGTCAGAAGAATTATTGTTTGCAACTATTATTTCATCGGATATTTTCTCAAGAATTGGAAAAGTTGTATCAATTATCCATTCTTCATTTTTCAGAGTCATTAACGTTATAGTTTTCATTTTTATATATTTAAGCATATACGACTTTTATTATTTAAATGTTTATAGAAAGTGAAATCAATTAATTTTTAATAAATAAAGTAAAAACAACGCTACTTTAAAAATATTTATTTTATTTTGCATCCATTTTGAAGTATTTGTAAGAGCTATAATCAGTGAATTATGGTTAATAAATTAAGAAAAAGAATAAATAACTTAAAAAATTTATTTGAATCTAGAAATGATATGTTTATAAAAAAGTCTGAGTTAATTAAAGATTTTTTTAGAATAATTCTCAATGGTGAGCCTTATAGAATACTTCACGAAGAGCGAAAATCATTTGGAAAAAATAACTCTAATAAAACATTTTATGTAATAAGAATTTATCCAGGAGCAGGTTTACTATCAAACTACTTTTTTGTTCTAAATCAATTATATTATGCAAAAAGTAAAAATTGGATATCTGTTGTTGATTTCATGAACTACCCTAATTACTACAGAGAGCAAAATAAAATAAACGGAACTAAAAATAGTTGGGAATATTATTTCAAACAGCCATATGAATACAATCTCAGAGATGTATATAGTAGCTCAAATGTTTACCTGTCATCTAATTCGTGGGGCGACCTTCCAAAAAAACTAGGTATAAAAAATAACTTTGAATTACTAAATGATTCATTTTTGTTAGAAAAATTAAATACTATAAATAAAAATATAGAATTTAATAGATTCACTAACAGTTACATTAATAATAAAATCGATCAATTATTTGCTGATAAATCAAATATTCTGGGAGTTTCTTTGAGAGGTACTGATTACGCAAATGCATCTTTATCACCTGAACATCCAACTCCCCCTACTGTTGATTTATGCATAGAAAAAGTAGTTGAAATATGTGAATCCAAAAATTATGAATACATCTATTTAGCTACAGAACAACAAGAGTACCTTGAAAAATTTAAACAAACATTTGGGAGTAACCTGCTTTATTTTGATAGATATAGATTTAAAGAAGACGAGAATTCGAATAAAAAGATTATAAAAAGAAGATTTGAAAGAGATAATGATAAATATCTTACAGGATTAGATTATTTGACAGAGACAGAGGGGTTTAAAAAAGTAGATTTTTTCATAGGTTCAATGAACAATATGACATTATATTTAATGATTAAATTCCCAAATTTTTTAAATAATAAATTTATTTTTGATTTAGGAAAAAATTAATTTACAAAGTAATCAGCTTTTTATCTTCATACAATTTTTCTATTACAAATTGTCTAAAATCATTATATGAACAAATCAGTTGATACAGTCGTAATTCTAGCTGGTGGTAGAGGAACTCGGATGAGAGAGATGACAGACTCCTTACCAAAGCCCATGGTGGAAATTGGAGGAAAGCCCGTTTTAGAACATCTAATAAATTATTTTGAATCTTTTCAAAACTTTAAATATATAATTTGTACCGGATATAAAGAAGAAATAATTGAGAAATATTTCACCAGTAAAAATAAATTTTCTAATGTAAAAATTATTTCTACAGGGCTTGATACAAATACAGGCGGAAGAATTTTACAGTGTAAAAATCTCATAAAAGATAAGTTTATAATGACTTACGGTGATGGACTATCTGATATAGATATAAATAATCTATTAAAATTTAACACGCTCAAAAATCAAATAGGTACAATTTCAACAACTAGACCTATATCTCGATTTGGATTGGTTGAAACTGACAAAAATGATAGAGTAACTAATTTTATTGAAAAACCTGTTTTAGATTCTTATATAAATATGGGATACATGGTTTTTAATAAAAATGTTTTTAATTTTATAGATGGTGACGAACCATTTGAAAAAGGACCTTTAAAAAGACTAACTGTTGAAAAAGAATTAAATGCTTACAAACATAAAGGATTTTTTCGTCCTATGGATACATACAGAGAATATCTTGAATTAAACAAACTATGGAATGAAAATAATGCACCTTGGAAAGTAAGTTAAATTAAGTTGAAAAAAAAAGCAATCTTAATTAGTGGTTCCTCTGGCTTTATAGGGACTGAATTAAGAAGTCAATTAGAAAAGAAGCAAGATTTAAAATATTCAACTTTAAGGGTAGATAGAAACAAGCTGTCAAAGTTCAATAAAACTCAATACGACGAGATATATTTAATTCATTTAGCTGGAGTATTTAGTCTAAACAGCAAAGATGATGACAAACTTTACAATGCTAACATTTCTTTTGGAAGAGAATTATTAGAAAATATTGAACTAAATAAATTAAAAAATATTATTTACACAAACTCAATTTATTCTCTTGATGAAGAATACAAAAACTATTTTTATACCAAATCAAAAAATTCATTTACAAAAATAATTAATAGTTATAAACAGCAGTACTCTTTTAATGTACAAGAATTGTTTGTGGATAGCACATTTGGTTTTAATGATAGTAGGGGAAAACTAATTGAATCAATTATAAAATCATATAAAAGTGATAAACCTCTAAAAATTGAATTTCCAGACAAGTATATTGGTTTAATTAACGTTGTTGACCTTGTAAATTATATTTTAGAAAATATTGAAAGAAATGCCTCGTCAAAAGTTCTCATTTCATCAAAATATCTTTATGAAATAGGATCAATTAATGAATTTGTAAAATCAAATAATAAGATTAGCTCAATTAAAAAAAGAATTAATAGTAAAAAGTTTAAAGAACCTTCTCTCGAGATAGTCAAGCTAGATAGTAAATTAGAAAATTTTATTAATATAGAATTGGGAAGATAAAATGAAAAATATTCTACTCACAGGTGGTTTTGGTTACATAGGTTCTAGATTTTTAGAAGAATATAGAGATACTTATAGTTTTCGTGTTATTGATAATCAATTTTTTGATAACAAGAACGAATTGTCCAATATTAACAACACTATTAAAGATATTAGAGATATAGAAATTAGTGATTTACATGATGTTGATTATGTTATTCATTTATCTGAACTATCAAATGATCCATTGGGTGAAGTTAATGAAAACTTAACTTATTCAATAAATCATGAGGGAACAAAAAATTTATTAAATTTATGCAACTTAGCAAACATTGAAAAATTTATATACATGTCTTCTTGTGCTGTATATGGAAAAAATAAAAATTTAGTTACTGAATCATCTAAGGTAAATCCATTAACAACATATTCAAAGTCAAAGATATTAAATGAAGAGTACATAATTAATAATGATTTTAATTTTGAAACAATTATTTTAAGAAATGCAACAGTCTTCGGATACTCAAAAAATTTAAGAATAGATTTAGTAATTAATGAACTAGTTTATGAGGCTTTATATAACTCTTCTATAATACTAAATTCTGATGGCACACCACTAAGGCCGTTTGTTCATGTTGGCGATTTAGTGCGAATAATTAATTTATTAGTAAATTCAAATAATCTTCTAGATAAACAAATTATAAATATTGGAAGTAAAAACTTGAATTATTCAATAAAAGAAATAGCTTTAAACATTGCAGATAAATTAGATATTAAAGACATAAAATATGGAGAAAAAGATCCTGACCAAAGATCCTATAAAGTAAACTTTTCCAAATTTGAAAATCTTTTTCCCGAATTTAATTTTAATTTTGATTTAGATAAAGGAATAGATGAATTAATTAAAAATTATAAAGAACATAATTTTGATTTAAATGTTTATCGGCTTAAAAAAATCAAATACTTGTTAGATGAAAATATTATTGATGAAAAACTTAAATTTATTTAATTAGTTCTTAATTAAATCAAAAAACTCTTCAAATTTATTTTTTACATACTCTATCATTTCATCTGTAATTCCAGGATAAACACCTATCCAAAAAGTATCTTTCATAACTTTATCTGCATTAGCTAAATCACCATGTACCAAATATTCTTTAGATTGATAGGCTGGTTGCTTTATTAAATTTCCTCCAAACATAAGTCTTGTATCAATTCTGTTCTGATTTAAATGAGTTATAAGCTCCTCTCTTGAAAAAGGGGAACCATCCTTAATCGTTATTGCATACCCAAACCAGCTGGGTTCTGAATCCTCTGTTGCTTTGTGTGGAATAAAATATTTGTCTTTTGAAGCAATATAACTATTTATTTTATTCCAATTGCTCTTTCTTTTTGTAACAAAGTCTTCTAATTTGCTCATTTGAGCAACTCCTATTGATGCTTGAAGATCAGTTGCTTTTAAATTGTACCCAATGTTTGAATATGTAAATTTATGATCATATCCATAAGGAAGTTGTCCTAACTGCCAATCATACCTTTTATTGCAAGTATTATCGTGACCACTTTTACACCAACAATCTCGCCCCCAGTCTCTGAATGAATCTATTGAAAGCTTTAAAGAATTACTATTGGTCATAACTGCTCCACCTTCTCCCATGGTTATATGATGAGCAGGATAAAAACTAAGTGTTGATACATCTCCAAAGGTACCCGTGAGCTTGTTTTTGTAAGTCGAACCCAAAGCATCACAATTATCTTCAATTACCCATAAGTTTTTATCGCTAGCAAAGTCAATTAACTTATCCATTTCAAGTGGATTTCCTAGAGTATGAGCTAGAAATATAGCTTTTGTGTCTTTTGTATAGGAAGAGATAATATCATCTACATCAGGATTGTAAGTTCCAAGCTTACAATCAACGAATATTGGAATTAAATTATTTTGAAAAATTGGATTTACAGTTGTTGGAAACCCAACAGCTGCTGTTATTACTTTATCTCCTTTATTTATTTGATTTTTTATTTTCGGACTTGTTAGAGATGACATAGCTACTAAATTAGCCGACGAACCACTATTAACTAATCTAATATGTTTAATGCCTATAAATTCTGACATTAATGTGGAAAATAATTCAGAATATTCACCGTCAGTTAACCAAAAATCTAAACTAGCAGAGATTAATGATTTGACTTCAGAAGAATCAAAAACTCTTCCGTTTACTGGAACTCTTGAAATCCCAGGTATAAATTCTTGTGTTTTATGTCTAATTTTTGAGTAATCTTCTACTAGCTCTAAAATATTCTCTTCAATTTTTTTTTGCTCATCTCTACTTTCTAACACTAACTAATTCCTTTTCTATTTAAAAGTTACTATATTCTGGAAGAGAAGAGTCTCTTTCTGAAATTATAGGTGTTTCAACCTTCCAATTAAAGTCTAAACTTAATGGATTTATGCCCACTTCTTTTTCTTGATTGTAATCTCCATCTTGTATGTACATAACAGTTGCTATATCAGAAAGTACAGAAAAACCGTGACCAAACCCATTAGGTATGTATACAGAAGTTGTTTTGTCTAACAATGTGATCGAGTCATAAACTCCATAAGTTTTACTTTCTTTTCTTAAATCAATAAAGAAATCTAGCACCACTCCTTCTATGCAAGTGACTATTTTTTTTAATTCATTAGGTTTTTTCTGAAGGTGCACTCCACGTATTGTATTTTTCACAGAACTAGAATAAAAGACTTCACTTACTTGAAAATCAGAAATTAAATTTTTTTCATAAAATTTTAGAAATAAACCTCTAGAGTCTGTAGATAAGTTATTTTCAATATACTTGACTTCATTTAGTATTTTAGAAGAAGACTGCTTCACAAATTCATACTAGCTAGATAAATCTATATACTTAATTAAAGAAATCATTTTTTAAAAAAGTTTTTGTAATTTATTTAAGTTTTGTTGCGATTATTGTATTTTTATTTTTAAAATCTACATTAAAATTTTTTAGGTTCTTTATCCAGAATTTTTTAGTCCTCGCATAATGCATTTTGTAATTATTGAGGTTAGATTCACCAATTGGTTCGTTAAATATTATCTTTGAACCCTTGAGGGAAATATTATCAATGCTTTTAATTATTTTTATTGTGTATCTTCGTGGTAGATGTTGAAACACGGCAAATGTTGTGATTAAATAAACATCTTTATCTAGTTTTGATAAGGCGATATGCGCAAAATCATTTAAATAAATAATTGAATCTTTCTCCTTATAAATTTTTTTAGATAATGCTATTGCTGCAGATGATGGTTCAATTCCATAAATTGACTTTATATTATTAAAATTTTCTGAAACAAAATTAACAAACCAACCTGTCCCGCTACCGATGTCAATCAATTTACTTATTGAATTATTTTGTTCTAGGAAATAACCTACACTACTAGAATTATCATAGACATTATTCATAATTCCTTCTTTTAAAAGTGCTTGCTCGGTCTTCAACCGATGAATTTCAAACTCTCTTTTAAATGCTTCTTCTTCTTCGTATTCTTGGTTATGAGCAAAATATGATTCTTTAAAATTAAATTCACTTATAGACCTTAAT
>Ga0233451_10005557_pt1 | contig 10205 bp, 9 predicted proteins | sample 011ome_29_FD_183052 | JGI IMG/M metagenome (GOLD analysis project Ga0233451, IMG submission 183052) | Coastal salt marsh microbial communities from the Groves Creek Marsh, Skidaway Island, Georgia - 011504CT (spades assembly) | ecosystem: Environmental > Aquatic > Marine > Intertidal zone > Salt...
AAAGCTCTCGCGGAACGCGAGAAAAGAAAAGCGTCGGAGCGATGAAAATGTAGTTACTAGAGTAGGCGGTCAAACGAGACGCATGTGAAATGTTTTGTTTTCTCTCTCTCTCTCTCTCTCTCTCTCCGCGTCCGTTCTCTGAGTAGTCTCGTTTTGTCATCATCGATCGGCGATTAAAACAAGCCTCTCACATACAGAGTCGCCGAGAAGTGTTTGTTGCTTTCTCGAAGCTTTGATGCGCTCTCGGAGCTCGGAGGAGGATGTATTCGCGCGGTTCCGTGTAAAGGTACGCGAGAAAAGCCGTCGCGGCGTAACGGTAGTATGAAGGAATACAAAGAGCCGACGATGCTTTTCTCCAAGAACACGAGCGACAAAAGCAATGCTGAAGCACGTAATAATATCTAGCGAAACGTAGATAGAAAGTATAAAGTAGACAAAATTTGTTTTTATGTATGTATTACGTGTGTACCGAATGCTTCACTTTTTCCATCAGTCCGTGATGGAGCAACAGCAACAGCAACAACAACAACAACAACAACAACAACAGGAGTATCATCCACCACCTGCAACAACAACGACGATGGAACCGAAGCAACCGGCGATTGTTCGCCCTCCTTTAACCGCCGAGGAGGAGGAGTTTCACCAAGCGCAAGTCGTCCGGCCGTACGTCCAGCGGCAACAACACCAACACCATCATCAATCACATCCGCAACACGTTCCCCAAACGTTCGCACCCCCATCCGCTGCGTTGGCGACGCAACAGATGCACCAACAACAACGCATTCAACAAAATCAACAACAACAACAAAATCACAACGCGCCGACAAACGGCCCACAAACGTTACCCCCACCACGAACCGGACACCCGGACTTGAACCACGACCACAAAGACATCTCCACGGAATTGATTCAAAAATACTTGGACGAAAATCAAAATCTGATCTTGGCTATTCTGGAGAACCAAAACGTCGGGAGGCTGGCGGAGTGCGCGAGGTATCAAAATCGTCTGCAACAGAATTTGATGTACCTGGCGAGCATAGCGGACGAGTGATTGTGATGAGAGTAGGATGTTAGATGTAGCTTTGTTTTTTGTGATTTGTTATATATATAACACACGCTTTTGTACCATCATCGAAACCGAAGAATATAAAGAAGAAGAAGAAAACGAGGGAAGTTGTTTTAGGAGGCGAAGTCGTCGATGACGTTTGCGTCGACTTTGATGACTCTCTTTTATTCTCTCTCTCTTGTATTGATCTATTTGCGGTGTACTTTATTATTGATTACTACAAGTTCGGTGCCCCGTTGTGCATGAGCAACTCCATGATATCTAACCCTCTCTCTCCCGCTAAACGTTTAATGCCGGTTAACACCGTAACTAAATCTTCGTCGTTCATCAACTCGATTTTACCTAACAACCTTCCAGTGCCTAAACTTGTGCTCAATTCGACAAAATTTCTAATGTAAAAGTATACGAACGCGGCCATTATGGTTTGGACGTCCATTCGGTCGACGAAACCGCCGTGACCAGGGATGGTGTGGCCGAAATCGTCGATTTTGAACGCGCGCTTAAACCCAGACGCGAAGAAGCCGCCAAAGGGTGCGACTATGGAGGCAAAAAGAGCCAAAAATCCAGCGTGGACGTCGAACCAGGTGAGAACTAAGTAGTCTCGATTGTACGCGAACCTCAATATGAGCCTCAAGAACATTTTCATTCCAAAAGGGACCATCGGGACGTCGTCGATGTTAAACTTCATCGGTATGAACGGGTGTTTCAACTGACACACGGCTTCTCGCGAGAAGTATTTATCAAACTTGGTGATCAAACCGAACTTCTCGCTCGTTTTCCAAATCGTTTTACGCATAGGTGGACACGTTAGAAACTTGAATTTCCCGAGAAACGTGGATAAAATCGGTGCCATGACGACGGTGCAAAACATGGCGCCGATAAAGCCCTCCCAAGTTTTCTTCGGCGAAAGCGCGATGAGCGGCGTTCGACCAAACGCTTTTCCACAGACGTACGCCATCACGTCGTTCACGACCACCAACAGAAACGGGAACAAGAACCATATGATGCCTTCAAATATGTTCGAAATAGTCGCCGAGGATTGCAAAAAGATTATAGCAATCGTAATGTGCGTCCACGCGAACTGCGAGAATTGGTACTTGAATAATCCTTTTCTCAACAACAAAACGAAAGCGACGAAGCCGCCCATGTATAACGAATAACTGATGAACGAGTGATGCAACATCACCCAGGTAACTACTTTCGCAAACGTGGTCGTCTCGTCCATGAAAAAGTGTCCTTTCTCTGCCAACGAGGTCAAGTAAAAATGCCTTCCCATCCTCCCGTATAACGTAAACGCCGCACAAAAATAAAAGTACCACTTTTGTAATCGAAAACGTATCCCGGCGGATTCCAACTTTGCCTTCTCCTGCGACTCGCTCAAATCGAACAGCTCTTTCGTCATCAACGTCTGCACCGCAAAAATCATCACCATCGTCGACATGGCCCCGTGGAACAAAACGATCAACCCGCCGGCACCTAAAATCAACCCCGACGCGGTGCGCGCGCGAAACGAACTCCACTTGTTCGATATATTTCGGGCGAGCTTCTTCGCCGGGCCGTTCGGAGAGCCGCCTTGCGTCGTCGTCTCCGCGCCGGCGGCATCGTCTCCTCCTCCTCCTCCTCGCGCCACCGTGGTGCGCACTTGAGGCACGACTTTCCGGAAGTTTACTCCAACGCCTCCGCCTACTCTTTCCGCGGCAAAATCCCACGCATCTTCCTCTTCCTCGTCGCGCGACTTTTAAGATTTTTGTGAGAGAAGAGAGAGAGAGAGAGAATCAGTCACAACGCATAAAAAAGCACATCGAGAGACACCAATGTATATCAACATTCGCGCGCGAAGAAAAACACGACGCTTTGTTCGCGCGCACCGCCGCCAAATCATCGTCGTCGTTCTCTTCATCGCAAAAACGAAACGAAGTGCATTTTGCCTTCAAAGCCGGTTCGATCGATGCGCGATGAGAACAAGAAGAAGAAGAACAACACACTTTGAGAGAAGAGAAAAGTTCGGTACAATGGTTCGTTTTTCCCGAAGATGATGATTAGAGAGAGAGAGAAAAAAAGAGAGAGAGAAGAGTAAACACAGAAACGCGCTTCTCGCGTACCATGGATCGGGACCGGGTCACCCGGTACCCTCTGCGTCTCGCGATCGTTTGCATTTTCCGAATGTTCGTGTCTTCGTCGCGCGTCCCTTCGCGTATATCTGTAAAAGTAGTGTGATGTGTGTGTAAAAGGAGCAGAAAAGAGTGAATTTTGTGCGCGTTTTCAGAGCGGAATTTTCCTTAAAACGCAGATACAAAAAAGGGGGAACTCTGCACTCTTTCGAATACTATTACTACTACTATTCATAGTAATACTAATAATGCACGGGGACGTGTTGTCCGCGCGCTCCGTGAACGGGGCGACGATTGTGCACGTGGAATCAGTGGACGGGGTACGTACGATGTCCGGCGGGAGGATTCTATCGAACTCGAGCAACTCAAAGTCGAAGTTCAAACGAGAGAGACACGATGGGACGATGGATATCGGTGATGTCGCGGATGATGAAGACGAAGAAGAAGACAAAGAACGAAAGGCGAAACGCCGAGTCGGGGAAATAGCGACTGGGATGGCGAAAATGCGACTGATGCTGAAAGGTGATGAGAGTTTCGGGTTCACCGAAGGGAGGAGGAACAACAACAACGCGGGTGGTGGTGGTGGTCTCAACCTCGTGAACGACGCGAACGAGGAGAAAACCGTCGGTAAAGGAAATACGAAGATGATGGTAAAAATTCGCGCGGACATGTCCAAATACGCGAACGAAGACGAAGTTTGGGACGAGATCGATCGTGCGATTCGAGACGTGCACGAAAGAGACGAGGAGAGTCTCTGGGCGTGTTCCGTGGTTCGGTTACAAACAGACGTTTTGAACTGCGTATCGTTGGATAAACTGTTTCGCTTGTCCTCGAGGCCGATGGCGAGCGCGAGAGCGAGGCGGTTAATCGCGTTACACGTGAGCGGGTGCAGAGATAAAGCGATTGGGTTTGGCAGAGATTTAGCATCCTCGATGGCGAATCTACCGATGCTGAGAGAGTTCTCAGCGGTCGGGACAAACTTGGGGAAAGCTTTCGTCACGCGGTTCGCGCACGTGACGCATACTTTGAAGCATTTAGAAGTTTTGAAGTTATCGGCGAATAAAGTGGCGGAAGATATCGACGCGTGCGAGGCTCTGATGAATGCCATCGAGAACTTGCAAAGCGTGAAAGTTTTAGACTTGTCGCAAAACTATTTAGGCGAAAGAGGCGTGCGAGCCGTGTGCGAAGGTATGGTGAAAAGGAGGCGGAGAGCAATTGACCAATTCGGGAAGCGTCCGGAAGGTTTGAAAATTTTGAATGTGTCGCACGATAGTATTGGAAATAATGGGGCGTTGGCATTAGCAAACATGTTTCGAGCGTTCCCAGACGAGGTTTCAGAGAAGTTAGACGTCTCTTTCAACGGTATTTTCGAACAAGGAGCGACGGCGCTCGCCGAGGCCATGTGTTCGCAATCTTCCGGCATGCGCTCGTTGCGCTCGTTTCGAAGAGAGTTGGATTTTCGGTGTAATTCGGTTGGTTTTGAAGGTGCGTGTGCGCTCGCAAAGTGTCTCGATGGTACCAGAAGTTTGAATCTTTCCAACAACGGCATCAAAGATGCTGGTTTGAAGATTTTAGCGAGACACTTAAAGACGAATTTCACGGTGACGCACTTTGACGCGAGAGGGAACGATATCACCAGCGACGGCGCGTTTTACCTCGCCGATTGTCTCTCGGAAAATTCAACGCTGTTGGATATCTCTCTCGATTCCAACCGGTTGGACGATCGTGCAGCGGTTGATTTAGCAGAAAATCTCTCTTCAAATCTCGCGACGAGACTGTCGATTTTAGATTTGGCGAGGAACGATATCGAAGACGAAGGAGGGATGCGATTGGCGAATTTCTTAGCCACGAACGTGAGCATCGCTCGCTTGAGTTTATCCTCAAATCGTTTATCGGCGAAGGGAGCGCGAGCGTGCGAAGACATCGCCGGTTTACGTATAGACGTAAACTGGCAAAAATAGAGTGACTTTTTATAATTTTATACGTAGTGGAAATTAGAAGTAGATTAGAAGCAGCAAACGTAGACGAAGACGAAGACGATCGCGCGGCGAGAGCACAAAAATATGTTGTATATAAGACTACCGTGTACATTAACGCAAGCAACAAAGCATCTTGGAATACTTCTAAACTCGAAAACACCACGTGAAGACACTTTTATAGACCACTTTCGCCGCCTTTCTCGTCACTCGATGCTGCATCGCCGCCGTCGCGCTACAGACGTTGCGAACAAACGTCAACCGTTTCCAATGTTTCTCGAACGACTCATTTGCGACATTGTCTTCCTGGCTCCCTCTCTTCAACGCCTCGTTAAACGCCTCGAAAAATTCTCTCTCTGTCGTGACGATCTCATCGTCTTCTTCCTCTCGTCGCGTGATCTTCGCGTACGCGCTCGTCAACACGTGCACCACCGCCACTTCCAACGCTTCCTCCTCCTCCTCTTGTTCTTGTTCTTCTTCTTTCAACACGTTTACCCAATCGTCCAACAAATCCTCCTCGCTCTCTGATTTCCCTTCCTCTTCTTTCTTCGCTTCGTATTCTCTTTCCGATTTCCTTCTGCTTATTATTTTACCGCTCACCGCCTGCGTCGTAAACGCGCGATACGTTCGTTCGCTCGAAAACGCGTCCAAAACGACTGCGAGCGTCTCCCGCTCTCTTTCTCGCTTTTTCTTCCTCTTTCGTCGTTTCTTTTTCCGCGTCGAAACGGAACAGAGTTTCGCGCGGAACAGAGCTAAAGCGCGAGACGCGAGCGAGGCGATCGTTTGCTTTGTTTTCGCGCGCGTGAGCGGTGGCATGACGATGAAAACAAACGCGCGTTCTGTTTTGTATTTTCGTTTCGAGTATCTTTTTAGTTTGCTGCGGATATTACTTTTAAATATTATTCGTTTACAACTTTGTGTGATGATCATTAATTTTATTAATACTAATACTTTCTCCTCCCTACGTCGTCGTCTGAATCGTCGTTCCTCTTTGCTGCGTTTTACTACTTATCCATGTACTCTCTCACGGCATCGAAGACTTCGTTTTCGACTAAATTCAGCTGCTCGTTTTGGGCACCATCGTATTCGTTTTCGTTTTCGCGGTTTTTCGCCGCCAACGCTTGCAACTTTTTGTTTCTATTTTCCTCCCACAAGGACAAACCAGAGACGTATAAGATGGTAAATCCGTACACGCTGGCGACGCGGTAATCGAGAGGAATGACGCCGTAGACGACAAAGTTGAGTGGTACCCAAAAAACGATGTTGGAGATGTACAAATCTCCCCAATCGCGTTTGAGTTCGGCTTTGATTTCCTCTTTCGATTCGCTCCGCAACAACGCCATGATGACTATGAAACCACACGCCCAAACTGGGTTATACACGAGCGCGTCAAAAACCACCTTCTTCGTCAACACCACGTGTTCCGGGTTGCTAAAAAACCACTCGATTACATTCGATTTGGTCAACTCTATATTCTCCGAAGCGAAGCCTTGCGCAGAAGCCATGGCGTACGCCGCGTTGGCCAAGTCGCCGGTTAACTCGTCGTCGTACGTCGTCGATGCCGTCAACGCGGAGATGGAAACCGCGTCGGCGGAAAAACTCGATCCGCTCGGACTCGGTATCACCTTATCCACCAAGGTGTACCATAAGTACGACGTCAAACCATCGAAACTTCCAAAGGTCACGTACCGTCCTCGTCTCCGGTCGTCTCTCGTGTACGTTTCCTCGCCTTCTTCTTCCGCCTTTGTCTCGCTCACCCGTTGCGCGAGCTCGTCGGAGATCCAATAACACGCCGCTCCTACGCCCATGTCCCGCGCGAGCTCGAATCCAAAATCCACCGACGCAGAAGCCCGGAAAACTCCTCTGGCATTTCTTCTTCGCACTCTTTTTTTTCCAATTCGAAAATGTCCTTTTGCCATTTTAAAAGTAGAAGAAGACAAAGCGCTTTGCGATTTCGTCGTCGTCATCTTCATCGTCTCAATCGTCGTCAATTCAAACGGGGTCGTCATCAGTCTCTGAATGCTGTTTGAAACTTCTCTCCTCCTCCGCGCGAAAGCGCGAGAAAGGGGGAGGTCAAGTGCTCTCTTCTTTTCCTTCTGAGGACTCCTGAAAGAAAGAAAGGAAGGTTTTTGAAAATCTTCTCTTCTTCTTTCATGAAACCCTAAACGTAGGGTTTAGAGTTTTTCTCTCGCTCTCTCTCCTCCCTCCTTCCTCCTCACAAAAAACAAATTCATTCGAAGACTCTCCCTCACGTGCACGAGCGGACGACGAGAAGATTACGTTTTATTAGATATTAATCGCATTTCTCCATCATGCAAATCTTCGTGTACGTTTATGTGTCGTTTTTTTTACGTTTCAAACGTCGCGTCTCGGTGTTGTTTTGCGTTCGGGACGTTTGTCTTCTTTCTGCGCGTAAATCCTCTCTCCCTTTTTTGGGGCTTTTGATGGTGATGATGATGATGATGATAATGAGAAGTTTCTCTCGTCTCGTTTTCGCGCCGATGAATCGGCTTGAACAACGCGCTCTTGAAAGAGGAAGAACGGCGTTTTCGTTTCGCCCGCTGTTTTTCGTTTTATTTTCAAAGCGCGCGCGTGTTGATGTTTATTGTATCTGTGTTCTGACCTGGTGTTGGTGTTTCTCTCTTTCCTCTCACTAAACAGTAAAACTTTGACTGGGAAAACCATCACGCTCGAAGTCGAGTCCTCGGACACGATCGACAACGTGAAAGCGAAAATCCAAGACAAGGAGGGCATTCCGCCGGACCAGCAGCGATTGATTTTCGCCGGTAAACAGTTAGAAGACGGGAGAACTCTCGCGGATTACAACATCCAAAAAGAATCAACCTTGCACTTGGTGTTGCGTTTGCGAGGCGGCGGTAAGAAGAGAAAGAAGAAGACGTACACGAAACCAAAGAAGATCAAGCACGTGCACAAGAAGAACAAGTTGGGGTTTTTGAAGTTGTACAAGGTTGACGACGCCGGTAAAGTGACGAGGTTACGGAAGGAGTGCCCGGCGCCGGAGTGCGGTGCGGGCGTGTTCATGGCGAACCACTTTGACAGACACTACTGCGGTAAGTGCGGCTTGACGTACGTTTACGAAAACAAGTAAACGACGATGACTCGTTTTTAGAAATAAGTAAATGGGGGTTTGGTACGTTTGCGTGATTGGAGAGTGATATCGCGAGATGTTTTTTGTTTCCCAATAAAAAAGGGAGACCGAGAAGTTGAGGACCGAAAGAGTCTTTTCGATCGTTTCTTTTGTCGCAAAAATGAGATGACGGAGAAGCGCGAACTGCCGCTTAGAAAATATTAACAAGATTTAGTTTTGTTGTTACACGATAAAGATTTGCTACTGTATCGGTTGCATCTAATTTTACACGCTTACGCTCTTTCGATCTATCTGCTACTTCTATATAAATAAAATACACGTCCCGCCGCGCATCGGTGACTTCTACATCTGAGTTTATTTCGCGTTCAAAGCTCGGAACCTTTCGTATCTTTTATGTAACGAAACCATGTCATTCGCTCCGGTGAGTTTTTCAATCTCTCCTAAAGCGCGCACAAAGTTCATCTCATAATTATCTTCGATTTCCGTCGAGTCTAACTGAACAGCCGTCAGCCGACGCCAAAAGTTCAGTTTTTTTTCGTCGCTCGCAAAGGATGAAGAGAAAGAACCGAACACTTCGTCTAGTTTATTGCACGGCGCAAACGTCACGGCGCAGTTCGATTCGTCGTGCGCCGCGATTCGACAACACGCTTCGGTACTTTTATTACCATCATCTTCGTTATCGCTAGAACGCGTACACTCAAACTCCGTTAACTTTTGAATCTCTCTATCGTCCTCGCCAATCAACTCTGGTTGTTCTAACCGTCTTTGCAGTATCTCTTTCGCAGATTCCGCGCCTTTGCATCCAATCCAAGCCTCTCTCGCTCGATATAAGAACCAATAAATGGGAAAGTTTGACACCGGTGAAAGAAACAACGGGAGCGTAAACGGCGCGCACGCCAAGTTGAAATACTTCGCTCGTCTCGCTTTCTTCTTCCCTCTCTTCAGCAGGTCTCGTATGGCTACGCGCACGTCATCCGCGTGCATCAACGACTTTGGGTACACGATTTCGCAGGAGGAAAGCGTCGCACCGAGCGCCTTCGACGGTATCGCTTTCAACACGTCTTCGTCCGGATCCACTCGCTCTAACAACTTCTGCGCGATATCATAGACTTTCCGTCCAAACCCTTTCTCGCTCTTCTCCCACGTTTGCCAGGTTCTCGAGGCGTACGCGGACGCTTTCTCTTTCAAGCTATTCACGAACAGCGGCGTGAACCGTTTCAATGCATCTTTCTCTTCGTTTTCTCGCACGACGCGAACGGCTCGCTCGTATCGACTCGGATTTGGTTCTCGAATCGCCGAAGCGTGTATGAAGAAGAAAATATTTTCGTCGCTCTTTTGTGTCGTTGCTGTTGATGATGATGATGATGATAACGACGTCGACGTATCTTCTCCACCGTCTTTACCTCTGCCTCCTTTTTCAGCTAAACTCTTTTGTGTTGCTGTTGATGATGTTGATGATGGAAAAATCCGCCGCCGTGGCACGACAATCAGTCGCAACCGAGTGAGCACTTCTCTCGACGTCGTCGTCATGGGTGGTGCCCCGGCGACGACGACGTAAACGACGTCAACGAGACGACGACGACGAAAGAATCCCTCTCCTCTCTCTCTCTCTAAAAAGAGAAAAGGAAACGGACACGCGCTCTCTCTTTTGTCTTCCTTTTCCCCTTTTCTGCGTCGTAAAAGAATAAAAAAGTTTTCTCTCTCTCTCTGTAAATGTAAAACTTTGTCTCGCTTCTTCTTCTGGACGACGATTCGTCTCGACGCGAAGGGAACATTTTTGTTAGTGTGTCACACCCAAAATATCCGCCTCTCTCTTTTCTTTTTCTCTCTTTGTCTCTTCTTTTTTGGAGGCGTTTGCGACCCCAAGCCAGGCTGTCTTTTTTCGACCAAAAGACAATTCACTCGTCTCGTGGAATAAAAATTAAATTGTTTCAAATTCATTC
>Ga0233451_10005562_pt1 | contig 10197 bp, 8 predicted proteins | sample 011ome_29_FD_183052 | JGI IMG/M metagenome (GOLD analysis project Ga0233451, IMG submission 183052) | Coastal salt marsh microbial communities from the Groves Creek Marsh, Skidaway Island, Georgia - 011504CT (spades assembly) | ecosystem: Environmental > Aquatic > Marine > Intertidal zone > Salt...
ATCACAAATAATTATTAAAATGATTATTTCTAATAATTATAAAGCAAAAGGTTTAAAATATGCAAATATTTACAAAATTAAAAAAAAAATATTTGATTTTAAAAACACTTTATCTGAGAAAAAAGTTATCAATGAATTAAAAAAAAGAGATATTCATTTAATTTGTCTTGCAGGCTTTATGAAAATTTTATCGAAAAGTTTTATTAAGAATTTTAAAGGAAAAATTCTTAATATTCACCCTTCCCTTCTTCCAAAATATAAAGGATTAAATACTCATGAAAGAGCAATTAGAAATAAAGATAAATATTCTGGTTGTACTGTGCACTTTGTAAATTCTAGACTTGATTCTGGTGAAATTATTAATCAAAAAAAAGTAAGAATTAAAAAACTTGATACGCCTAAAACCTTAGCAAAAAGGATTTTAATCCAAGAACATAAGCTATATCCAGCTGCTATAATAAAAGTGCTTAATCTTTAAAAAAGAAATCTATTTCAATTTTTGCGTTTTCAACACTGTCAGATCCATGTACAGAGTTTTTATCAATAGAAATGCCATATTTTTTTCTGATAGTTCCTTCTTCTGCTTCATTTGGGTTCGTAGCACCCATTAATTCTCTATTGCCTAATACTGCATTTTCTTTTTCAAGAACCATAACTACAATTGGCCCAGAGGATAAATAAGCACATAGATCATTATAAAATGGTTTTGTCTCATGAACCTTATAAAATTTTTCAGCTTCTGATTTTTCAATTTGAATTTTTTTTTCTTTTACAATTGAAAATCCTTTGTTTTTAAACATTTCCTTTATTTCGTTATCTAAATTTCTTTCAACAGCATCTGGTTTGATAATTGATAATGTTTGTTCAATATTACTCATATTCATCCTCTATTAGTTTATTTAATAATCTTACACCATAACCTGTCGCGCCACCTGAATTTAGTGCTCCTCCATATTTTGAAAAAGCCATCCCAGCTATATCTAAGTGTGCCCAAGGTGTTTTGTTTAAAATAAATCTTTGTAAAAATTGAGCTGCAGTAGTTGACCCTGCCCCACCAACGTAATTAATATTTTGCATATCAGCATTTTTAGAGTCTATCAATTTATCAAAGTTTTTATGTAATGGCATTCTCCATAATTTTTCATCTACTTTATCTCCAGCTTCAATTAATTGCTTTGATAGCTTATCATTATTAGAAAAAAGACCAGCATACTCTGAACCAAGAGATACTATAATTGCACCTGTAAGTGTTGCCAAATCAACCATAAATCTTGGCTTGAATTTTTTTTCTGTGAAAGTAAGTGCATCAGCTAAAACCAATCTACCTTCTGCATCTGTATTTAATATTTCAATTGTTTTACCACTATATGATTTAACTATATCTCCAGGTCTTTGAGCGTTTCCACCTGGCATATTTTCTACAAGTCCCACAACACCAACAGCATTAATCTTTGCTTTTCTTATAGCTAAATTTTTCATTAATCCAACAACTGTAGCTGAGCCTGCCATATCATATGTCATATCTTCCATGAACTTTGCAGGTTTTAAAGAAATACCACCTGTATCAAAACAAACCCCTTTTCCCACAAATGCTAATGGTTTTGAATTATTTTTTATACCATTCCATTCCATAGTAACGAGATATGATCCTCTAATACTACCTTGACCGACACCAAGCAAAGCATTCATACCAAGTGTTTTTAATTTTTTTTCATCATATACATTAATTTTTAATCCAAATTTTTTAAGTGAATTTATTCTTTTTGCATACTCATCAGGGTGTAGAATGTTACCTGGTTCAGACACTAGATCTCTTGCAAAAAAAGTTCCTTCTTCTAATGCTCTAAATCTTAATTGATCTTGTGAAGATATTTTATTTTTATTTCCAATAACGTTTATTGAAACAAGTTTTTTATCTTTTTTTGATTTATAAATATTAAATTCATAAGATTTTAATTTTAATCCATGTAAAAAATATCCTACAAAATTTTTGATTTTGCTTTTAAATGAGTCTGAGTTTATAAAATAATCATTATTCTTTTTGTAATCTACATAGTCATGAAATTTAGCCCCTAAACCTTCTATATCAGAAGTTTTCATGTCTTTCTTGATAGATGCTAAAAATATAGTTTTTTTAGAATTAATTTTAAAAAAAAGAAGATCTTTTTTTAAATTACTGGTCTTTAATAAATCTGAAATATATAAAAATTCAGAATTTGAAATATATTTTTTTAAGCCATTAATATTGAATTTTTCATCAACAAATAAGACTAGATTTGACGAAACTTTTTTTGAATTACTAGTTTTATAATTAATTTGAATAGTCATAAATATTAAATACACTCAGTACGAGTAGAGTGCTATATATTAATAAAATTAAGACATTTCAATGAAAAAAATTATATTCAGAAAACTATTATTAGACTGTTTAACATTTTTCTTATTAGCGCTATTTGGCATCAGTACAATTATTTGGGTTTTTCAAGCTGTAAATTTTTTAGACATAATGATTGAAGACGGAAGAAATTATAATGTTTATTTTAATTATACATTATTGAATTTTCCAAAGATTATTAGCAGAATCCTACCTTTTGCACTCTTTTTTAGTTTCTACTATACATTCCTAAAGTACGAAGCTAGCAATGAATTAATTATATTTTGGAACCATGGCATTAATAAAATACAAGTAATTAATTTTTTTTTCTGGATTTCAATTTTGATTATGTTGGCACAAATTATTTTAGTTTCATTTATTGTGCCAAAATCTCAGGAACTAGCAAGGTCAAAATTAAGAAGTTCAAATGTAGATTATTTTGAAGGCTTGATAAAGCCTAAAAAATTTAATGATACTATTAAAGGGCTGACTATTTATGCGGAAGATAAGAATATCAATGAAGAATTTAAAAATATATTTATAAAAAAAAATAATTCTGGTTCAGGATTTCAGATCACTTTTGCAAAAAAAGGAGTTTTTGAATTTAAAAGTAATAAAAGAATTTTAGTTCTTTATGATGGACAAACATTAAATCAAAACGGTGAAAATATTACCAATTTTAATTTTTCTAAATCAGATTTTGGCCTATCAAATATGGACTCGCATCTTGTTACTCATAAAAAGATACAGGAACGATCAACAATCGCTTTAATAAATTGTTTGCAACTTATTTTAGATATAAAACAAACTGAGGTAAAAGATTGCTATAAAGATAACCCCCGAAATTATTATAAAGAATTATTTAAAAGATTGGTTAACCCTTTTTATTTACCAGCTTTAATTTTAATTTCTTTAATGTTGATTTTAAACTCAAAAGAAAATCTAAAATATAACAAGAATAAATATTTAATTCTTTTTATTGGATTTATAATAATCATTTTATCTGAAAGCTCACTTGGTTATATTTCTAACAATTTAATTAAAAATATTTCAATATTAATTCTGCCAATAATTTTAACTTTATTAATTTACTTGGTTTATATTTATAAATTGAATTTAATTTATAGAAAAATTTTATAATGAAAACTTATACAAAATTTTTAGTGACTGGATTTATAAAATCATTTTTAAATGTTTTTTTTGTGATGACAAGTCTTGTATTTATTCTTAACATACTAAAAGAAATTGAGTTTTTTAGTAACAAAGAAGTAAATTCATTTTACCCTATTTACCTATCGATTATGAGTTCGCCATCTATTATTTTCGAAATGTTTCCTTTTATCTTTTTAATAGGAACTCAATTTTTTTTTATAAAATTATTTAATAATGATGAAATAAATATTTTTAAATATTCTGGACTAAAAAATATTAAAATTATTAATATATTGAGTTTAGTTAGTTTTTTTATTGGAATAATTACTATTACAGTATTTTATTCATTTTCCTCTAATCTACAGCATTATTACATACAAATAAAAAATCAATTCACTGAAGATAAGATTCATTTAGCAGTAATTAATAAGAATGGTTTATGGATTAAAGATGTCGTAGACAATCAAATAAGCATAATAAATTCATCTAAAGTAAATAATAATTTTTTAACAAACACTTTCATAATAACTTTTGATAAAGAATTTAATCTAATTGAAAGCATAAGTAGTGATAAAATTGATATAAAAAATAATGAATGGCTGGTGTATGATGCTACAATTTATAAAAATAACGTAAGTAAAAAAGTAGATATATTAAAATTTAACTCTAATTTTAATCAAAAAAGAATTGAAAGTTTGTTTTCAAATCTATCCTCTTTATCATTATTAAAACTTATAGATTTAAGAAAAAACTATAAATTATTAAATTATTCTACTGTGGATGTAGACATGCAAATTTATAAAATTGTAACATATCCTTTATTTTTAGTTATAATGACAATCTTTTCATCAATCATAATGCTAAATACAAAAAAATCTAATAGCAAAGTAATTAAAATAATTATTGGTTTATTTTTTTCAGTTGTAATTTATTATATAACTAATTTTTTTAATGTAATGGGATCAACTGAAAAAATTCCATTAATGGTTTCAGTTTGGACTCCGATCATTTTTTTGGCTTTAGTAAATTTAATAATGATAATAAATATTAATGAAAAATAAGTTAAGATATTTTTTTTTAATTCTAATTTATAGTTTGCTAACGTTAAAAACTGTTGACGCTAATGAACCATTCATATTCAATGTTACTGAAATTGAAATTTTAGAAAATGGTGATCAAATCAATGGTTATAAAGGTGGTACAGTAATTTCTGATGATGACAGTAAAATTTTCGCTGAAAAATTTTTTTATAATAAATTATCAAATATTTTAGAAGTAATTGGTAATGTAAAATATACGAATGAAACAAAAGATATAGTTATTACTGCAAACAAAGCAATTTATCTAAAAAATCAAGAAAAGATTTTTGCAATAGGTGAAGCTGAAGCAGTTAATAATAATAATACTATTACTGCTTCCATTCTCGAATATGATAAAACCAAAAATATTTTTAAAGCAAAAAAAGATGCTATAGTCAATGATTTTGAGAAGGATATAACTATTTATGCAGATGAAATCACTTACTTTAAAAATGAAGAAAAAATTTTTACAAAAGGTAAAACTAAAGCTTTAATTAAAAATAAATACGAATTTAATTCAGAAAATGTTTTTTATCATAGAAATTTAGGTGATTTAATTTCTCAAAAGAAATCATCTGTAGAAGATGATAGTGGAAATATTTATAAGCTACAATCCTTTATATACAATATTAATAAAGAATTACTTAAGGGCAAAGAAGTTAATGTTTTGGCCAAAGTCGATGATAATAAAATAGACCAATATTTTTTTTCAGAAGGATTTTTTAACTTTAAAAACCAAAGCCATATGGCTAAAGAAACAAAGATTAAGATTCACAAAAATGTATTTGAAAATGAAATGCTTAAGCTAGAAATAAATCCTGAATTACATGGTTATCACGATCCAAGAATATATGGATCCTCTTCATCGAGTGATCAAAACAAAACTATAGTAAATAATGGAATTTTTACTAGTTGTAAGTTAAATGATAATTGCCCACCTTGGAGCATAAAAGCAGAAAAAATCACGCATGATAAAATTAAAAAAGATATGATTTATAAAAATGCAATTCTAAAGATTTATGATGTACCTGTATTATATTTTCCTAAATTCTTTCATCCTGACCCTACTGTAAAAAGAAGATCTGGTTTTTTACAACCTCAATTTAATAACTCAGAAACCTTGGGTTCATCATTATATATTCCTTACTTTAAAACTCTGGATGACAACAAAGATATAACATTTAAGCCTACTTTATTTGAAAAACTTAAAAAATTTGAAAAAGAAAAATATCTTTTACAAGGTGAATTTAGAAAAAAAAATAAAAATTCATCTTTAATTGCTGATGTAGGAATATTAAGAGACTATAAATCAAGAAATGATAACATATATAGAAATGCTAATCATCTATTTTTAGATTTTAAAGGTGATTTAAAACTTCAAAATTATTCACTTAGTGGATATGAAGCTAAAATTGAAAAAGTAAATAACGACACATATCTAAAAGTTTTTCAAAATATTTTTTCTGAAAGCCCTATAATGCCAAGCAATCTTTCATCTATGAATTCTAATTTGCAGTTCTATTTCGACAAGGAAGATGAAAGTTTATCAGCTGGCTTTGAAGTTTATGAAAATTTAGGAACTATCCAGAGTGATAGATATCAATTTACTTTACCATATTACAATTTTTCAAAAAATTTAACTTCAATTATCGAAGAGAATTCTATTGGTGGTTATCTAGATTTTTCTTCATCGGGAACAAATACTCTAAAAAATACAAATAATATGAGAACTACTATGGCTAATAATCTTAATTACAATTCTGAAACTTTCATATCTAATTTAGGATTTACAAACAATTATAATTTGTATTTCAAAAACTTGAATTCTATCGCAAAAAACGATTCCGTTTATACATCAAATGCTCAAATAGATGCTATGAGTATTTTGGATATCAATTCATCTTTACCATTATTAAAATCTAGCCAATCAAGTAAAGAAACTTTAACCCCTAAGGTTTCTTTAAGAATAAACCCAGCAAATAATATGAATGATTACAGTGGATCGTCATCAACTATTGATGCAAATACTGCTTTTAACATTAATCGACTTAGTATTTCTGACGATTTTGAAGCAGGAAGATCATTGACATTTGGTTTAGATTATAAATTTGAGGATCTAGAAAATTATCAATCAGAAGATACAAAAGATAAATATTTAGAACTGAAATTTGCAACTGTTTTAAGAGATCAGATTGAAACTGACATTCCAATAAGCTCAACAATAAATAGAAAAAATTCTGACCTCTTTGTTTCAATAAATAATACTTTGCTAGAAAATATAAATTTTAATTACAACTTTTCATTAGATAACGATATGAAAACTATAAATTCAAATAAAATTGAAACTGAAATTTCAATAAATAATTTCATAACAACTTTTAACTACATAGAAGAGAGAAATGAGATTGGATCTTCCCATCTATTATCTAATATTACAGAATATAAATTTAACGATAGTAGTTCTTTAAAATTTTCTACAAGAAGAAATAAAGAGATTAATTTGACAGAATATTATGACATTAGTTATGAATATAAAAATGACTGTTTAACTGCAGCTTTAAAATTTAATAAATCATTCTACAAAGACAAGGATTTAGTGCCAACCGAAGATTTATTTTTAACAATCACCCTAATACCTCTCACAACTTATGAAAGAGAACTGTATAAAAAAACACCAGGTCAATCTGGTTTAAAAGGATGGTTTAATTAAATGATTAATAAATCAACTTTATTTTATCTGCTTATTTCAATGATATTTTTTTTAAATAATACTTCATTAAGTGTAGAAAATAAAATCTTAGTAAAAATTGAAAATCAAATAATTACCAGTTTAGACATAAATAATGAATATAAATATTTGATTGCATTAAACCCAAGTTTAAAAAAATCTAATAATAAAGATATCATTAATTTATCAAAAAGGTCGATTATACAAGAAACAATAAAAAAAATTGAAATTGAAAAAAATTTTAAAAATCCAAAAATACCACAGGAATTTTTAGAAAAAATTTTACAAAATGTTTATTCAAGAATTGGACTAACTACTTTAGATGAATTTAAGAAGTATTTAGTCAATAATAATATAAATTTTGAAAGTGTGAAAAATAAATTAGAAATTGAGGCTTTGTGGAATGAGCTAATTTTAATTAAATTTTCTTCAAAAATTAAGGTCAATGAAAAAAAATTAAAAAAAAGAATAAAAGATAATAATAAATTTTTAAAATCATATTTGTTATCTGAGATTTCTTTTGAGGTTTCAAACTTAAAAGAGTTAGATAATAAATTTCAAGAGATCAGTAAAGTAATAAACGACAAAGGTTTTGATTTTGCTGCACTTAAATATAGTGTATCTCCCACATCAAATTTTGGGGGTAAATTAGATTGGATAAATGAAAATTCATTAAACAAAAATATTATTGATGCCATAAAAAATATAAAAATAAATGATTTTACAAAACCTATTAATATATCTGGTGGTTTTTTAATATTACAAGTTAATGATATAAAAAGTATTCAAATGGAAATTGATATTGAAAAGGAATTAAAAAAATTAGAAAATTATGAAAAGAATAATCAATTAAACCAATATTCAAAAATTTATTTTAATAAAGTTAAAAAAGATTTGGAAATCAGTGAATTATAAACCAATAATTATTGTTGCAGGAGAGCCCAATAGTGTTTTTTTTGAACTTTTTTTTAAAGTTATAAAAAAAAAAATTAAATCTCCTATCATTTTAATTGCATCAAAAAAATTAATCACAAAACAAGCTAAAATTTTAAAAAAAAAAATTAATTTTAGTCTTACTAATGAATTTGAAATAATTAATAAAAAAAATAACTTAAAAAAAATAAATTTAATAGATGTTGATTTTAAACAGTCTACTGCATTTAATAAAATTACACCAAAATCAAATTATTACATTGCTAGCTGTTTTGATTTGGCAATAAGATTGATCCAAAAAAATGTAAGCAATAAATTTATTAATGGACCTATTTCTAAGAAAATTTTTTTAAAAAAAAGATTTAATGGAATTACTGAATATCTAGCTCATAAAACTAATACCAAAAAATTTGCAATGATAATATATAGTAAAAATCTTTCGGTTTGTCCCTTGACCACCCATCTTCCAATTAAACATGTTAATAAGAAAATAAATAAATTAGAAATTATAAATAAAGTAAATCTTATTAACAATTTTTGGAAAAAAAAATTTGGCAAACAAGTAAAAATTGGGGTTACAGGATTGAATCCACATTGTGAGAGTATTGATAATTTTAATGAAGATAAGAAAATAATTTTACCTACAATTAAAAAATTACAAAAACTTAAATATAATATTGAAGGACCATTAGCAGCAGACACTATCTTTTTAAAAAATAATAGAAAAAAATTTGATTTAATACTTGGTATGTATCATGATCAGGTACTCACTCCAATTAAAACTCTCTATGAGTATGATGCAATTAACATAACTATAGGTCTTCCTTTTATAAGAATTTCGCCTGATCATGGCCCTAATGAGTCTATGCTTGGTAAAAATAAATCTAATTGTTTAAGTTTACTTAATTCAATCAAATTTTTAGATTTTTAAGTGATTAAGGCAAAAAAGAGTTTAGGTCAAAATTTCTTAATTGATAAAAATATAATTAATAAAATTACTAATACTGTATCAATTGTAGGTAATGAAGTTTTGGAGGTTGGTCCTGGTACAGGAAATCTAACTAAAGAAATTTTAAAAAATAATCCAAGTAAAATGTACCTTGTTGAAAAAGATACTTTTTTAGCAGAAAATTTACATGGAATAATCAACGAAAGAGTCAAAATTTTCAATGAAGATATTCTTAAGTTTGATGAAAATTTACTATCAGAAAACAAAATCATAGTATTTGGAAATTTGCCATACAATGTTTCAACAGAAATATTAAGTACATGGATTACAAAGTTAAAAAATGATTATTGGTTTTCTGACCTTATTTTAATGTTTCAAAAAGAAGTAGCAGATAGAATTATTGCTAAATTTAATAGCTCTAATTATGGAAGATTGTCAATTTTAGCCAATTGGAGACTTAATATTAATAAAATTTGTGATATTTCTCCTGAAAGTTTTTCTCCAAGACCTAAAATACAAAGCTCTTTAATTCATTTCACACCTAAAAAAAAATTTGCTAAGATTAAAAATCCATTAAATTTAGAAAAAATTACAAGAATTTTTTTTAGTCATAGAAGAAAGATGTTAAAAAAACCGTTTAATCAAATATTTAACGGAAATAATGGTTTACTTGACAAATTAAATATAAATTTAAATTTAAGACCTCAGAACTTAGACTTTGATACTTATTATAAATTAACAATTGAGTATGAAAAACTAAGAAGTTAGTTTTTCAACATGACTCCTTATATAATCTAAATCATAGTCTTTAGACCCATTAGAAATTTCAGCATTAATTAGATTGGTAATTTTAGAAAAACAATTTTTTAAATCATCATTAATAACTACATAATCATAATTGATCCAATGTAGTACATCTCTTCCAAATTGCTTCATTCTCTCATCTGCAATTAGTTTATCTTTCATATCTCTATTCGACAGT
>Ga0233451_10005564_pt1 | contig 10193 bp, 8 predicted proteins | sample 011ome_29_FD_183052 | JGI IMG/M metagenome (GOLD analysis project Ga0233451, IMG submission 183052) | Coastal salt marsh microbial communities from the Groves Creek Marsh, Skidaway Island, Georgia - 011504CT (spades assembly) | ecosystem: Environmental > Aquatic > Marine > Intertidal zone > Salt...
CATCGGCACCGGTCGTGCCGGTGCCGTCATCGGTGCCGCCCTGCGCCGGGCGGGGCACGAGGTGGTGGCCTGCGCGGCACGCGGCGACATCTCGCGCGTGCGGGCCGAGGCGTTGCTCCCCGGTGTCCCCATCGTCGGTGTCCCCGAGGTCGCGCGATCCAGCGATCTCCTCGTCCTCGCCGTCCCCGACGATGCGCTGGCAGACGTGGTGGCCAGCCTGGTCGACGACGTTCATCCGGGCCAGATCGTCCTGCACCTGTCCGGGCGCCACGGCCTGGGCGTCCTCGAGCCCCTTCCGGGAGTCGTCCCGATCGCGGCGCATCCGGTGATGACCTTCACTGGCACGAGCCTGGATCTCGAGCGGCTCGACGACTGTCCCTTCGGCGTCACCGCGGAGGGTCCCGGGGCGTCGATTGCCGCGGCCCTGGTCATGGAGATGGGCGGCGACCCTGTCACGGTCGCGGACGAACGGCGCACGCTCTATCACGCTGCTTTGGCTCACGGGGCTAACCACCTCGTGACCCTCGTCGCGCAGACACTCGACCTGCTGTCCGCCGCAGGAGTCACCGAGCCGGAGCGCATTGCGCGCCCGCTGCTCATGGCGGCGCTCGACAACGCATTGCGCGAAGGTGATCGCGCGCTCACCGGCCCCGTCGCACGCGCCGATCATGCGACCGTGCGAGCGCATGTCGCCGAATTGCCGGATGCGGCCGTGGAGCGCACCTATCGGGCGCTCGCGCTCGCGACGGTCGAGCGCGCCCACGCCGTGGGCACGCTCACGGATGCGGATGCCGAGGCGCTTCGCGCGATCCTGGCGGAGGGACAGTCATGACCCTGCTCGTGCGCACTCGCGAGGAACTCGACGCGGCCACAACCGAGCCGATGCCCACCGCGGTCGTCATGACCATGGGCGCCTTGCACGAGGGCCATGCGCAGCTCATGCGCGAGGCCCGTCGGCTCGTATCCCCGCAGGGGCGCGTCATCGTCACCGACTTCGTCAACCCCACCCAGTTTGGTGCGGGGGAGGACTTCGACCGCTATCCCCGCACCCTCGAGGCGGATGTCGAGGTCTGCGAGCGCAATGGCGTCGACATCGTGCTCGCGCCCTCCGTGGCAGAGGTGTACGGGGGATCCGAGCTCGGGATCACCGTCGATCCGGGTCCGCGCGGCTCGATCCTCGAAGGAGCAAGCCGCGCCGGTCACTTCGCGGGTGTGCTCACCGTCGTCGCCAAGCTGATGCACATCACCGGACCCGATATCGCCCTCTACGGGGAGAAGGACTACCAGCAGCTCGTGCTCATCCGCGACATGGCGCGGGCGCTCGACTTCCGGGTCCAGGTCGTCGGCGTGCCCACCGTGCGCGAGCCCGACGGCCTGGCGATGAGCAGTCGCAATCGCTATCTCTCGCCGGATGCGCGTGCGCGGGCCGCAGCAATCCCTCGCGCCCTGGACGCAGGTCGAGCGGCGGCGGGAGCCGGTGCCGCCGCTGTCGTCGCGGCCGCGCGGGAGCTTGTCGACGCCGACGGCATCGAGATCGACTACGTGGCCGTGACGGGAGTCGATCTCGGTGAGCCACCCGAGTCCGGCCCCGCCCGGATGCTCATCGCCGTGATGGTCGATGGGACCCGCCTCATCGACAACGCCCCGATCGACCTGGGGTCGCAGCGATGATCCGGCTCGACGCAGCGCCTCCCGGATGGACTGCCAGAGCTGATGTCGTCATCGTCGGCTCGGGTGTGGCCGGTCTCACCGCGGCGCTGCACGCGCGGCGTACCGGTCGGACTGTGCTGCTGGTGACGAAGGGCCGCGTCGAAGAGGGCTCGACCCGGTGGGCGCAGGGCGGGATCGCCGCGGCCCTGGCCGATGACGACACTCCCGAGGAGCACCTCCACGACACCCTGGTCGCCGGCGCGGGACTCTGCGACGTCGATGCTGTCGCGGCGCTCGTCACCGAAGGACCCGACTGCGTCCGATCGCTCATGGACCTGGGCGCGCACTTCGACGTGGACGCGGCCGGGGCGCTCGCGCTCACCCGCGAGGGCGGACATCACCGCGATCGCATCGCGCACGCCGGAGGCGACGCGACCGGGGCGGAGATCTCCCGTGCGCTCGTCGCTGCCGTCGCTCTCGACCCGGGAATCGAGCTCATCGAGGGAGCACTCGTCCTCGATCTGCTGCGTGACGAGGATGGCGGAGCCCAGGGGGTCACCCTCCACGTGATGGGCCAGGGCAAGCGCGACGGTGTCGGTGCTGCGTTGGCACCGTCGGTGGTCCTCGCGACCGGAGGCTTCGGGCAGGTCTTCGCGCAGACGACCAATCCCGCCGTGGCCACCGGCGACGGAGTCGCGCTCGCCCTGCGTGCGGGAGCCGAGGTCGCCGACCTGGAGTTCGTGCAGTTCCACCCGACCGTGATGTGGCTCGGCCCCCGCGCGCGCGGACAGCAGCCGCTCGTGTCGGAGGCCGTGCGCGGCGAGGGAGCGCATCTGCTCGACGTCTCTGGCGAGAGGTTCATGGTCGATGTCCACCCCATGGCCGAGCTCGCGCCACGTGATGTCGTCGCGCGCGCGATCAAGAAGCGCATGATGGACACGGGCCAGCCCCATGTCTGGCTCGATGCGCGAATGTTCGGCGCCCGCATGTGGGAGGAGCGCTTCCCCACCATCCTCGCCTCATGCCGCGCACATGGGATCGATCCCGTGACCGAGCTCATCCCCGTGTCCCCGGCCTCGCACTACGCCTCCGGCGGTGTGCGCACCGACCTCGACGGACGGGCATCCATCCCCGGCCTCTTCGCCTGCGGTGAGGTCGCCTGCACGGGTGTGCACGGGGCAAACCGGCTCGCCTCCAACTCGCTTCTCGAGGGGCTGGTCTTTGCCGCGCGTATCGGCCGGGCACTGGCCGGGGAGACGCGCACGGCGCGCCCCACGGTGCCGGTGACATCCGCGCCTCCGCTCATCCCGGGCGCGGAACGCCGGAGGATGCAGCAGGCCATGAGCGAGGACGCCAGCGTCATGCGCAGTGCCGAATCCCTCGCGCACGTGTCGGGCGTCCTGGCGGAGATTGCCGCCGACGCGGCCGGAGTGCCCTGCACCGACGACTGGGAGGCCACCAATCTCCACGCTGTGGCCCAGGTGCTGGTGCACCAGGCGCGCATGCGCGAGGAGACCCGGGGGTCGCACTGGCGCGAGGACTTCCCCGAGCGCGATGATGACGGTTGGCGCGTGCGACTGGTGTCACGGCTCACCCCCGAGGGCGACATCGTGACCGACCGCGCGTCCGTCCAGGGAGGTGACGCGCGTGGATCCGGATGAGGCCCTCGCACATGCCGGGCTCGATCCGCGCGCGGTGACGGGGATTGTCGACCGAGCGCTCGAGGAGGACCTCGACGGCGGCGTCGACGTCACCTCCGTCGCGACCGTCGATGACGAGGCCCGCGGGGTGCTCGACCTCGTGGCCCGAGCTGACGGAGTCATCGCGGGCGCACCCGTCGCCGCTGCGGCACTCGCGCGCGCATCCCAGGGTCGCGTCACGTGCACCTGGATCGAGGACGGCACCCGCGTGACCCGCGGCGATGTCGTCGTGTCCGCCTCCGGGCCTACACGTGACCTGCTCCTCGGCGAGCGCACGGCCCTCAATCTGCTGTGCCACCTCTCCGGCATCGCGACAGCCACGGCTCAGTGGGTCGATGCGCTGGGAGACACATCGACGCGCGTCCGCGACACGCGCAAGACGACCCCGGGACTGCGACGCCTCGAGAAGTACGCGGTGCGCTGCGGCGGCGGTGTCAATCACCGCATGTCACTCAGTGACGCCGCACTGGTCAAGGACAACCACGTCGTCTCCGCAGGTGGTGTTGCTGCAGCGTTCGCGCGCGTGCGCGCGACCTTCCCCGGCATCCCCGTCGAGGTCGAGGTGGACTCCCTGGATCAGCTCGACGAGGTGCTCGAGGCTGGGGCCGATCTGGTCCTGCTCGACAACTTCACTCCCGACCAGATGCGCGAGGCGGTCCGCCGCACGGCGGGGCGGGCCCAGTTGGAGGCCTCCGGGGGCCTCACGCTTGCTGATGCCGCCGCTGTCGGCTCGACCGGGGTCGACTTCGTGGCCGTGGGAGCCTTGACGCACTCCGCGCCGGTGCTGGACATCGGTGCCGACCTGCGGGAGGCACAGTGACGCTGCTGACGATCGACGTCGGCAACACCAACACCGTCCTCGGACTCTTCGAGGGCGAGGAGCTCGTCCGCTCGTGGCGCATCAAGACCGATGCGCGCTCCACAGCCGACGAGATGGCCCTGGTCTTCCGCGGTCTGCTTGCCGATGAGCCCGAGCTCACCGGCATCGCGCTGTGCTCGACCGTGCCCGCGGTGCTCCGGGAGATGCGCCAGATGCTCACCACGTATCACGACGACATCCCCACGGTGATCGTCGAGCCGGGCACCAAGACCGGCGTGCCCGTGCTCACCGACAACCCCAAGGAGGTGGGCACCGATCGCATCGTCAACACGATGGCCGCCCATCACCTCTACGGCGGGCCGTCCATCGTGGTCGACTTCGGCACCTCGACCAATCTCGACGTGGTGTCGGCCAAGGGCGAGTTCCTGGGTGGCGCCCTTGCTCCGGGCATCGAGATCTCGATCGAGGCGCTCGCCTCCCGGGCTGCCCAGCTGCGCAAGGTGGAGCTGGTCCGGCCACGCTCTCCCATCGGCAAGAACACCGTCGAGGCACTGCAGTCCGGGGCCCTCTATGGATTCGCGGGTCAGGTGGACGGGCTCGTGCGCCGCATCAGCGATGAGCTCGGCGGGGTCCAGGCGGTCATCGCCACGGGCGGCCTTGCCCCCATCGTGGTGCCGGAGTCCGAGACCATCACGCATCACGACCCCGATCTCACCCTGGTCGGCCTGCGCCTGGTGTTCGAGAAGAACATCGACTGACTACCCTTGCGCCCGTGACGGATCACGACGCGCAGGAGCACACCGACGATCTGCCGGAGCAGATGCGCGTGCGCCGCGACAAGCGCGACCGTCTCCTTGCCGGAGGTCGTGAGCCCTATGCCGTACGGCTGCCGGTGACTCACACCATCGCGCAGGTCCGCGCGGCGTATCCCGATCTCGAGGTCGACGTGGCGACGGGGGACCGAGTCGGTGTCGCCGGCCGCGTGATCTTCCAGCGCAACACGGGCAAGCTCTGCTTCGCCACGCTCCGTGCCGGCGACGGCACCGAGCTCCAGGCCATGCTCTCCCTCGCCTCTGTGGGCGAGGAGTCCCTGGAGGAGTGGAAGCAGCTCGTCGATATCGGCGACCATGTCTTCGTCGCGGGTGAGGTCATCACCTCCAAGCGCGGTGAGCTCTCCGTGCTCGCCGACGACTGGCGCATGGCCACCAAGGCGTTGCGACCGCTGCCGGTCGCGCACAAGCCGCTGTCGGAGGAGAACAGGGTCCGACAGCGCTACGTCGACCTCATCGTGCGGCCCGAGGCCCGCGAGATGGCGCGCATGCGCGTGATCGCCGAGGCGAGCGTGCGGCGCAGTCTCGCCGAGCGGGGCTTCCTCGAAATCGAGACACCCCTCCTGCAGACGCAGCAGGGTGGCGCCGCCGCGCGCCCCTTCGTCACGCGGTCCCACGCGCTCGACATGGAGCTCTACCTGCGCATCGCTCCGGAACTCTTCCTCAAGCGTGCCCTCGTCGGCGGTCTCGAGCGGGTCTTCGAGATCAACCGCAACTTCCGCAATGAGGGCGTCGACTCCACGCACTCACCGGAGTACGTCGCGCTGGAGTTCTACGCCGCCTACACCGACTACCGCGATGTCGCGCGCATCACGCGCGAGATCATCCAGGAGGCGGCGGTAGCGACCCACGGGTCGCTCGAGGTCACCCATGCGGATGGCAGCCTGCACGATCTCTCGGGGGAGTGGCCCGAGATCGACTTCTACGGATCCGTCTCGGCCGCGGTGGGGCGTGAGATCACCCCCGCGACCTCCGTCGAGGAGCTTGCCGGCCTGTGCCGGGCGATCGGGATCGAGCCCCAGGCGCACTGGGTGGCGGGCAAGTACGTCGAGGAGCTCCTCGACCACTACGTCATCCCCACGCTCACGGGGCCGACGTTCGTCATGGACTACCCGGAGGACACCTCCCCGCTCACCCGCGCGCATCCGGATCGTCCCGGCGTCGTGGAGAAGTGGGACCTCTACATCAACGGCTACGAGCAGGGCACCGGCTACTCCGAGCTCGCCGATCCGGTCATCCAGCGCGAGCGCCTGATCGCGCAGGCGGCCCTGGCCGACCGCGGCGACGACGAGGCCATGCCCGTGGACGAGGACTTCCTGCGCGCACTCGAGATCGGCATGCCGCCGGCGGGCGGTGTCGGTGTGGGCATCGACCGGCTGCTCATGACGCTCACGGGCCTCGGCATCCGCGACACCATCCTCTTCCCGCTCGTGAAGCCGGAGCGGTGATCGCCTGATGACCGGCGAGGTGGTGATCCGCCCGGCGCGCACTCCCGACGTGGGTGCGGTGCGTCGCCTGGTGGGCATGTACACGGAAGACGGCCGGCTCCTGGCCAAGGCGCCCGTGACGCTCTACGAGGACGTGCAGGAGTTCGTCATCGCCGAGGTCGACGGCCGGGTCGTCGGCTGCGGCGCACTCCATGTGATGTGGGAGGACCTCGGCGAGATCCGCACCCTCGCCGTGGATCCGGAGCATGCGCGCCATGGCATTGGGGGCCGCATCCTGGATCAGCTCATCGGCCGTGCGCGCGATCTCGGTCTCGCGCGGCTCTTCTGCCTCACCTTCGAGATGGACTTCTTCCGGAGCAGGGGCTTCGAGGAGATCGAGGGGAGCCCGGTCGACCACGTGGTCTTCGAGCAACTCCTCCAGAGCTATGACGAGGGCGTCGCGGAGTTCCTCGACCTCGAGCGCGTAAAGCCGAATACCCTCGGCAACCACCGCATGCTTATGCTCCTGCGGTGAAGCTCGCGTTCCCGCTGGTCATCCTCGCCGCTGCCGCCGGCCTCGCCGTCGCAGTCTCCTCGCCCGCCAGCAGCGCCCCGGCGACGCAGGGCCCCCTGGACGGCATGGTCATCGCCCTCGACCCGGGCCATCAGCTGGGCAACTCGAACCCCTCGCACTTCGATGAGCTCGCGGTGACGCACTTCAACGGTCACGAGACCAAGAACTGCAACACCTCGGGGACCGCGACGAATGCGGGCTACCCGGAGGCCACCTTCAACTGGAATGTCACCCGCCTCGTCAAGGACCAGCTCGAGTCCCTGGGCGCCGACGTCCGCATGACCCGTCACTCCAACTCCATGCGCAAGTGGGGTCCCTGCGTCGACGAGCGCGGCCGCTTCGGCGCCAAGGTGGGCGCAGATCTCATGCTCTCCATCCACGGCGATGGCGCCGGCCCCTCCGGGTACGGCTTCTATGTCATGGTGCCGTCGGTCATCAAGGGCTGGACCGACGACATCTCGGCGAAGTCGATCCGCCTCGGCAAGCGCTTCGTCTCGGGCATGGCAGGTGCCGGGGCACCGCGCTCGACGTACATCTCGAATCAGATGCTCATCACGCCGACGATCTCCACCCTCAACTTCTCCGACGTGCCGGTCATCCTGCTCGAGTCGGGCAACATGCGGAACGCCGCCGACGCGGCCCGGATGTCCTCAGCTTCGGGCCAGCGGCAGTACGCCGGATGGATCGTGGCGGGGATCCGCGCGGCCCTGCGGGCCTAGGGCGCCCCTAGCGGGTGACGCTGAGGCGGACGCGAGCACGCGCCGTCGAGCCGTCCGCATCCGTGGCCGTGATGACGTAGGTCGTGCGGCCGGCGAGGCGGGTGGGAGTCCCCCGGATGACCCCCTTCTGACGCGAGAACCAGATCCCGTCGCGTGCTCGCGCGCGCGAGGCGGGAAGTCGGGGGCTGACCGAGTAGGTGACCGGAGCGGCGAGTCCCACGGGCGTCAGCCGCGTCGTGGCAAAGGAGACGCCCTTGCGGGCCGTGACGCGCTGCTTCTCGGGCAAAAGCAGCGCGCGCTCGTCCCAGGGTCCGTCGGGACGCATCGTGACCCGCAGTGCGGTGATGGAGGTCCCGGACACAAGCGGGTTGCCCTTGCCCGCGTTGTCGAAGGTGTCGCTGTAGGGCATGCCGTAGGCATTGCCGAGTCGCCAGATGGATTCGGCGTAGGCGTTCCATCGTGGATGCGTGCGCGCATCGGACAGTCCCGGCCACGCGGCGGAGAAGGCCCTGGCCTGACCTCGGTCCCAGGACGAAGTGATCCAGCCCGCGTCCCCGGGAAGCGAGCCCCAGAAGCCGTAGGCGAAGGACACGATGAAGTCGCGGTAGATCGCGTTGTAGAGATCGTTGCCGGCGGCGGTCGAGCCGCCCTGGAGGAAGGCGTTGTCCTGCATGTAGACGGCCCGCGAGGTCACGGGGCCCGGGATGCCGGAGGTGGGAGAGGTCGCCGTCGTGACGTCCAGTCCCGGAGTGCCCCCGCGACAGGAATCCTGGGCGGCCGTGATGGCCGCCGCCCGGGTCGCATGGCCGTAGGTGCCGCGCAGCACCGTGGGACCGTCGGCGCGGAATCGCTCCGCCCGGTAGCAGAACCAGGTGCCCTGGCCTGCGCCCGCGCCGGTGTAGAGGCCGACGACCGTGAGCGGGCGCCGCTGCGCGTCAATCCACGCGAGGTACGACGCCGCTCCGGCCCCGAGGTCGGCGTAGCCGGCGCCGCCGTTCGTGCTCGGAGAGACGAAGCGCAGGAAGGTGTCGGAGGTGAGCGGGGCGCCATCCCGGGTCACCACGACATGAGGGTCGGTCACGTCCGCTCCCGCAGCGGCGAGCGTGCGCTGGATGTCGAGGATGCCGAGATCACTCGACCAGCGGATGCCGGTGCCGACGCGCTGCGGCGCAGGTCCCCGTGCGTCGACGGAGTTGTCGAAGCCCGACATGTCCATGAGGATGCCGAGACCGGCTACGGCGGTGATGTTGGCGTAGACCCGCGTGGTCCAGCGACCGGCACCCGCGTCACCGGCGCTCCGCCCACTCCCGTGGAAGGTGAGTTCGAAGACATCGAAGCGCGTCGGCGATGCCAGATACGACGGGGCGCGCCCGTCGATGCTGGCTCCGGTGTTGACGGCCTCCCCGTAGGAGACGTAGACGACGCCCGAGTCGATATTGGCCACCGACAGGGAGTAGGTGTGCGCTTCCCCAGCCACCGGCGGCAGGTCGGTGAGGCGGATGCCGGTGAAGGCCGGGAGCGGATCCTGTCCGGCGTACACCTCGAACCAGAACCGGTGCGGGTCACCGCCCGCTCTCGCCGGCCAGGCGTAATGCGGATTGCGACGGCCGTCGGTGTCGCACCCGTCGACCCCCGGCGGCCACGGCGGGGATGGCGCGGTGAGCGGGCAGTTGTAGGCGACGCTGACCCACACATCGGAATCGGGTCGTCCGCTGTCGTTGCGGATCTCCACGCGCAATCGTGCGGGCGCCTCCGCGAAGGTGAGCGCGTCCGGGAGCGTGACGGTGCCGACACGGACATCGCACACGCCGGCCGGGATCACGCTCGGTGTCGTGACCAGGAGCGTCTCCCCGTCGACGTACGTCACGCTGCCCGGGTTGCCGCCGGGTGGGGGAGACGGGAAGGGCACGGGATAGACCGCGCCCGGGTTGCTCGCGGGGCAGTTGAGGAGGGCGACCGCGTCGTTGCGCCGGAAGCCGGAGCCTTCGATCCGGACGGTCGTGGCGGCGTTGGCCCCGACCGTCTGGGGCGTGACCGACATCGGTGCGGCCGGCGCCGCGGTGCCGGGGCCGACCGGCGTCGTCACCAGCCCGACGACGAGGGCCCCCAGGACGGCCCCCGTGAGGCCCGTGCGCAGTCCCCGCATGCCTCCGACAGTGGCACCGGGAGGGCGCCGGTTGCTGGGCGACCGCCTGAGGAATCCCTGGGGATGGGTCCCTGACGGGCCCCCGGGAAGGAATCGGACCCGCTGCGGCGTTATCCCCCTGCAGCCTGCCGAGGGCGCGAACAGGTGACCTCAGCGTGGCGGCGCTAGCATCGAACCAGCCGGGCGGCCCCTGCGTCGCATCCGGACCGGCCCCCCGGGCCGCAGACGAAAAGGTGGTTGAGAGATGTTCGAGAGGTTTACCGACCGGGCTCGCCGGGTCGTCGTCCTGGCCCAGGAAGAAGCCCGGATGCTCAACCACAACTACAT
>Ga0233451_10005571_pt1 | contig 10186 bp, 7 predicted proteins | sample 011ome_29_FD_183052 | JGI IMG/M metagenome (GOLD analysis project Ga0233451, IMG submission 183052) | Coastal salt marsh microbial communities from the Groves Creek Marsh, Skidaway Island, Georgia - 011504CT (spades assembly) | ecosystem: Environmental > Aquatic > Marine > Intertidal zone > Salt...
TTAATTGAATTGTTCTTTGATCTTTATTTTTACCATTCCCATTATTTTCATTATTGTTATTACTATTATTTTCACTATTACTATTATTTTCACTATTGCTATTATTTTCACTATTGCTATTATTTTCACTATTGCTATTATTTTCACTATTGCTATTATTTTTACCTTTTCCCAATTTATTATTATAATTTTTTATTTCATTTTCATTATCAATATCACTATCTTGAATCGTTTTTAATAATTTTTTATCTAATTTATTTTTTAAATAAAATAAATAGGTATTTGCTTGAACACCTTGCATAGGCACTGAAACAATATTTGTATATTGAATTTTTTTATGATCTTCAATTATTTCTCCATTTATATAATAATTAACTTTAGGAATATGAGCTTGTTGCGGATATAATCGAAAGGGAAATACAAAAGGTTTTTCAGCGCGCATATAACTTATATAACCTTTCATGACCTTTTGTAATAAGGATTCTGCATTTTTTTTGAGCAATCCTGTTTTAGAATGAAAAATATCGCTCTTTTTTAGTAATTTACGTTTATCATTTTCCAGTAATAAATTCATGTAAAAAATAATTTCATCTGGTCTATCAAACATTGGAGTAGCACTCATTAAAATAAGTTTAATATTTCGGCCATATTTAATAATAGCGTTTAACATAGGTTGAATCATACGTGTTAATTCCTTATTTTTATCTGTTTTGATATTCTGAATTTCATCAATAATAATCACACGATCATCAAATTCTTGTGAAATAAATTGTTTAATTTTTGGTGTTATTTCACTTTCTTCACCTGACCATCCACCTGTTTGTTCTTTAATGTAATTAGCAATTTTAATATACGTTGTAAATTGATAATAAGATTTAATTAATTTTGCTATTTCCTTTTTTTTTTGTTCTTTAGTTAAATACATACTTTCTTCACCTAATTCATAACTCTTTCCAGTACACTGTACATTAAATTGAAAATTATTTTTTATTTTCAATATTTCTTTATCAAAATTAAAAATTTCATTCTTAAAATTTTTTTCTAAATTGGATATAATTAATATTTTTTTATTTAAGTTTTTTAAAGTTTTCTTAAATCCTTCCGCAATAGAAATTGCACTACATGTTTTACCAACACCTGTTCCGTGAAAAATTAAAATACCATTATATGGGGTATCTGGGGAAATATAAGTATTTAAAAATGTTTGATGAGGTTCAAGTTCAAATTCTTTTATATGGGATAAATCTTTTGAAATATCAAAATCCAAATGTGGTATTTTTTTGATTTCATTATCACGGAATTCTTTTTTTGAATAAATTTTTTCATTAAAATTAGGATCAGTTATTTCTGGATAAAACTGAAAATGATTAAAATTTTTCATATTAATTCACTTACCATTTAATTAGATAAAAAAATATTTTTTTGGTTTAAAGTTTATTTTATTAATTTTATTATAGACAATGAATTTTACTTCTTTTTCTCCTAAAATATACAAGACTAAAAAAGAAGAATATATGAATAACCAAGATCAAAATGATTCTAAAATAGAATCACATACACAATTGCACACACAAAAGCAAACACAACAGCAAACACATTCGCAAACACAATCGTCATTAGAATCATCATTTCAAACACAACAATCCATGCAGTATATTGATAATAACTCTTCTATTAATTCATTAAATCATTATAATGAAACAAATATTTATTGTCTAAATTGTGGTAAAAAAGGACATGTGATTAAAAAATGCCTACAACCAATTATTAGCATAGGAATTATATGTATTCGCTTAAAAATATCGTTAAATATGAATGATATCATCAATTATTCAAAAAAAATTCAAAATAATTATTTGTTTTCATTAGATGAAATTAATAAATTGAAAAAAATAAAAAATACACTTACTAATTTTAATATTGATGAATTAGATTCTAATGTTGACTATCTTTTTATTCGTCGTAAAAATAGTTTAAATTATGTTGAGTTTATGCGAGGAAAATATGATTTAGATAATACAACCTACCTAGAAAATATTTTGAATTTAATTAGTGAAGAAGAGAGAAAAATGTTATTAACACATGATTTTCAAGATTTATGGAATAAATTATGGGAATATAATAAAAAAAATAATAATAATGAATATAAAAATTCAGAAGCAAAATTTAATATTTTAAAAAAAGGTTATTACACAAAGAAAAATGAGATCAATATTTTTATTAATTTAGAAATTATTATACAAAATTCGCGAAAAGTTTATAATTATCCTGAACCAGAATGGGGTTTCCCAAAAGGTCGTCGAAATTTAAAAGAAAAAAATATAGATTGTGCCAAAAGAGAATTTGAAGAAGAGACTAATTTTTTGTCTAATGAGTATCATATTTTAAACATGAATCCTTTAGAAGAAATATATTTATCAACAAATTATAGTAAATATAAGCATATTTATTACATATCGCAAATAAATAATATACATAAAAAAATAGAATTAGATCCAGAAAATATTAATCAAAAAATAGAAATAGGTGATATAAACTGGTATTCTTTTGAAGAAGGTTCACAGAAAATTCGAAATTATAATATTGAAAAAAGAAATGTACTTTATACTTTACACAATACAATTCGATTTACTATCATTAATTTTAAAGAAATTCTTAATAATTTTTTGGAATTTTTATAGGAATAGAAATTCTCGTAATAAAAATAATAAAAATAATAATTAAAAATAGTAAAAAATACAAGTATAATTGTTTACTTAAATGTGAATTATCACTAGAATTGGAATAACAATGATCTACTTCAAGTAAATTTTTTTGATAGACATTCTCATATTTTTTTATCACTGTTTCATAAGAAAGAATTTTCTTTCCTATTTCTGCATTTACCATATTATGAATATCAATAAGCCAATGCACTAAATCTTTTCGTGTTTCTAAATTTCTTTCAAGTGGTTTTTCTTTGAGGTGTCTTTTATAATTTCTTTTACAAACAGAACATGGAATCACATTTTGTAAAGATAAAAAAAAGTTTCTAAATTCTATTTTTTCATTATGTGTTGGTTTTAAGGGGTATGTAAAAGTAATTGTATGGAGACTAAACCATAAGTGCGAACCCCATATATTTTGATTCATACTGATATATAATTAGAAAATAATTACATTTTGGAGAAAAAATATTTAATTAATTTTATTTAATTAAATATAATTTTGTGAAAAAATTATCTTATTTTAATTTATAAGAAATATGGATTCTAATAATTTTAGTAAAGGATTAAGAAATTCTTTAAAATTTTTAGACAATGAATTTGTATATTGGATCATCGTAATTATACTATTTTTATATAATACTTGCATTTTTATGAATATCAATGATTTTTTCTCTAATATGTATGAATTTGGTATTGTTCGCGTAATCGTTCTTTTACTAATTTTATATGTATCTCAAAAAAGCTATCTAATTGCTTTATTATTAGCAATGTCTTATTTATTATCTGTGAAATTTAATAAGGAAAATTTCGAAAGTATGATGAATAATAAAGACAGTAATCACGATTCTGAATATGATGGAGAATCAGATGAACCTATCAACCAACATCATTCAGAAGAAATGGAAAAATACAATAATAATATGATTGATTCTTCAGCTATGGATTTTAATGCTGAAGATCAAAAAATGGATATAACAAATCAATTTGATGATAAATCTTCAGATGAAATGGAAGGATTTAATAATAATTTATTTACTTCTCAATCCATGGATTTTACTGAAGAAGATCAAGATAATGGAGTAAATAATCAATTTGATGATTCCAAAATGAAAGAAAATTTTAGTTCTGAAGAATCTTCCGATTCTATGATGAATAATTCATTAAATAAAACTCGTTGTTTACAAAATTATGATCCCGAACATCAGAAAGTTGGTGATCTATGCAAACCTGTTGCTACATATGAAGGTGAATTTAACGCTCAAGGATTAAACTATCCTATTGGATATAATATGAATTAAATTATTTATAAAAAAGTATACTATCCTATTTAAAAATTAAGTTGTATTTATTAAACATATTTATATGAATATTTTTAATAAAGAATTTGATAAAAAATTAAAAATATCAAAAAATAATATTTTTTCGTTGAAAATATTACTTAATAATATAACCTTTCAATCATCTCTTTCCTATAAATTATATAATGCACAAACTATTTTTCAATGTGGTAATTTTTCCAAGAAGATGAAAGTTCCTGCAATAAAAGTTTATTTATCCTCTCTGGATTCTTTATTTTTTTCAATAATAATTGATGGAAATATTGAATATTTTGAAATGATTGATAAAAAAGATATGATTTTATTGTTAAAAAATAATTCTCAAAAAAACAAAACATCTGTTCAACGTCAAAAAAATATTATTTTAAAAATTAATAAAAAAAGTAATTATAAAAAAATCAGTAGTGATGAAGATGAATCTAAGAAAGATAGTGACAATGATGAAATAAGTGATGACAATAATGACAGCGATGATAGTAATAATGATAGCGATGATAGTAATAATAATAGCGATAATAATAATGATAGCGATGACAATAATGATAGCGATGACAATAATGATAGCGATGACAATAATGATAGCGATGACAATAATGATAGCGATGACAATAATGATAGCGATGACAATAATGATAGTGATAATTGTAGTGACAAAAATAATAATAATGAATTAACAGAATGTGAATTATGCGATGAAACATTTAATAATTTACATGAAAAAATAAAACTGCATCGAAAAATTTTACCAAGTAGAGAAGATTTTATTATTTGTAAAAGTTGTTTTCATATTAATAAAGAATCATTAATATCTGATAATTGGAAATTTTATTCATTTGATAATAATGAAATTCACGATGAAGAAAATAAATCAGAATTCGATAATAAAACTGATAATAATCATACAATAAATAAACAACAAAATATTTTACCATCTGATAATAAATTACAGGATTTAATGAATATTCTTCAAAATAATAAAAATATAAATTCTCATTTTATTCAAGAAATTATTTCAGAAAATAATAGTATATCATCTCAAAAATCAAATACAAGACATACATCTATAGATCAATTAAGTGACCAAAATAGCTTAGATGGTGAATTTAACTGTTTAATATGTCATGAACTGCAGACATGCAATATATGTTTTGATTGTAAATGTGAAAATATATGTGAAACATGTAATGGCAATGGTGAACAAGATGGTGAAAATGGATCGTGGATATGTCAAAAATGTTTTGAAAAAAAAGATGCAAATATTCAAAATAATGATAATATAATTGATCAAGAAAATAGAAATAATGAAAATGAAAATTTTATAAAAAGTGAACATATAACATTATAAAATAATATATAAAAATTACAAAGAAATACTATTTGTATCCTATTATTTGTAGATAAATTAAAGAACGTGTCTATTTTGAATATTTAATCTATTTATTATAGTTAATGAATAAATTTTATATTTTATTATTATGTTTATTATTACTTATTTATTTTTATAAAAAACATTACGGTGTTTTTAAAAAAATATATTATATAAGTCAAGAATGGATTATGAAAAAGATTTATAATTCTTTTCCTGAAACTTATTTTAGTCTTTCTGAACTTTCCGAAGACAATATTCAAGAAAATTTAGATGTTTTATCAGATACTGTTTTAAACGATCTTCTAGAACCCGTTATGTATTATAAAAATTTACCGGGAAAAAATATACGTAAAAGTATAACTCTTTCAATTGGTGAAAAATTCAATATTAATCAAGACTTAATAAATTTTACTTACCAATTTATTGATGATTTACATAATGCTAGCTTAATTATTGATGATATTCAAGATAATTCACAATTACGAAGAAACGCACCTACATGTCATTTAAAATATGGCATTCCCATGAGTATTGGAGCTGCCTCTTTATTTATATTCAAAAAATTAAAAGAATATAATCATCAGGTATTGAGTATTATAGATTATGATATTTTTAAAAAAAAGAAAAAAGAATATCGTTTTTTAGATCCAAAGGTTATTAAAATGCACGTGCACTATTTACTCAGTAATAAAATATTAAATATGATTTATTTAATGAATTTAGGACAACAGTTAGACGTTTATTGGACATATCAGAAAGAAATTCCATCAATCCAAGAATATTATTATATGATTGAAAATAAAACCGGGAAATTATTTACGATTATTATTGAAATTTTTTATGAATTAACAAATAATATTAGTGATACTGAATATACTAAGTACATAACTTTATTAAATAAATTAGCCTTATTTTTTCAAATTCGTGATGATTATATCAATTTAACGGATCCAACTTACTGGAAGGCAAAAGGATTTTGTGAAGATTTTGATGAAAAAAAATATAGTTTTATACTTATTCATTTTTACCATGATAATACAATAAACCAGAATCAAAAAGAGAGATTTTTCAAGTTATTTAATAAAAAAAAATTATCAATTAAAAAAAAATTTAAATTACTCAAAATAATGAATCAATCAAATAGTATTCATTATACTTATCAATATTTAATAAATTTACAAAAAGAAATTCAAGAACTACATCTTCCAATGCATAAATTACAAGTTTTACCATTTGATATAAAAGATGCTCAATTATTTACATCTTTACATCCTTAAAAATAAATAAATAACTATATATTTAAATAATAAATTTTTTTATTGTAAAAAAGATCGTAAATTAGTATTTGCGGTCGATTGATTCATTTTATGGGTTTTAATTTTTATAATTAAATTTGAATTATTTATAGATGTGGTTTTTGTATTATTAGAACTATTCTTTGATTGTTTATTAGCATTCATATTATTTTTATTATTATTATTTAAGTTATTCTTATTATTTGAATTATTATTATTATTTGAGTTATTCTTATTATTTGAATTATTATTATTATTTGTGTTATTCTTATTATTTGAGTTATTCTTATTATTATTATTTGAATTATTCTTCTTATTATTTGAATTATTATTTTGATTATTGTTCATTTTATTATTTTTTTGATTATTATTATTTTGATTATCATTTAAATTATATTCATTTGGATTATTTAACATATTTGTAATGGTTAAATTATTACTATTAACATTATTTATTTGTCCTTGATTATTAAATACTACATTTTGATTTTGGATAATTGTATTAATATTTGTTAATAAAACTGGATTATCTTCAATATTTTCTTTTAAATTTTCTAATAATTGTATTTTATTACTATTAGAAACTGTAGTAATTGTATATATTTTTTGGATAATTTTATATAAATTTTTAATAACTGTTTTTAATTTGGTAATCTCACGTTGATTCATATTTTGAATTAATTTCTTTTCTTGGTTAAAATTTTTTGTTTTTGTGTTAAATGTTTCAATATTGTTTTCTAATTTTGTTATAATACTTATTAACATATTTTTGGTATTGACTAAATTATTTTTGTTTCCATTATTTTTTACCTGCAGAGAATGTTGCATGTTTTTTAATTGTGAAATAATATTGTTATTATTATTTTTAGGAATTCTTTGATTATTAGGGGGTGTTCCTAGATTATTAAAAAATCCACTCATACTATTATTAGAATTATTTCTCATTGTTTGAGGTTGATTATTCATAACTTTAGTATTAGAATTATTATTGTTTCTATTATTATTTCCATTATTATTTTTTGAACTTATCATATGCATTATATTTTTATTTTTATTTTTATTTTTATTTAAAGTATTTGTAGAATTACCTTTATTATTTTTTTGTGTTGATTGTGCTATTCCTAATAAAAAATTATTTGAATTATTATTATTCATCTTACTATTATACTAGAAAAAATATTTTTATTTATTTGAAAAAATAAATATTGATTTAATTATAAAAAATAAACTTTAACTCAGACATCTATTCCTGTATTTACTTTATAACTAGAATCGATATCATCTTCTGATTGACAAGATGAATTTGTATTTCCTCCTGATAAATTACTCCTATGAGTTGTCATTAGTCCATTAGGAGCAACACAATATCTTTGTGGTTTTTGAATACCAGTGACAGGATTTTGTTTTTGAGGCTCGAATACTTTTCCTTGTATAGTACGTAATGATTGATCTTTTAAAATAGGGTCATAATTGCTTTTATTTTTAAAATATAAGTGCCATTTATTTAAATTTTCATCAGGTATAAATAAATACATTAGAGTACCTTGTATACCATATTGAGCAACATCTTGAAAATTAGGATTGAATAAACCTGCTTTTGGTTGCGCATTATTTTTATAAGTAGCATTTGGTTCTGACTGGAAAAAACGCATATTAAAACGGGATTCTTTTACTAAATTATTTTTATTATAATCTTGAGAAATACCAATTTTACTATAATTTACATAATCTTCTTTATATTCTAAAATTTTAAAATCATTCGTTAACTCATTTGTAGAAGCATTAATTAGTTCATCTAATATTGTTTTTGTTGGATATTTATTTGATACTAAAATTAATTTTCCAATACAATCTGACATAGGTGCTAAAGATATATTTCCTTGACCATTACGGCCAGAAAAACTATATTTTCGGTCCATTAAATATTTAGAAAAGGATTTCATAATTGAATCATAAATTTTAATATACAAATTTTCGTTATATTCAAAATGAAAGTTAAGTACAAGTATAAAAGGGTAGCAATATTCATTGTTATTATTCACTAGCCATGCCCATTTATTGATTGTTTCAAAGCATTCTTTTAAGGAAAGAGGACGAGCACCTTCTGCCATATCTTTACATCGAACAACTGGATCAGCGCGAGGACTATATTGATCTTCAATGTTAGAATAAATATCTAATGTAATAATACGTACTTTAAATTTAGATATTGCTATTTCTAAGGCTTCTATATTCGGCTTTCCATTTAATGGACTATCCCCTAAATAGGAATATGCTGCACCAGGATAATAGAAATCACATAAATTTAAATTTTGATAGAGTTTTTTTGTAGAATTATAAAAAGCAACGGGAATATTACCTATTAATCGTAAATAATTTGTTCCATATTCTTTTCTTATTTCTTCTAACTGAGGATTATAATCATTATCACTATTAAAACGTTCTTGTGAACTATTATGGAAACAGTTTAACGTTAAGAATAAATAACTATTTTTATTTAATGTTTCATTTATCTTTTTAACATGATAGATAATATTAATTAAATATAAACAAGAAAATAATATTACCAGCTCCATAGCAACAAATACTTCTAGATTTACTTTTTCGTTAATATTATAAATAAATAAACAGAAAAAGAAAATATAAAAAATAGTATTCATAATATAATATACGTAATCCATAACTTTAAAAAATATAGGTGGCAATTTTTGAATTTCATTTTTCAATAAACCAGTAAATATATAATTCATGATAAAGATAATAAAAATATAACCTGTTATGATAGATGTTTTTAAAACAGGAGCATCTGTTTTTACAAAAAATAAAATATAAATGATACCAAAAAATAATAAACAAAAAATAGATATACTTATTCCATAAAGTAAACGTAAATAAAAAGGATTATTTTTTAATTGATTTACGTAAAAACTAAATATGTTAATACTTGTCTTGGAAGTATGAATAAAATAAAGTAAGAAGAATATTATAAAATAGATAGCATAGAATAATAAACTATTTTTGTTCAAAGGTCCTATGACATCATCAAAAAAAATAACAAGATATTTATTTATAGTATCTATTATTTTCATACTACTATATATAAATTATATATAAATTATATATAAATTACCTAAAATACGTATTTTATTTTATATTTTAATTTTTGAATTGTTTTATAAATTCAAAAATAACAATAATCATAATTTAATAATTAAATTTTTATCCAATAATTCTTTTTTATGTTTACCTTTATTCCTGGAAACATGATCATAATCAATATATTTATGTTCTTCTTGGCTATTTTGATCTTGTTGATAATAATCAAATACATTTTTTTTGGGCGAATGTATAGAGGAAGAAGACTTTATTTGTTTTTTCTGTATGAAACAATTTACAAATAAATCTAATTTTTTCTTCATTTTTTCTTCTTTTTCATCATATACATCTTTTAAATTTTTATTTTTACTAATTAAATTT
>Ga0233451_10005589_pt1 | contig 10162 bp, 8 predicted proteins | sample 011ome_29_FD_183052 | JGI IMG/M metagenome (GOLD analysis project Ga0233451, IMG submission 183052) | Coastal salt marsh microbial communities from the Groves Creek Marsh, Skidaway Island, Georgia - 011504CT (spades assembly) | ecosystem: Environmental > Aquatic > Marine > Intertidal zone > Salt...
GCCGCCGATCAAGCTGCAGTAGATTCTATGAGGTCAGAGCTAAATAAAATTAATATGAATGGCAAAGTGGTAATAGGTGAGGGAACTCTTGATGAGGCTCCGTTACTTTATACCGGTGAATTACTAGGTACAAAAAATGGTCCTGACTTTGATATTGCAGTTGATCCAGTTGAAGGAACAAATTTTGTAGCAAATAACTTACCTGGAGGTATTGCAGTTTTAGCAATAGGAGAAAAAGGAAATTTATTCAATGCACCTGAAACTTATATGAACAAGATTGCTACTGGAAAAATTGATAAAGGTTTAATTGATTTAGACTACCCTCTAGAAAAAAATATCAAAAATTTGTCAGAATTTAAAAATAAAGAATTCACTTCAATTACAGTTTGTGTTTTAGATAGACCTAGACATAAAAAAATTATTGAAAAACTTAAAGATTTAGAAGTAAATATTAAACTTATTACAGATGGTGATGTTCTAGGTGCATTATATGTATCTGATCCAAAGTACAATGTTGACATGTTTTTAGGAATTGGTGGTGGACCTGAGGGAGTTTTAGCTGCATGTGCACTTGATACTTATAACTGTCATTTTCAAGGAAGATTTATTTTTGATAACGAAAAAGATATAATTGAGGCTAAATCAATGGGTATAACAGATTTAAACAAAAAATATGAATTAAATGAAATTGTTAAAGGAGATTCTCTTTTTTGTGCATCAGGAATAACTACTAGTGAAGTTTTAAATGGTATTATTATTGATGGAGATAAATTTATTAGTGAAACATTGGTTACACATAAAAATACTAATTTTAAGGAAATTGTTAAAAGTATTAATTCAATAAATGAATGATTTCTGTTTCTGGTAAGATATGGATAGAACAAAAAGTTAATAAAAATTTAGTTGAAAAACTTAAACAAGATTATGGTTTTGGAGATTTTCTTTCTAAGTTAATTATTTCACGAAACTACGACTCATCTGAAATTCATGGAATCCAAAATAAACTAAACTTAGCAAATATATTTATAGATGACAAAGATTTTCAAAAAGCATCACAGATACTTTTAAAAGCTATTAATAATAATGAAAATATCTGTATTTTAGGTGATTATGATGTAGATGGGGCTTGTGCTACATCCTTGTTAGTTAGATATTTTAATCATATTAATCAAAAACATTTTTATTATATTCCTGACAGAACTAAAGATGGTTATGGCGCTAGCAAAAAACTATTTCAAAAATTAATTTTAAAAAAACCCGACTTAATAATAATGGTTGATTGTGGCTCAACTTCAAATGAGGCAATTGATTATTTAAATAAGCATAATATTAAATCAATAATAATTGATCATCACGAAATATATAATCCTTACCCTCAATCAAATGCAATTATTAATCCTAAAAAAGACTTAATAAAAAGTGAGAGCTCTATTTTGTGCGCTACATCGTTAGTATTTTTTTTTATAGGAATTTTAATCAAAAAAACTCAATCAAATTTTAAATTACATAATTTTTTAATATATGTATTACTTGCTACTGTATGTGATGTAATGCCTATGAGAAAGATTAATAAGATAATTGCACATACTGCATTGGATAATTTTAAGATAAAAAATAATGTTGCATTAGATTATATATTTCAAAAAAATAATTTAAAAAATAAATTAACTGTAGAAGATTTAGGTTTTTTAATTGGACCAATAATTAATGCTGGGGGAAGACTTAATAATTCAAATTATGCTGTTGAGTTATTGTCTACAGACGATCTAGATATTATAAAAGATAGGTCAAATAAATTAATGACTCTCAATAATAAAAGAAAAATAATAGAACAAAATATTTTTAATGAAATAGATTTTGAAAAAATTAATAATGAAAATAAAAATGTAGTAATTTATTATAAAAAAGATTTAAATGAAGGATTAATAGGAATTATTGCCTCAAGATTGAAGGATTATTTTAATAAACCTTCAATAGTTATTACAAAATCAAATAATAAGTTTAAAGGTTCAGCTAGATCTACTTCAACTTACAATATAGGTAAATTAATTAAATTATTAATTGATAACAAAATTATTCTCAATGGTGGAGGTCACAATATGGCTGCTGGCTTCACAATGAAAAAAAATAATATAAAATTATTAGATAACTTTATTCAAAAAGATTTTATAAAAAAATTTTCTAATAAAAAAAATCTAAATAAATATGATCAGGAGATATCTGCATCAGCTTTAAAAACCAACATTGTTAACGATATTAATAAATTAGGGCCATTTGGAAATCTTAATTTATTACCAATTATTTTAATTAAAAATCTTAAAGTTATTAAAATTAAGATTATCAAAAATAAACACATATCAGCAATTATGAAACCAGACACAGGTCCATCAATCAAAACAATATGTTTTAATTGCTTGAATACAAAATTAGGTCATTATTTATTATCTTATAAAAAAAAGATTAACATTATTGCTCAAATACATGAAAATATTTGGAGTAATAAAAAGATAATTCAATTAAATATTAAGGACTTAATTCTTTAGTTAATAACCCTTGAATTGTATTAGCTTTTAAAATAAAAGATCGAATTACGGTCCCTTCGTCTATCGGTTAGGACAGCTGGTTTTCATCCTGCAAAGGGGGGTTCGATTCCCCCAGGGACCGCCATTTATGCCTTATTTTGTCTATATGATATTAGCTAAGCATAAAGAAAAATATATTTCATATGTTGGATACACCCATAACCTAGTAAATCGACTAAAACTTCACAACTCATCAAAAGGTGCAAAATTTACTAAAGGAAAAAAATGGAAAATTATTTATAAGAAAAAATATTTAGATAAATCTAGTGCTATGAAAGATGAATATAGGCTTAAAAAAGACTATAAGTTAAGAAATAATATTAAATATAACTATTTGAACAAATGAAGAAAGATATATTCATAATTCTTCCATTTAAGGAAAGTTTAAAACCTAATTATGCTGGAGCAGTTTCATTATATGTGAAGGATACAACTTATTTTTCAAAATTTAGAAATAGAATTTCTGTTATCTCATCTGATAATTTCAAGAATAAAAGTCAATTATTTAGAAATAAAAATTATATAATCAATTTTTGTAAAAGATATAAAAATTCAAATATAAAGATAATTGAAATTCATAATAGACCTGAGTATTTCAATTATATTAAAAAATTTTTTCCTAATACTAAAATTAAATTAGTTTTACACAATGATCCATTAACTTTAAGGGGTTCTATATCTTTTAAGGAAAGAGAAAATATTATTAATGGATGTCATAAAATTATTTTTATAAGCAGATGGATTCAGCAAAGATTTTTTTCATCTTTTAAAAATGTAAATTTATCAAAAACAATGATTATTCATCATGGTATTCATAAAGATAGTAAAATAAATTTATCAAATAAAAAAAAAAATATTTTATTTGTTGGCAAATTAAATCATTCAAAAGGTTACCATATTTTTTATGAAGCGGCTTTAACATTTAAAAAATTCGATCCTAGTTGGAACTTTATTGCAATAGGTAATGAAACAAGAAAGGAAATATTTCCTGATAAAACAATTATTAAAGAAATTGGCTATAAAAAAAATAGTGAGGTATTAAACTATTATAAAAAATCTGAAATTGCGGTTGGAAATTCAGTTTGGGATGAACCACTGGGGAGAATAGCTATTGAGGCCAGTAGTCGAAAATGTTTACCCATAATTTCTAATAAAGGTGGTCTAGCAGAGTCAAAAAATATCGCATTAGTTTTAAAAGAAAATACTCCTTCTGAATTAATTAATATATTAAAAAAGATTACTAAAAATAGTACTTTGAGAAGAAAAAAACAAAATGAATTTTATAAAAATAACAATTTTGATATTAAAATTATATCTAAAAAACTAGATAATGTTAGATCTGAAATTATTGATAATCAAAAAAATATAACCTTATCTAAAAAAAAAAAAATCTTACATATAGGAAATTTTAATGAGAATTCAGATGGCAGACTTTTTTATTCTTTTGCTAATAAACTAAATAATGGATTTATTAAAAATGACCATATTGTAGAAACAATAAGTAATAGATCTTTTTTAAAATCTAATAGATCCTTAATTCAACCTTTTAGTTCAACAAAAAAATTAAACGATAAAATTTTAAATACAATCAAGAATTTTTCACCGAATATGTTGCTTATAGGCCATGTTTTTAATATTAATGAAGAGATATTTCTTTACTGTAAAAAAAATAACATCAAAATATGTTCTTGGTACATAGATTCAGTTTCACCTGAATTTTTTAAGGATAATACAAAGATTAATTTTTTAAGAAATCTTGAGTTTGTTGATTTTTGCTTTTTGACATCATCCCCTAAAATTTTTAAAAAAAATAAATATTTTAATAAATTAAGATTTATTCCAAATCCAGTTGATGGGGCAATTGACCATTATAAAAATTACAATAATAATTCTAATGAATATGATATTTTTGTTGCAATAAGTCATGGTCAAAACAGAGGCATTCTTAAAAAGGGTAAAATTGACGAAAGAGAACATTTTATTAAAAAGATAATTTTTGATTTACCTGAAATTAAATTTGCATCATTTGGTATTGATAATTTTGAACCTATTTGGGGATCAAATTATTATTATTACTTATCCAAGAGTAATATGGGTTTAAATATAAGTCGTGGAAGATATCAAAAACTTTATTCAAGTGATAGAATATCTTCTTTAATCGGAAATGGATTATTAACTTTTATTAATAAAGAAACAGAATTTAATAAATTGTTCACTAACAAAGAAGTTGTATTTTATAATAATAAAAAGGACTTAGTTGATAAAATTAGATATTACAGTCTAAATAATAAATCAAGAGTAACTATAGCAAAAAAAGGTCATAAAAAATATCATGATCAGATGAATAATAAAATAATTTCAAATTATATTTTAAAAAGTGTCGGCCTGAATAACTCTAAAAATCCATTTTGGCATAATAAAATATAAATGTTCTCAATACTTATACCTACATTTAATAACTTAGAATACCTAAAAATTTGTATTGAAAGTATACAAAAAAATTCAAAATATGAGCATCAGATTATTGTGCATATTAACGAAGGTATCGATGGCACATTGGAGTATGTAAAAAATAAGAAACTGGATTATACTCTAAGCACTAACAATATAGGTATGCCTAGAGCTTTAAATAGAGCATCAACTAAAGCTAAATTTGATTATATTGTTATTTCTCACGATGATTTTTATTTTTGTCCTGGTTGGGATTTAGTTTTCAAAGATGAAATTGATCAATTAAATCATAATTTATTTTATCTTTCTGGAATAATGGTAAATTATGAAAAGCAGTTAGATTTAGATAACAATTCAATACCCCCAGTATTTGATGCTGGCGATAGTCCTAAAAATTTTAATGAAAATAAATTACTAAATAATTTGGAAAAAATAAAAACATTTAATTTTCAAGGATCAACAAAATGTCCTGGATTGGTACATAAAGAAATATGGAATAGGGTAAGAGGTTGGAGTGAAGAATTTTCACCAACAGGCGGAGATGATAGTGATTTTGCAATGAAATTGTGGAATATAAATGTAAGAATATTTAAAGGCTTGGGTAATTGTCCGACATATCATTTCGGTTCTGTCACAACTAGAAAAAAAAATAAAACCTTATTCACTTACTTGGGTAGCAAAGGAAATAAAATTTTTTTGAAAAAATGGAAAATCAGTATAAATTTTTTTGAAAAATTTTATTTAAGATCTGGAATTGATAACAATCAAAAATTTATTTTTAGAAAATATAATGGACCCGTTGGTGAACCAATAAAATCTTTTAATTATTACTGGGAATATTTAAAATCCAAAATATCATTAACTTACTTAATACTTACAAAATTTTAATATTTATATGCAATTTAATGGAAAGAATATTGAGGTTATTGTTCAAGCTGGTGGTAGAGGTTCCAGACTAAGACATTTTACATGGAATAAGCCTAAATGTCTCGTATCATACGAGGGTAAGCCTGTAATATATCATTTATTTGATTATCTAAGTAACGCAAATTTTCATATAATTGCTGACTATCAGGTAAATAAAATAAAGAAATATTTCATGATTAGCCCTCCAAAGATTAATTATAAAATTTATAAAACAAATGAGTCTGGTACTTGTTCAGGGATTCAAGATGTCATAAAAAATATAGATAAGAAAAAAAAGATAATTTTAATTTGGTCAGATTTGATAATTGATAAACTACCAAATATAAACAAAGCTCCAACAGTGGTGACTACTTCATCTTTCATGTGCAGATGGTCAGTTCAAAAAAATAAAATTAAAGAAATCACCTCTCAAACTAAGGGTATTCCTGGAATTTTTTATTTTAAAAATAAAAAAACTTTGGAAAAAATACCATCGTCAGGTGAGTTTGTAAAATGGTGCTCAAATAATTTGAAAAAATTTAATTCTTTACAAGTGAACAATATAAAGGAACTAGGTGATTTTACAACATTAGAAAGCTCTTATAATAAAATAGGATATGGAAGATATTTTAATAAGATTCTAATTAAAGAAAATAAAGTTATTAAAAAATCATTAGACAAGAATTTTGCTCATTTAATTAAAAATGAACAAAGATGGTATAAAGAAATAACTAAGCTAAATTTTTCAAATGTTCCTAAAATATATTCAACTAAACCATACACAATGGAAAAAATAAACGGTGATCATTTATTTGAAATGAAAAATTTAAGTAAAAAAAAATATTTTAAAATAATAGGAAATATACTTGATGCACTAGACAGATTGCATAATAAAAAAGAAATACAATCTAGTAAAATTGATATAAGAAAAGTTTATATTGAAAAAACTCTTCAACGATTAAAGACTGTTTCAAAAATAATACCAAATTATTCTTCAGCAGAAACATTAACTATTAATGGTTTGAAATGTAAAAATTATTTACATAAAAAAAATAGAAAAATTTTTCATGATTTAGAAAAGGTTTTATTTAATAATAAATTCAATCCAATACATGGTGATCCAACATGTTCAAACATTCTTATTCAAAAAAATTTAAAGCCTATTTTTTTTGATCCACGAGGATATTTTTCAAATGAAGCTAGTATATACGGAGATAAATTTTATGATATTTCAAAATTTTATTACTCCGTAATAGGAAATTATGATTTTTTCAATCGTAGGAAATTTAAATTATATGCAGATAATCAAAGTATTGAAATAATGATGGATAATTTTTATCCTAACGGAGCTGAAAATATTTTTAAAGAAAAGTTCAAATCTGATTATCAAAAAATTCAAATTATACATGCTTTAATTTGGCTTTCTTTAAGCGGCTATGTTAAAGATGACATAGACTCTATACTCGGAAGTTTTTATAACGGCCTTTATTGGCTTAATAAAGCAATTAAATAAATGAAAAAAGTTAAAATTTCAAAAAATCTTAATCATACTTGGCTCATTGATCTAGATGGCACTGTAGTCAAACACAACCATTATTTGTCAAACAAGAATGATTTATTCTTAAAAGGTGCTCTTAGTTTTTTAAAAAAAATTCCAAAAAAAGATTCAATAATATTCTTAACAAGTAGAAAAAAAAAATTTAAAAAATCAACAATTGCTTTTCTTTTAAAAAATAAAATTAGGTATAATTTTATTATTTTTGATTTACCTTTTGGTGAACGAATTTTGATCAATGATATTAAGCCTAAAAATAATTTAAAAACTGCTATTTCAATTAATTTAAAAAGAGACTTTGGTTTTTCAAAATTTAAAATTATTAATGAAAAATAAGTTATTATTACTCGAAACAGAGATGGTTGGTCCAGGTGGACATTATCTAGATAATGTTATTGAGTCTTATTATTATTTTAGAAATAATTTAGAGATACAATGTCTTTTAAATAGAAAATTTAACTCACAAGGAACTTTTATTCCTGATAAACTTCAATTAATCAAAAAACTTAATTCAAATATTTTTAAAAAAAAACAAAATAAATTTCTATATCTATTATTTGAAATACTTTCACTGTTAAAAAGATTTATATTTACTATTTTATTAATACCTTTCTTTTTATTTCGTAAAAATTTTAAAAATTATTTAAATGCGATCATTTCAAATAAATTTATAATACCTAAATATTTTGCTGAGGTGTTTTTTTTTCTAAAAAAAAATAAATATTCAACAAAAGATCATATTTTTTTTCAAACTACTAGGAACAAACATATTGCTTTAGCAAATTTTTTGGCAAGAATAGATGATAATTTACCAAATATTCACTTACGAATTCTTTATACTCCTTCATCAAAAAAAAAATTCACTGGATTCTATTATTACCTAAATCAAATTAAACCTTATTTATTGAATAAAAAAATTTCACTTTATTCTTTAACAGATAAAAATGTTAAAATTTTTAACGAAGAAATTGACTCAAAAATTGGGATTTTTAAAACTAATATTCCTTGGGTTTTTTACAATAGGGAAAAAAAAGATAGCTCTATTACAGTTGGCTATATGGGTGACGCTAGAGAAAGTAGAGGATTTAATTTATTACCTGATTTAATCAATAAATTATTAGATAACAATAAAAATTTAAATTTTTTAATTCAATTTTCTAAAACCTCATCAAATTCCACTACTATTACAAGTGCAAACCTTTTTAAAATGGCAGAAAATAATCCCAAAATTAGAATTTTAAAAGCCTATTTGGATTATGCTGATTTTAGAAATACGCTTCAAAAAATTGATATAATGCCTATTCTTCATAATAACGAAGAAATAAATAATGGAAATCCCTCTACAATTTATTCAAGTATTACGCACGAAATACCAATGATTCTTCCTCAAAATTTAACTTACATGAAAGAAGTAATGGTTAATAAATCTTTTGAAATAGCAAATAATTTAGATGATGTTGTAACTCAAACATTAAAAATTGCTAATGATTATAATAGTTACTTAAATGCGGCTAAAAGTAATTCAAAATTACTATTTGAAATTTTTGAAAACGATCCTCTAAAAAAAAATATTATTTAAAACTAAATTTTAATTTTATTCAGAGCATTATTTTTAAATAGATTAGCTTCTTTTATATACCTTCTAACCATTTCAGTTGATTTATGACCTGTCATGGCCATTATACTTCTTTCTTCTGCTCCAGACTCAGCTGCAGAAGTTGCAAAACCTGATCTCAAACTATGTCCAGAATAATTTCTGCTTTCAATACCTGCTATTTTTAAATATTCTTTTATAAGTAAAGCTACCGTTTGATCACTTAATCTATTATCTGATAGTTTTGATCCTTTGGTAAATCGTCTAAATAGAGGTCCTGAATTTATTTTTGATATTTCTATCCATTTACGTATTGAAACTACTGGACAATATTGTGAATTATCAAAGTAGGGTAGTCCTTTTATTGAACCCTCACCAAATTGGTCTGTTTTAGACCTTTTAAGACTAATCTTAAGACCCTCTTGTACAAAATCTAAATCTTCATAGTCGAGTGAAACTATCTCATTTCTTCTAAATCCACCTGAAAATCCAATTAATATAATGCTTCTATCCCGTGTTTTCTTAATTTCTTCAATTTTTACTTTATCTATTACGTTAATAATATTCTTTAAATCATTAATTAATAATGGTTTTTTACCTTTTTGTATGCTTCCTTTTCTTCTTTTAATCCCCATTACATTTTCAATAATTGATGGATGTTTTGTATCCAAATAGTGTCCTTTAAGCTTATGTATAACTCCTATTGATACTAATCTTCTCTTTAATGTGCTCATTTTTACATCTTTAGTTGATAAATAAGTTAAATATAAAGAAACTATTTTTGGTTCTGATGGAAGGGATTTAAATCCATTTTTTGCACAAAACAAACCAAAATCATTAAAATCAGATTTATAGGCTCTTATAGTATTGTTTGATTTTGAGTTTTGAAGGTTTAATAATGTTTCTTCTTGTAATGTTTTTAAGTCTGTAATTATTTCATTCATATATTACTATCGATAACCATTAATTATCGTTAGTAATATATTATATGTTTATAATGTCAATAGTTTAATTTTAAAGATTAAATATGGAAATTTGATAAGAAATTATAATGAATGATATTTTAAGTATTCT
>Ga0233451_10005590_pt1 | contig 10162 bp, 9 predicted proteins | sample 011ome_29_FD_183052 | JGI IMG/M metagenome (GOLD analysis project Ga0233451, IMG submission 183052) | Coastal salt marsh microbial communities from the Groves Creek Marsh, Skidaway Island, Georgia - 011504CT (spades assembly) | ecosystem: Environmental > Aquatic > Marine > Intertidal zone > Salt...
TCCGGATTCACGCAGATCCGACATGATCGGCCGCTTGTTGGGGCGTTGTTCAAGACTGCGGTTAAGCTGAGAGAGCGCAATTACCGGTACATTCAACTCCTTTGCCAGCGCTTTCAAAGAGCGGGAAATGTCAGAGATCTCATTGACGCGGCTCTCTGACCCCGGTGATTGCATCAGCTGCAGATAATCGAGCACGACCAAGCCCAGTTTGCCGTCATTTTCTCGTGCCAGACGCCGACAGCGAGCCCGCACTTCGGTGGGCGTCATGGCCGGCGTGTCGTCGATGTAGAGCTTGGTTTCAGCCAGGATATTGATCGCCGAGGTCATGCGTGGCCATTCATCGTCCTCCAGTTTGCCGGTGCGGACCCGATGCTGGTCGATCCGGCCTAGCGATGAGATCATGCGCATCGCGAGTTGCTCACCGGGCATTTCCATGCTGAATACTGCGACCGGGACCTGCTCCTTGATGGCGACATGTTCGGCGATATTCATTGCAAACGTGGTTTTGCCCATGGATGGACGACCGGCGACGATCACTAGATCGGACGGCTGCATACCGGATGTAAGGTCATCAAAATCGTTGAAACCGGTGCTGGCGCCGGTAATGTGTCCCTCTTTCTGAAACAGCATTTCGATGCGGTCGATAGCTTTTGCCAGCAGCGGCTTGATCGGGCTGAAGCCGGTGCCCTTGCGCCGGTATTGATCGGCAATGTGGAATACCTTCTGCTCCGCCGACTCGATCAGTTCGATGGTTTGACGTCCCTGTGGGTAAAAGGCCAGGTCGGCGATGTCTGAGCCCGAGCTGATCAATTGCCGCAACACTGATTTTTCCCGAACGATTTCCGCGTAAGCAACGATATTCGCTGCGCTTGGAGTTTCCTTGGCCAAGGTCGCCAGGTAGGCGAGACCGCCGCATTCCTCCAGCCAGCCGAGCTGTTCCAGGGTTTCGGAGAGGGTGATAACGTCGAGCGGCGACTGTTTTTCGGCCAGAATCTTGATGGCTCGATAAATAAGCTGATGGTCGCGCCGGTAGAAATCGTCCTCGATCAGAAAATCGGCAACCTTGTCCCATGACTGCTTGTCCAGCATCAGCGCGCCGATCACCGACTGTTCTGCGGTGATCGAGTATGGCGGAATCTTAAGCGCTTCGACGTTATCGGTTTTCTTGGGTGTTCGTTCTGCCATGATTACTCGGGTGACTGGGTGCGCAATGCAGAGATGTCATCGGTTCGGGGTTGATGGCGTCCGGTGATTTTTTCAATCAGTCCCGTAGTGGAGTGACCTTCGACGAAAGGCAAGATTTTCACCTCACCTCCATTTTTGATGACATGGTCATGCCCGGCGATGGATTTGATGTCGGCATAGTCGCCGCCCTTGACGAGAATGTCGGGCACTAATCGACCGATTACATCTCGCGGGGTATCTTCTTCGAAAGGCACGACCCAATCCACGCATTCCATCGCTGCCAGCATCGTCATGCGATGGGTTAGGGAATTGATCGGTCGTTCAGGCCCCTTTAAGCGCCGGACTGAGGCATCCGAATTGACCAGGACCACTAGCCGATCGCCCAACTCGCGGGCCCGTTGCAGGTAATCGACATGCCCGGGGTGCAGAATGTCGAAACAGCCGTTGGTTGCGACGATCCTTTCGCCTTGATCGCGCAGACCCGAGAGCAAGGGGATCAGCGCTTCAATATCGATCACACCGCGTTGCTGGGTGCGGTATCCGCGCATCGCCTGAGCGAGTTCCGTCGTTGAAATAGTCGCCGTTCCCAGTTTGGCTACAGCTAGCCCAGCTGCCTGATTGGCCAGCCTTGTCGCATCCGCGATGGAAAGGCCGGCAGACAACCCCGTAGCCAGCGTGGCGATTACCGTATCACCCGCGCCAGTGACGTCATAGACCTCCTTGGCATGAGTGGGCAGATGCATGACTGGCTGTCCGCGTTGCATCAAAGTCATACCTTGCTCGCCACGGGTAATCAGCAAGGCTTTCAGACTCAGCCGATCCAGCATGGCTAGACCCTTTTCGAGCAGTTCGCTTTCATCGTGGCAAACCCCGACGACGGATTCGAACTCAGCCCGGTTGGGAGTCAGCAAGGTGGCCCCCCGATATTTATCGAAATCCATGCCCTTCGGGTCAACCAAAACCGGTTTTCCATGGCTTTGAGCCAACTGTATCAGCGGTTGAATTTTGCTTAGCGTGCCCTTGTCGTAATCCGACAGGACGACGATGTCTGCAGCGGGCAATTGCCGTTCGAATGCGCCATGCAAGTCTTGCGGATTGATCCGCTTGAAGTTTTCCTCGAAATCCAGGCGGATCAATTGCTGATGGCGACTCAGTACACGCAGTTTGGTAATTGTCGGGAAGGTGGTCTGTGTCTCCAGGTGACAGTCGATCCCAGCCGCTTCAAGGAGCCGGTGAAGGCTGCTCCCCGGCTCGTCCTCGCCCCGATACCCCAGGAGACAGACTTGAGCCCCCAGCGCAGCGATATTCAGTGCGACATTGCCCGCCCCACCGGCGCGTTCCTCAATTGCACTCACCCGCACCACAGGCACTGGAGCCTCCGGCGAAATTCTCGAGGTACCGCCGTGCCAATAGCGATCCAGCATCAGGTCGCCGATGACAAGGACGCGGGTGTTTGTGAAATCAGGGAGATACATGGATTTGGCAAGGGGACATGCGCCTTAGAATAGCATGTCCCATGGGCCGTCATTGACTTGCCGGGTAGTTTTCCGAGCTTGAAGGGAAGCTACAGAAAAGCAGTAGGTCGTCGATCCGCTGGTGATTTCTATGGCCTGCGGACGACTCTTCTTCCTCCTCCCTTCAATCCTCACCTTCGATAATGCCGAAGAGCTGAAGTAGGCTTGTGAACAGGTTGTAGATGGTAACGAACAGCGTCAGCGTGGCGTTGATGTAATTGGTCTCGCCACCATGGACGATCGCACTGGTCTGGTACAGGATCAGGCCGGACATCAGTAGCACGAACATGATCGAGACGGCCATCGAGAGTCCGGTCAGGCCGGGAATGAAGACCGCGGCCAGACCTGCCAGAAAGGCGACCAGAATGCCGGCACTCAGCATACCGCCCATGAAGCTGAAGTCCTTGCGGGTGACCAGCGCGTAGGCCGACAGACCGATGAAGGTGAGGCCGGTGCCGCCCATGGCCATGGCTACCAGTTGGGTGCCATTGGCGAAATGACCGACGTAGCCATTTAGGATCGGGCCGAGGGTCATACCCATGAAGCCTGTCAGCGCGAACAGGAAGACGAGGCCTAGAGCCCGGTCATTGAAGCGGTTAACCAGATAGAGCAGGCCGAAATAGCCGACCAGCGTTACGATGACGCCGGGGTAGGGCAGTTCCAGTATCATGGATGTGGCGGCACAGACGGCGCTGAAAATCAGCGTCATGGCCAGTAATGCATAGGTGTTGCGCAATACGCGGTTGGTTTCGAGCAGGCTAGGCGCGCGGCGACTGACAGCAGTTTCGGTTCGGTTCATTCAATATCTCCGTGTGGTTGGGGACAGCGTTATGACCGGGAAATGGTACAGTAGTTTTTCGTGATGCTGTGAATGAAGTGGGAGTGTTGAAATGTGACGAAGTGGATACGAAAACCCACCTACCGTCAAAGGCAGTGAGCTTAGAACTATGTTTGACGATCACCTGTCCTAGGTTTCGCTAGTCCTTAACTTGATTTTTGCTTGATTAGGACAAAGATTGTGCTTCGCGTCCTTCATAAGACAGGATTTAATTGAAATGATCAAAAAAACTGGATTTGTATTAAGCGCTCTGCTGGGCTTGGTGGTGCTGTCGGCGACTGTTTCCGATGCCTTAGCCGCGCGGATGGGGGGTGGTCGTTCTTTCGGAGGTCGCCCTTCCTTCAATATGCCGTATCAACGGTCGCCGAGCCCGATGAATCCGGGCATGAACCGCCCGGGAGCCCCGACTCAGCAACCAGCCATGTCGGCCGCGCAACAGCGCAACCAGGCCATGCGCGATAGCCTTGCGCAGCGCGGCGGCTTGGGTCGATTCCTCGGAGGATTGGCATTGGGCGGATTGCTGGGAGCGATGTTCATGGGCGGCGGTTTCGAGGGCATCAACTTCCTCGACATCCTGATTTTTGGCGCCATTGCGATTTTGCTGTTTAAACTGTTTGCTGCCCGTCGGAATAGCGCGGAAAGAGCCGCCGCATCTGGTGCGGGTTACTATGGAGAAGGGGTGGCCGGAGCGGACTCCATCTATGGCCGTCAGACAAACGATCCCGCTGATTATTGTGGTGGAGCAGGATTCGATACCGATATTCTCTCGCGGAAAGGCGGGTTCTCCGGAGGTGCGAGTGACGCTGTCCCGGTTCCGACCGATTTCGACGCTCCTGCCTTCCTGAGTGGCGCCAAGGCGGCCTATGAAACCATGCAGAAAGCATGGGACGAAGGTGATGTGGCCGAATTGCGCGGTCTGACCACCGACAAGGTGTTTGCCGAACTGCAGGAGCAGATTCTGGCGCGAGGCGGGGCTGAGAACGTTACAGACCTGCTCAAGGTCGATGTGGAATTGCTTGAAGTACGCGATGTCGGTCCTGACCGGGAAGTCACGGTTCTCTTCGACGTGCTAATGCGCGAGGAGCGTGATGCAAGACCGAGTCAAGTGCGTGAGGTATGGCATTTCACCCGGTCTCGCAATAGTCGTCAGCCGACCTGGTTCCTCGATGGCATCCAGCAATTGGAAGACTGATTGTTCTGAACTACCCGATCCAGCCGGCGGCGTTTTCGACTCCGCCGGCTTTTCTATTCGTCGCGGCTAATTCGCCGCATTGACCAACAGAGATTCCTGACCATGTGGCTGAAAGCCCTGCACCTCATTTCTATGGTGACCTGGTTTGCCGGGCTGTTCTACTTGCCCCGGCTGTTTGTTTATCATGCCATGTCGGATGACAGGATCAGCCTGGAGCGTTTCAAGGTCATGGAGCGGAAACTCTACTGGGGCATTACTACCCCGGGCATGATCCTGACGTCCATTTTCGGTGCCTGGATGCTAGTCGACTATGCTTGGGCAAGTTATGGCCAGAGCGGTTGGCTGCATGCCAAGCTTGGGCTGTTGGCCTTGCTGGTGCTTTATCACATCCAGTGTGGTCGGTGGTTGGCAGACTTCAAGTCTGACCGCAACCGACGCAGTCATGTCTACTATCGCTGGATGAACGAGGTGCCGGTCTTGTTCCTGGTCGGCATTGTATTGCTGGCTGTGCTGAAACCGTTTTGATCACCGCACCCATTTGAAATAATTTCTTTCCTGAGGGTATTGATTCATGCCTACCTACGATTACCAATGCAAATCCTGCTCCCATCCTTTTACCGCGATGCACAAAATCAGCGAACCTGCGCCTGACTGTCCGGAGTGTGGTAACACTGAAGTACGGAAGCTGGTCTCAGCGCCAGCCGTGCACGGCAAGAGCAGTGCCAGCCAGTATGCCGAAGCCCCTTGCGCCAGCCCCTCCTTTCAGGGCGGTGGCTGTGGTTCCGGGATGTGCGGACACAAACACTGAAAGTTCGCGCCGGTTTGTCCAACGACCAGATTCGCCAGGCTGATCGGTATACGAAACCAATTATTTAACCACCGGATCAAAATTAAGCAGGTACTCCTGCCTTAATGGAATCTGTACACTATCCTTAGTGTTCAATTTCTGATCTTGCAACCTTTTTTTGGACACCGACTTCATTAAGCGGCCATACGGTCCTCAAAGTCCCAGGGTGACTGGTAGTCGAGGGTTGAATGGCGGCGTTTTGGGTTGTAGTAGGTTTCGATGTACTCAAAGACATCGGCTTTGGCTGCTTCTCGGGTCGGGTAACCCGTTCCCTGTATCTGTTCCACCTTCAAGCTTTCCATGGCGGCATTGTCGTAACAGTCGCCCTTCCGTCTCATGCTGCACATCAGGCCATGTTGCTCAAGGAGCGCCTGGTAATCCAGTGCCGCGTATTGGCTGCCCCGATCGGAATGGAGGATCAGCCCGGGTGGGGGACGGCGCCGCCGGAACAGGGCCATGGTCAGGGCCGCCATCACCAGGTCCTTGGTGATCCGTTCCGCCATGGACCAGCCGACCACGGCTCGGGAATAGAGGTCCAGCACGACTGCCAGATACAGCCAGCCTTCACTCGTCCACAGGTAGGTAATGTCAGCCACCCACTTCTGGTTGGGACCCGCGGCGGTGAAGTCCTGCTGCAGCCGGTTGGGCGCCACCGGCAGGCGATGCGTCGATTGCGTGGTCGCTTTGAAGCGCCGCGCCGCTCGCGCCCGAAGCCCCATGGCCCGCATCCGGTTAGCCACCCGCCGTCGGCTGACACGCCAACCCTCGGCCTGCAAATCCAGCGTGATACGGGGCGCGCCGTAACGGCCCCGGTGCTCAGCAAAGAGTCGCTGAATGTCAGCGTCCAGACGCCGGTTCTCGGCAGCTCGGGGCGACTCTGGCGCCTGCCTCCAGGCATAATAGCCGCTCCGACTTACCCTGAGCATCCGACACAAGGCCGCCACCGTAAACACCCCTTCATGGGCTTGGATGAAGGCGTACCTTACCGGGATTCCCTGACAAAGTACGCCGCTGCCTTTTTTAGGATCGCGACCTCCTCCTCGCGCTGGGCTAACAGGCGCTTGAGTTGCGAAACCTCGGCGGCTTGCTCAGCGTGCAAGGCGTCCGCCCCTTGGCGCTGGCGATAACGCGTGAGCCAGTTGTGCAGCAAACTCTCACCGATATCCAACTCCCGGGCCACCGCTGCCGCCTTATGTCCAGCCAGCACCCGCCTCACCGCTTGCTCCCGAAACTCAGGAGTAAATGTCCGGCGCATTGTTTTCTCTCTCAGGGTCATGAATCACCTCGTCATTGTTACTCACAAACAAGGTGTCCACTAAATGATGGCAGGATCAGCCGCAGCTATGCGCCCATGCTGGGCGCACCACAAAAAAACGGGCTAGGCATTTAAAATGCCCAGCCCGTTTTATTAGCGGATTTAAGTTATGCCGACTTATTTGATGATGGGATCCAGCTTTCCGGCCGCGTACAAATCAGTCATTTGAGCGAGGCTCAGTGGCTTGATTTTTGCCGCATTGCCAGCTGTCCCAAATGCTTCATAGCGGTCCTTACAAATCTGCTTCATTCCTTGAGTAGCTGCTGCAAGGAACTTGCGTGGGTCAAATTCCTTTTTGTTTTCAGCAAAGAACTTACGCATCGCTCCTGTCGACGCCATACGCAGATCGGTGTCAATGTTTACCTTACGGACACCATGCTTTATGCCTTCGACGATTTCTTCAACAGGAACGCCATAAGTTTCACCCATATCGCCGCCATATTCATTGATAATCTTCAACCAATCCTGCGGGACAGAAGAAGAACCATGCATGACCAGATGAGTGCTCGGTATGCGAGCATGAATTGCCTTGACGCGGTCGATGGCCAGGATATCACCGGTCGGTGGACGGGTGAATTTGTATGCGCCGTGCGAGGTACCGATGGCAATGGCCAGTGCATCGACCTTGGTCTTCTTAACAAAATCTGCCGCTTCCTCTGGATCAGTCAGCAGTTGGGAGTGGTCGCCACTTCCTTCAAGGGAGCCGAGACAACCCAATTCACCTTCAACGGATACGCCACAGGCATGGGCCAGTTCGGCAACCCGACTGGTAACTTCCACGTTGTATTCGTAGGTTGACGGAGTTTTCGCATCTTCCTTCAAAGAACCATCCATCATAACGGAACTAAATCCGCTTTGAATGGAGCGGAAACACACGGCCGGAGACGCACCATGATCCTGATGCACACAGATCGGAATTTCTGGGTACATTTCAAGAGCTGCATACATGAGGTGACGCAGGAAGGGCTCACCCGCATATTTACGTGCGCCGGCTGAGATCTGAACGATCACAGGGCTATCGGTTTCCTTAGCCGCTTCGAGAATGGCCTGGATTTGTTCCAGGTTATTCACGTTGAACGAAGGTACGCCGTAGTTGTTTTCAGCTGCATGATCCAACAGCTGTCTCAAAGAGATTAACGCCATTTTGGTTCCTCTATGATTGCTTCTCAAGCCCGGCTCTCAGAAGAGCCGGGCTCAGTTAGGGTTTTAGAACAGTCCTTCGACGGTCTTCACAACATTTTCAACCGTAAAGCCGAACTCCTTGAAAAGTTCGCCTGCGGGTGCGGATTCGCCAAAGCGATCAAGCCCGATGACCTTGCCTTCAGATCCGACATACTTGTACCAGCCGTCACTGACACCGGCCTCAACAGCCAGGCGATGCTTTACAGCGGGGGGCAGAACGGAATCACGATATGCCTGGCTTTGTGCATCAAACACGTTTGTTGAAGGCATGGACACAACGCGGACATTTTTGCCCTTTTCAGCAAGTGCTTCCTGCGCCTTTACAGCCAACTCGACTTCGGAACCGGTGGCAATGATGATGGCATCCGGTGTACCCGCGCAATCGCGGAGGACGTAACCGCCCTTGCCGATGCCGGCGATTTGCTCGGCGGACCGGCTAACGTGCGGCAGATTCTGACGCGAAAAGATCAGACAGCTTGGACCATCCTTCCGGTCAACTGCTGCTTTCCAGCAGACCGCCGATTCCACGGCATCCGAAGGACGCCAAACCTGCAGGTTCGGCACCATGCGCAACGTGGCTGTCTGTTCGACAGGTTGGTGAGTGGGACCGTCTTCACCCAGACCGATGGAGTCATGGGTATATACATAGATAACGGGAGCCTTCATCAAAGCCGCCATACGAATGGCGTTCCTAGCGTATTCGGAGAACATCAGGAAGGTTGCGCCATACGGAATGAATCCGCCATGAACAGCGACCCCATTCATGATCGCCGACATGCCGAACTCACGGACGCCGTAGTAAACGTAATTACCGTCGTGACCCGGCGCATTTACATCCTTGCAACCGGACCATAGGGTCAGATTGGAACCCGCCAAGTCGGCTGAGCCACCTAGCAACTCGGGCAACAAAGGACCAAAGCCATTGAGGGTATTCTGGGAGGCCTTGCGGCTGGCGATGGTTTCACCTTTCTCGTTAACCTTCGCAATGAATGCAGCAGATTTATCTGCCCAATCTTTTGGCAGTTCACCAGACATGCGACGCTCAAACTCGGCCGCCAATTCGGGGAACTCGCGACGATAGTTCTCGAAGCGGTCGTTCCAGTCGCCTTCAACCTTCGCGCCAATCTCCTTGGCATCCCACCCTTCATAGATATCGCCAGGGATTTCGAATGGGGCATGCTTCCAGCCCAGATTTTCGCGGGTCAAAGCGATTTCGTCGTTACCCAGTGCGGCACCATGGCACTCTTCCTTGCCCTGCTTGTTGGGTGAACCAAAACCGATGATGGTTTGGCAGCAGATGATCGAGGGCTTGTCGGTGACCTTGCGAGCTTCTTCGATCGCCTTCTTGATCGCTTCAGGATCATGACCATCAACCTTCGGAATCACATGCCATCCATAAGCTTCAAAGCGCTTAGGGGTGTTATCAAGGAACCAGCCGGGGGTGTCGCCATGACCACGCACTTCTCCATCGATGGAGATATTATTGTCGTCGTAGAAAGCAATCAGCTTGCCCAATTTCATTGAGCCCGCCAGAGAACAAGCCTCGTGCGAAATACCCTCCATCAAGCAGCCATCACCCAGAAAGACATAGGTGTAATGGTCGACGATCTTGTGGCCCGGCTTGTTAAACTGGCCACCCAAGGTACGTTCTGCCAAGGCCATTCCCACTGCATTGGTGATGCCCTGACCCAGAGGACCGGTCGTCGTTTCCACACCCGGCGCATACCCGTATTCCGGGTGACCTGGCGTCTTGGAATGCAACTGACGAAATCTTTTCAGTTCTTCAATCGGAAGGTCATAACCTGTCAGATGCAACAGTGAATAGATCAGCATCGAACCATGCCCATTGGACAGGACAAAACGATCGCGATCGGGCCATTTGGGATTGACCGGGTTGTGGCGCATATAGTCATTCCACAAAACCTCGGCAATGTCGGCCATTCCCATTGGCGCTCCGGGGTGACCGGAATTCGCTTTCTGTACGGCGTCCATGCTCAATGCGCGGATGGCGTTTGCAAGTTCTCGGCGCGAGGGCATGATGTTCTCCTTAAGATTGTTGATAAATATGGAACGCAGAATTATCCATCAG
>Ga0233451_10005616_pt1 | contig 10134 bp, 9 predicted proteins | sample 011ome_29_FD_183052 | JGI IMG/M metagenome (GOLD analysis project Ga0233451, IMG submission 183052) | Coastal salt marsh microbial communities from the Groves Creek Marsh, Skidaway Island, Georgia - 011504CT (spades assembly) | ecosystem: Environmental > Aquatic > Marine > Intertidal zone > Salt...
CGGCAGCTGCCGGCTTCTAGAGGTAACGCTCCTCGGCCTGCTTGCAGGCCATGCACAGGGTGGCGCGCGGAAAGGCCTGCAGACGGTACTTGCCCACCGGCCTGCCGCACGACTCGCAGATGCCGTACGTCCCCTCATCCAGCCGCGCTAGCGCATGCTCCACCTGCTCGACCATGCTGCGGGCGTTGTTCGCGAGCGACATCTCATGCTCGCGCTCGAAGGTCTTGCTTCCGGCATCCGCCTGGTCGTCACCGGCGCCATCGCCGGAATCCCGAATCAGATCGGCCAGCCCCTCCTCGGCCTGGAGCAGTTCGCCCTGAAGCCTGGTGAGCTCCTCGTTCAGCTCCTTGCGCACACCCTTGAGCTCCTGCTTGGTCCACGGCGTCTCGTCCTCACGGACGACCAGTCGGCGAGGGGCCTGAGCCGCCTTCTTGACCGGGGTCGCCTTCTTGACCGGGGCCGCCTTCTTGGCCGGGGCCGCCTTCTTGACCGGGGCCGCCTTCTTCGCGGCTGCCTTCTTGACCGGGGCTGCCTTCTTGACCGGGGCCGCCTTCTTGACCGGGGCCGCCTTCTTCGCGGCGGTCTTCTTCGCGGCGGTCTTCTTCGCGGCCGTCTTCTTCGTGGCTTCCTTCGCCATGAGGTCCCCTGTTCGTCGCGAGCACATCGGTGTCGGCGATTCCGGCTCAGGACCGGCCCGCACGGTATCCGCCCGATGGTAGGGGCATGCCTGCGCTCACGGGGGGAGCCGCGCCGATATCCTGAGGCACCGAAGAACCGGCCACGTCGTGGTCGAACCCCCGTCACGAGCCCCCGGAGGCCCCATGTACCGCGCTGTGCCCGCGCAGGTGGACCTGCCTGCCCTGGAGCATCAGGTACTGGACATGTGGGACGAGGAGGACGTGTTCGCGGCCTCCGTCAGCCAGAGCGAGGGCCGGCCCCTCTGGGTGTTCTACGAGGGACCCCCGACAGCCAATGGAACTCCAGGCACCCACCACGTCGAGGCTCGCGTCTTCAAGGATGTCTTCCCGCGCTATCGCACGATGAAGGGGTACTACGTCCCCCGTCAGGCCGGCTGGGACTGCCATGGGCTTCCGGTCGAGCTCGCCGTCGAGAAGGAGCTCGGATTCTCCGGCAAGCAGGACATCGAGGAGTACGGCGTCGCGGAGTTCAACGCACGCTGCCGGGAGTCAGTGCGTCGCCACGTCGGCGAGTTCTCCGACATGACCCGGCGTATGGGCTACTGGGTCGACATGGATCGCGCCTACTGGACCATGGACAAGGACTACGTCCAGAGCGTCTGGTGGTCACTCAAGCAGATCTTCGACAAGGGACTGCTCACCCAGGATCACCGCGTCGCCCCCTACTGCCCGCGTTGCGGAACGGGACTGTCCGACCACGAGCTCGCCCAGGGATACGAGACCGTCGTCGACCCATCGGTCTATGTTCGCTTCCCCGTGCGAGAGGACACCGCACTCGCCCAGCGACATCCCGGTATCTCGCTGCTCGTCTGGACCACCACCCCATGGACCCTCGTGTCCAACACGGCCGTGGCAGCAAAGCCCGACGCCACCTACGTGGTCGTCGAGACACCTGAGCAGGAGACCTTCGTGGTCGCGGAGGAACTCACGTCCTCCCTCTTCGGCGATGAGGTCAGGATCGTCGAGACCTTTCCCGGCACGTCACTCGAGCACGTCGGCTACCACCGCCCCTTCGACTACGTCGACATTCCTGACGCCCATTTCGTCCTGATGGCCGACTACGTCACGACCGACGACGGCACCGGGCTCGTGCATCAGGCGCCAGCCTTCGGAGCCGACGACCTGCTGACCTGCCGCAGGTACGACCTGCCCGTGGTCAACCCGGTCCGTGCAGACGGCCACTTCATCGACGACGTGCCGGTCGTCGGCGGAATGTTCTTCAAGAAGGCCGATGAGACCCTGATCGCCGACCTTGAGCAGCGCGGCCTCATGTTCCGGCACGAGCCCTACGAGCATGCCTACCCGCACTGCTGGCGCTGCCACACCCCGCTGATCTACTACGCGCAGCCGTCCTGGTACATCCGGACCACTGCGCGCAAGGAAGAACTGCTCGCTCAGAACGAGCAGACGAACTGGTTCCCGGACACCATCAAGTGGGGTCGATACGGCGACTGGCTCACCAACAACGTCGACTGGGCGCTCTCCCGCAACCGCTACTGGGGCACTCCCCTGCCCATCTGGCGGTGCCCCGAAGACCACCTGGTGGCCGTCGGATCCCTGGCCGAGCTCAGCGAGTTGGCCGGCCAGGATGTGACCGAGACCGACCCGCACCGCCCCTATGTCGACGACATCACCATCCCCTGCCCGACGTGCGGCGCTGAGGCACGACGAGTGCCCGAGGTCATCGACGGCTGGTATGACTCCGGCTCGATGCCGTTCGCGGCATTGGGCTACCCGCACAAGAACGCCGATGCGTTCGCGGCACAGTTCCCGGCCGACTTCATCTGCGAGGCCATCGATCAGACGCGCGGCTGGTTCTACACGCTGATGGCCGTCAACACCCTGGTGTTCGACCAGTCGTCCTACCGCAACGTCGTATGCCTGGGCCACATCCTCGACGAGGACGGCCGCAAGATGAGCAAGCACCTCGGCAACATCCTGGCGCCCATACCCCTCATGGATGAGCACGGCGCCGATGCCCTTCGGTGGTTCATGCTCGCAAGCGGCTCGCCATGGCAGGCACGGCGTGTGGGACACACGGCCATCGCCGACGTGGTGCGCAAGACCCTGCTGACGTACTGGAACACCGTGTCCTTCCAGTCCCTGTACGCGCGCACCGCCGGTTGGCAGCCGTCCGATGGTGCCCCCGACCCCGCAGATCGTCCGGTCATCGATCGCTGGGTCCTGTCCGAGGCCCAGAACATGGCCCACGAGGTCGACCTTGCCCTCGAGCAGTTCGACACCCAGCGGGCAGGACGCCTGCTCTCGTCCTTCATCGACGACCTGTCCAACTGGTACGTACGACGTTCTCGTCGCCGGTTCTGGGACGGCGATCCGGCTGCACTCGCAACACTCCACGAGGCACTTCGCACGGCCACCCTGTGCCTTGCGCCCTTCACTCCGTTCATCACCGAGCGGGTCTGGCAGGACCTGTTCCGGCCGACCGACACAGATGCCCCGATGTCGGTTCATCTGGCGTCATGGCCCGTCTGGGACCCCACCGTGGTCGACACCAGGCTCGGCGATCAGATGGCGCTCGTGCGTCGACTGGTCGAGCTTGGCCGCGCTGCGCGTGCGACCGCGACAGTCCGCACCCGGCAACCACTGCGCCGGGCACTGATCTCAGCGCCGGGCTGGGCCGAACTCCCTGACGCCCTTCGCGACCAGGTTGCCGAGGAGCTCAACGTCCTCACGCTGGAGGCCCTCGCCGGTGAGTCCGCGGGTCTCGTCGACGTGAGCGCCAAGGCGAACTTCCGATCGCTGGGCAAGCGATTCGCGAAGCAGACACCGCTCGTGGCGGCCGCAATCGCAGGGGCGGATGCCACCCGTCTGGCGGCTGAATTGCGTGCCACCGGCACCACCCGCCTGACGGTGCCCGAGCTCGGAGAGGTCTCCATCGTCGATGAGGACGTCATCGTGACCGAGACCCCGCGCGAGGGCTGGGCCGTCGTGACCGAGAGCGGCGAGAGCGTGGCTCTGGACCTGCACATCGACGACGAGCTGCGACGTGCCGGAACAGCACGTGAGGTGATCCGAGCCCTGCAGGAGGGTCGCAAGACCGCCGGCCTGGACGTGTCGGACCGCATTCAGGTGTGGTGGACGTCCACTGACGATGACACCGCCCACGCCGTTCGGGAGCATCAGACCAGCATTGCGACCGAGGTGCTGGCGCTGGAGTTCACTGAGGCTGATGCTCCATCAGACGGCATCCGGGTGGAGTCGGAGCTCTCACTGACGATGCACCTGAGTCGCGCCTAGGAGCGTACGTCCGCGGGGAGGAGTCAGTCGCGATCGAGGAGCTCGCGCTGCTCCTCAAGCACGGTTCGCACGGAGGCACGGATCCCATCGGCCCGATTCTGGGCGTAGCGGACGATCTCATCCGCAGTGCGCTGAGCAACGGCAACGATGGTGGCGGCCTCGGGATCGTCCGCGATCATCTCCTGCAGCTCCTGAGTCACTTCCGGCTGAACCGGCTCGGCGTGTGATGCGGCCGTGCGCTGAGCGGCGGCCAGCTCACCCTCGAGTTCCTGGATCCGCCGCTCTGCAGCAACTACCCGCGACTGGAGCTGATCTCCTTGCGCGCGAAGGACGGCCTCGCCGTCTCGGGCACGCTGGAGGTCATCGGCGTACTGGGCCACGTCTGCCTCGATGATGTCGAGGAAGGCGTCGACCTCATCCATGTCGTAGCCCATGCGCATGCGCGTCGTGGCGAACTGGACTGCCCGCACGTCAGCAGAGGTCAGGGGCATGACGGACTCCTATCAAGGACGCACCTCACACACAGGACCGACGCCCGGGTGCGCGAGCTGACCACCTCACGAGAGACACCCATCAGGCGAACGAAGCACCCAGTGAGCGCGCCACGCTGATGAGGATGTTCGTGCCGATCAGCAGGATCAGGAAGGCCAGGTCGAAGGACACCTGGCCGATTCGCAGCGGCGGGATCACCCGACGCAGGGCCTTCAGCGGTGGATCCGTGACGGAGTAGACGAACTCCAGCAGGACCAGCAGCGGGCCCCGAGGGGACCAGCCGCGAGAGAATGCCTGAACCAGGTCGAACACCAGCCTGGCCAGCAGGAAGAGCCAGAACACGAGCAGGGCGAGGGCGATCACCTCGAACACGATCGACACTCAGCACTCCACGGTAGACACGGCAGGACTTCTAACTCTGATTGAAGAACCCATCTTGGGCAATCTGGGCCCGCGCGGCATCGCCGATATCGACGTTGACCGGGGACAGCAGGAAGACCTTGTTGGTGATGCGCTCGATGGAACCACGCATGCCGAAGACGAGCCCCGCCGCGAAATCGATGATCCGCTTGGCGTCGGGATCCTCGAGCTCGGACAGGTTCATGATCACCGGAACGCCCTCGCGATACTGCTCGCCGATGCGCCTGGCATCGTTGTAGCTGCGGGGGTGGATGGTCTCGATCCGCGAGATGTCCGGGGCTGGCGCGTAGGCCGGCCGTCGATCGGCCAGCGGCGCCGATGTCGGATTCGACGGCGGGGGTGCATCGCTGCGGAAGGTCCGCACCGCTCGGGAGTCGGGAATCGGCCGCACACTTCGCGAGGAGTAGCGGTCGTCGTCGTAGTCGGGGTCGTAGCCCTTGTCATAGCCCTTGGACCGGGAATCCCGACTGCTGCGACGAGCCTCCTCGTACTCCGCGTACTCGTCGTAACCGTCGTCGTCGCCGTGATCCTCGACCAGACCCAGGTACACGGCCATCTTGCGCATTGCGCCAGCCATCGCCTGCTGTCCTCCCTGTCCTCGTACCGCCAGTACGGACCGAGCCGTGGGCACGCCATTCGTGCCCATGACGACGGCATCACCACGATGCCGCGATGGTCCGACGTTACTCCACCACGGGCCGTGTCCCGAGTATCGCTCCCCCGATCCGTACCTGTGTCGCGCCGTGGGCGATGGCCTCCTCAAGGTCCCCGCTCATGCCCGCCGAGATGGTGACGGCATCCGGGTGGTCCCGAACCAGCCTCGTGGACACCTCAGCCAGCCGAGAGAAGGCCCGGGAGGCCGACTCCGACACCGACAGCCGCCCGGGGTGCGGGGCCACCCCCATGACGCCGCCGAGCACCAGACCCGTCTCGGCCGCCACCGACTCGGCGAGACCAGGGATCTCCTCCGGCAGCGCGCCTCCGCGCCCGGGGACAGGGTCGGGGTCGAGGTTGACCTGGAGCAGCACCTCGATCGTGCGGTCGGCGGCCGTTGCCGCGCGTGCGAGAGCCGAGACCAGGGAGGCTCGATCGACGGACTCGACCACGTCGGCCCAGTGCGCGACAGAGCCGGCCTTGTTGCGCTGGACCTGCCCGATCATGTGCCACCGGAGTGCCGTGCCGTCTGCACACTCCGAGCGCTTGGCCCTCGCCTCCTGATCACGATTCTCCCCCACGTCGGTCACCCCGAGGCTCGACAGCAGTTCGACATCTGATGCCGGGAAGGTCTTTGTCACGACGACGAGCAGGACGTCATCGCGCCGATCCGCGGCGGCACGCGCCTGCGCAACGCGCTGCTGCACCGCAGTCAGTGCCTGCGCCAGTTCATCGGCCCGTGTCGGATTCTCGGTCATGGCGTCATTGTTCCTCGTCGGACGATTCCCATGCCCTGCCGACCAGTCACTCCGTCTCGACGATGGGAGAACAGTCGAGCATCCTCAGCCGTGCACGAACCCACGGACACGATCGCCGAGTCCGGCACCGACCACTGCCGCAGGACTACGCGCACAGCCGACCTGACGTCGATCCCCGGCTGGCCGTCAGGGCAGGTCATGACGGCCGCCTCAGCGACCTCTCGATCACAGACGTCTCGAACCTCGGCAGCCCGCTCGCCGGGAACCGGGTAGCACGCACCGCAGATGGCTGGTCCGAGAACGATGCCCGACGGTCGGACTCCCGCTTCCTGGAGTCGCCTCAGGGTGGCACCGACCACGTCGACCACGAGCCCCCGCCATCCGCAGTGGATGACGCCTACCGAAGCATCGTCATCCCCGGCGATCCCGATGGTCAGGCAATCGGCCCCCAACGCCACCAGCCCGACCTCGGGCATCGAGGTGGTCAGGGCATCCCCCACCGGATCGGTGCCTGCGGCCAGGACCGAGTCGTCCACATCGACGACCCCGGCTCCGTGGACCGCGGACATGACCACGAGATCGTCAACCCCGAGCGACTGCTCCAGCAACGCGCGATTCCGGTGGACGGCACGGTCGTCGTCGCCGACGTGGGCGGCGAGGTTGAAGGACGAGTAGGGCCCGGTGCTTGCTCCCCCCGTACGACCGGTGGCCGCCCAGAAGACTGGACGGCCACCAGGAGTGGAGGGAGCGATCTCACCCACGGGGTGATCCGCCACCTTCCCTACTTCAGGAAGTCGGGGATGTCGAGATCGTCATCGGAATCGTCGAAGGCGATGGTGCGCGTGGGCCCGGACGGTGCCACAACCGACGGAACCTCACCCGTGTCGCCGTCCCTGAGTCGGCCGGTGGCACCAGCACTCGCTGTCACCTTCTTGGTCGGCGGCTCGCCGCCGTCGAAGCCCGCTGCGATCACGGTCACACGCACCTCGTCGCCGAGGGTGTCGTCGATCACGGCCCCGAAGATGATGTTGGCATCCGGATGCGCCGCGTCGGCTACCAGACGTGCCGCCTCGTTGATCTCGAAGAGCCCGAGGTCACTGCCGCCGGAGACCGACAGCAGCACGCCGTGGGCACCATCGATGCCGGCCTCCAGAAGGGGGCTGGAGATGGCCTTCTCGGCAGCCTCCACCGCACGATCCTCGCCGCGCGCGGAACCGATGCCCATGAGAGCCGAGCCTGCGGAGTGCATGACGCTCTTCACATCTGCGAAGTCGAGGTTGATGAGTCCGGGGGTGGTGATCAGGTCGGTGATGCCGGAGACGCCCTGAAGCAGGACGTGGTCGGCCTGGCGGAAGGCATCGATGACGCTGATGTTGCGGTCGGCCAGGGACAGCAGGCGATCATTCGGAATGACGATCAGGGTGTCGACCTCGCTGCGCAGCGAGTCCACGCCGGCCTCGGCCTGGGACTGGCGACGCCGGCCCTCGAAACCGAACGGGCGGGTGACGACGCCGATGGTGAGGGCGCCCAGGGAACGTGCCACTCGGGCGACGACTGGGGCGCCGCCGGTGCCGGTGCCGCCTCCCTCACCTGCGGTCACGAAGACCATGTCGGCTCCCTTGAGGACCTCCTCGATCTCCTCGAGGTGATCCTCGGCCGCCTTCTTGCCCACCTCGGGATTTGCGCCAGCGCCCAGACCGCGAGTGAGCTCCCGACCGATGTCGAGCTTGACGTCCGCGTCGCTCATCAAGAGCGCCTGGGCGTCCGTGTTGATGGCGATGAACTCCACGCCCTTGAGTCCGACCTCGATCATCCGGTTGACAGCATTCACGCCGCCGCCACCGATGCCGACGACCTTGATCACTGCCAAGTAGTTCTGTGGAGCCGCCACGGCTACCCGTCCCTTCGCTCGGTGCCACCAGGCCCTTTCACCCGGCAACTTCCTCACCAGCAACCCTCAACCTCAAGATGAGGCTGAAACTTCTCGCGGTCACCAGCGGGCGGGAGGCTAGAACGTGTGACGGGTGTTGCGCAAGGTGAGAGCGTCAATTTCCCGAACCAAAGTCTCGACCTGCACTTGAGGGCGGACCGGCATCAGTCCCGCCTCAGCTGAACTTGAACGTGGTGGGAAGCTCCGGTGCGGACACGTCGTACATGTCGGCCTTGCGACGAAGAAGCACCCGGAGCACCTCGGCCTTCGCCTCGCCGTCCTGGGCACTCCCCCAGCGAACGACGTCACCCGAGCGAAGCGTCAGGTCGATGTCGTCACGCGTCGTCGCGGCCACGATGACCACGCGGTTCAGCAGATCGTCCGGCAGCCCGGTGACGACCTCCATGGCTGCAGCCAGAGCCGGTCCCTGCGCCCGCACCCGAGGCAGCTTTCGCGGGAGTGGATCGCTGGACTCGAAGACCGCCCCACTCCCATCGATGGCGAGAGTGGCCCCCGCGGCCGGGCCCGTCGCCTGCCCGGGGGCTGCTGCTCCTTCGGCGAGAACCGCCATGGCCACCCGTGTCTGCACGGCCAGCACGACCTCGCTGGGCCACCCTCGCCGCACCTCCGCCGCCGCAACCCAGGGGAGCTCGCGCACGGCCCGCTCCGCCGCCGCCGTGTCGATTCGAGCGAGCGGAACCCCTGTAGGCACCGCAGCGGCAGCAAGCACCTCCTGCGCCCGAGCACCCTCCATGCCCACGACCCGCACCTCACGGACCTCGAGCACGGGGGAGAACCAGACCAGCCAGACTGCGGCGATCACGATGAGGGCCACCCCGGCGACGATGGCCAGCCGGATCCGACGGCGGCGACGCGGTCCGGGGTCGACAGCATCCACACGCCGGGGGCGAGCCTTCATCGTGGCTGTCATGCGCGTGGCTCCCGCGATCGGAGCCGGTCCAGTACCTCCATGCCGATCATGCCGATATCACCCGCGCCCAGCGTCATGATGATGTCGCCCGGCGCTGCCCGATCCACCAGATGGGCAGCCACCGCCGACCAGGATGGCTCAAAGACCACATGTGCCGGATCCAGGGGAACATGAGCGGCCATCGTCTGGCCGCTCGCTCCCGGGATCGGATCCTCCCCTGGCGCAAAGACCTCGAGAACGACCACCTCGTCGGCCAGGCCGAGAGCCTCGCCGAACTCCCGAACGAACATCGACGTCCGGTAGTAGTGGTGCGCCTGGAAGGCCACCACCAGACGACCGTCGCCCACCACCTCGCGTGCGGCACGCAGCGTGGCCTCGATCTCCGTCGGGTGGTGCGCGTAGTCGTCATACACGCGCACGTCTGCAGCGGAACCCTTGTAGTCAAAACGGCGACGCGTACCACTGAACGACTCAAGACCCTCACGCACGCCTGCCGCGGGAAGTCCGAGCCCGAGAGCGCAGACAAATGCAGCAAGAGCGTTCAAGGCGTTATGACGACCGGGCACCTGCAGGGAGATCTCCCCCAGCCGTACTCCGTTGTGCACGGTGTCGAAGCACCATCCGCCCCCGACGAGCCGTGCATCGGCGAGCCGGTAGTCGGCAGCATGACTCTCCCCATACGTCCGGACGTCGACCCCGGCCTCTGCCGCACGCATGGCCAGTCGTGCCCCGCCGGGATCATCGACACACACGACCAGGAATCCACCACGATCACGGATCCCGAGGGCGAAGTTCGTGAAGGCTCCCTCGATGGCGTCGAACGTTCCCCAGTGGTCCAGATGGTCAGGCTCGACATTCGTCACGATGCCGGCGATGGGCGAGAGAACCAGGAATGCTCCGTCGCTCTCATCCGCTTCCACGACGAAGGTGTCGCCCGATCCCAGATGCGCGTTGGAACCGGATTCGTTGAGCTCGCTGCCGATGGCGAAGGAG
>Ga0233451_10005618_pt1 | contig 10132 bp, 8 predicted proteins | sample 011ome_29_FD_183052 | JGI IMG/M metagenome (GOLD analysis project Ga0233451, IMG submission 183052) | Coastal salt marsh microbial communities from the Groves Creek Marsh, Skidaway Island, Georgia - 011504CT (spades assembly) | ecosystem: Environmental > Aquatic > Marine > Intertidal zone > Salt...
TAAAATTGGCTTTCCACCAATTTCAATCATGGGTTTAGGCTTTAATGCTGTTTCTTCAGAGATTCTTGTTCCTAACCCACCAGCTAGTATTACTGCTTTCATAATTTAATTTCTTTAAATTCCGAATTCTTTAACTCAAGTATTTTTCCGCAAAAACTTAAAGTTGAGAGCCTATGGGCAATTATGATAATAGTCTTTTTTTTACTAAGCAACTCAATAGATTTCATTACCTCACTTTCTGTTTTATCATCTAAAGATGAAGTTGCTTCATCAAGAATTAAAATTTCTGGATTGTGATATAATGCTCTAGCTAAACCTATTCTTTGTCTTTGGCCACCAGAAATTTGAACACCTTTATCTCCAACATAAGTTTCAAGTCCATCAGAAAGAGATTTTATAAATAATTCTAATTGAGCAGAATTAATTGCTCTATTTACTGCATCTAAATCGATATCCACTTCCTCAACACCTAATGCAATATTTTTTATAATTGAATCATCGATAAGATGGATCTCTTGAGAGATATATCCGATTTTTTTTTGCCAACTAGAAGCATATTCATTAATTCTTTTCCCATCTACTATTACATCTCCACTAGTTGGGCTAAGTAAACCAATTAAAATATCTACAAAAGTGCTCTTTCCTGATCCTGAGCTACCTACTAAACCAATCGTTTCTCCTTTTTTAATTTTTAAATTCAAAGACTTAAATATAAAATCACTATCAGATTTATACTTAAAACTTACATTATCAAAAACTATTTCTTTTTTAAAATCAAAATCTAAAGTTCTATTATCTAATAACTCACCCTCAATTTGCATCTCGTTAAATAACAAATCAATAGATTTATTATAATATTTTAAGTTTTGTAATGCACCAAGGATTCGATTTAAAGAGGGAATTACTCTAAACGTGGCTGCAACAAAAACTCCAAGAATAGTAATTAACGAATCTGGATTTTCTCCTTTAAAAAGCATTAAAAATATAAAAGCTACTAATCCAGTAATAGAAACTAATTCTAAATAAAATCTAGGTAATTGGGAGATTGTAGAAAAATTTGATGCGATTCTTGCTCTATTATAATTCAATTTAGAATATTTCTCAATAAATAAATTTTCTCTACCCAAAACCTTTAAATCTTTAATTACTGAAAGACTTTCTATCGTTATTTTAGATATTCGTTCATCTAAATTTTCTCTATATAAACCCCATTTTTTAAGTTTTACTTTAAAAGTACTATAAAATATGAACGATAAAATTCCAAAAAATAAGCCTATCGAAAAAGCTCCTATTGGCTCTATATAAATTAATGTGCCAATTACGGCTATAACAAGCCCCCCTTCAATTAAAACTGTAAGAAATGCTAAACAATAGACTTGAAAATACATCACTTCCACCTGAAGGTTTTTAATCAAAGATGTTGAATTTCTTAATAAATAAAAGTTATACGGTGCATTAAGATACTTTTTAAATAGTGAATTACTTATATAGACAGTTAAGTTATTTAAAAATCTATTTTGTTTAAAAGACAGGTAAACAAGAAAAATTGTTTTAATTAAATAAATTACAAGAATAATTATCAAAAATGCAACAACAAGCTGTATGTGATTTTCAATTCCAAATAAATCTGAAAAAGAACTGATCAGCTCATTTTCAGTAATAATATTAGGATTAAGAATAATTGTAATTGCAGGTAATAAAATTCCCAATCCAAAAACTTCAAAAAACATTCCTATTAAAAGAAGTACTGTTAAAAGGGCAAGACCTAGCCTTTGTCTTTTTGTAATTAAAAAATTTATTTTTCTTATGCCCTTTAACATATATTTACTGTAATTTCTTAAGTAACCAACTAGATGACTGTATTTTATCTCCAAGCCCGTCAATAAGGGCCACATTCATCTCTTCACATACAGATCTCTCAGGAATGGTATCATTATTTTGATCCCCTCCATTAGCAAAACCTAGTTCAAACTCTTCTCCATAATGCTCAGCGATCATTTTAATGGTGGCGCATACGGTTCTATCAGTATCAATAGACAGAATAGCCTTATCAACTGCTTTAATGTTAGAAACGATAATCATACGCTCATTCTCATCCTGAAACTCTCTACTCCCTTTTAACGCTCTTTGATGGTCGTTATTTACAATAACAAAAAGCTTATCGGCCATGGCCTTAGCATTATTAAAATACTCTAGATGCCCTTTATGAATGGGGTTAAAGTAACCTGAAACGATGATGGCTTTTTGCTTACTCATTTGAAAAAACTTGATTAATCAATTTTTACTACTGCTGGTAGGTGACTGCTATAATTTAAGACGCTTTTACTCATTTTTGTTGAATAAAATGAGTTCATCGGCGTTAAGCCTGTGATTCGCAGATAAAAAGAAAGTGACCTTTCTAGAAATGAGCTTTTCTATCTTTTCTTCAAGATTTTTAACGTAGGAAGTGTTTAAATCCTGACCTACTATGATTATTTCTATTTTACCAGAATCTATTCCTTTAGCATAATCGCCTATTAGAATAATCTGCTCTACATCTCCCATTCGCTCTAAAACGATCTCTACGGCGTCTTCTAGACCTAGGTGCTTTAGTATGACCTTTTGCAATACAGAGAACATAGGGTGCTTTGTATTGGCTTTATATTGGATTTTATTATTGGATTTTTCTTTTTGAAGGTAACCTGCGTCATGCAGGTGATTCAATTCTTTACGGATAGCGTTTGTAGATTCGCCCATCTCAGTGGCTAGACCGTTTAAATAACCTCGATTGGCCTGTGATACAAAGAATTTGATCAACAGGCGCAATCTTGTTTTTGAGGTTATCAATTCACCTAGCACTTATTTATTATTGAATTACTTAATTTCAAGTAATAAAAGTACTTAATATTATTTAAACTATGAAATTATTTTGAAAATAAATTGTACTTCAAAATACAATAGATAGCTCTAAACCCATCCTTCCAACCAATCTTTTTTCCTTCTTCATAAGTGCGTCCATAGTAAGAGATTCCCACTTCGTAAATTCTAACTTTTGGAATACGGGATATTTTAGCAGTTACCTCTGGTTCAAAACCAAAACGTCTTTCTTTTAAACTTAAGGATTTAATATGTTCCGAGTTGAACATTTTATAACAGGTCTCCATATCTGTTAAATTCAAATCTGTAAAAATATTTGATAAAAATGTCAAAAATTTGTTTCCAATAGTGTGCCAAAAGAACAGCACCCTATGTGGCTTACCTCCCATAAACCTACTTCCATATACAACATCTGCAAAACCAGAAACTATAGGCTTTAGTAATAAATTAAATTCCTGTGGATCGTATTCTAAGTCTGCATCTTGGATAGTGATATAGTCCCCCGTGGCATGCTTTATTCCAGAGTGTAAAGCAGCTCCTTTTCCCATGTTTTTTTCATGAGAAAAATACTTAGCGTTTTTATCTGGGTTTTCTTCTATGTATTTTGCGATAATAGATTTAGAATTATCAGAAGAACAATCGTCTACCATGATAATTTCTTTTTGAAAATCACCAATAAGGGTTACCTCACTTAAGGCATTTAAAATGGAAAGTATAGTATTTTCCTCGTTGTAGACAGGAATAATAATGGAAAGTGTTTTCAAAATTTTAAGATTTAAAATTGATTTTTAAATATGAGGCAAGATAAGCCATCCAAATAAAAATAATAGGTAAAATTGGTATTAGGAATCTCTGAGACTGAGCAGCTAATAAACTAACACCTCCAAAGTATATCATTCCAAATAATAATATGGACCAATATTCTGATTTAATTTTTTTAAGAAGTTTCAAAGACAATATGAGACTACTAATAAAAAAGACCACTAAAAAGCTAGATTTGATAATGTTTAGTAAAGACATGAATGAAGAAAAAGGGGGCTTGGCATACAGGGCATGTGGGTAGCCAATTGTAATTCTTCCAATATTCATAATCCAATTTTTAATAAAATTTACTGGGTGCTCTTTTATGTTTTTTAGGGCTTCTTGTTTATAAAGGGCATCGGCCGAATAAGCCCCAAGGCCATTTAGATTTTCTTTAAATGCTTTGTGATCCTGATAAATTCTCCCTGTGATAAGTTCATTTACCTCATAAACCAAGGTAGGATCTATTCCTGATAAATGATATCGCTGTGCAATGAAATCATTCATGCCAGGACCTCCGGTATGCCATTCTCCCAAATCTGTTTGGTGTGGACTGGCGCTCCAATAGAGTAACTCACCTCCTGAATTCCCCCAATAAAAGAGCTTTCCAGTTTCTTTGTATGTATATCCAAGGTATGGCAAACAGAAAAGCAACGCTAGACCTGCAACTAAAATGTTTTTTTGGAAAAACTTTTGTTTAGATAGTATATAAATAATAGCTGATAAGATTAAAAACACTAGCAACACATATCCAAAAATTACTTTTGTGAGTGCTACATAGGCAAGCGCAGCGCTTATTTTAAACAGTGATATTGTTTTAGGTGTTTTATAGTAGTTAAGTAAGTGATATATAGCGTAGACAATTAAAAATACTACGAGTGGTTCTGAATATAGTTTTTGCATCCAATACAAAAGAAATGGATCCCAAAAAGCAAATACATATGTGATGACTATAGCGGCTTTTGGCGGTAGAAACTGTGAGATAATTTTATATAAATAAACGCAGGCTGAAAAAAGTAAAATAGCATTAAGTGTAATTGCGATTAAAATAGGAATATCTAAACCTCTGAAAATGGAGAGTAGCATTGGATAGCCTGGGCCCATATGGAGCATACCAACTTCTGGAGTGGCATAAGTGCCCTTTAGAATGTTTCCTGCGTATGCCCAAAAACGAATACCGTCTCCTAGGGGCTCATTGGCTGCAAACTTGGCTACAATACCTAAGTATACAGCCAAGATAGGCCATAAGTAAATCGCAGGTTTGGAGTTAAGAATATGGTTTTTAAAATAAATTTTCATTAAATATAATCTGTGATAGACCATTTTGGAGACCAACCCAAAGCTTCTGTTTTAGCAGTAACTACGTCTGCAGTCATTCTATTGCCTGGACGCTCCGGCAGCATTTCAATCGGCGCATTAAAAAGTTTGGCTATTTCTAAGATAGTGTAAGACTCAGGTGAACCAATACCATAGTCATCTCCATATCCTTGTTCTCCCACTAAGATAAGCCCATTTATAATGTCTTCTACATGAGTAAAGTTTCTTTTTTGGGTCCCTGGACTTACAACCGTAAGTGGCTTATTGTTTTTTACTTTCTCCTTAAATAAAGCTATTAAAGTGGCGTATTTACCTGTGGCTATTTCTCGAGGTCCGTATACGTTGTAGAAATACACAATGGCATATGGAATATTGTACCAGGTGCCGTAATTCTTAACAAGTTCCGTATTAGTTGCCTTAGACCAAGCGTAAGGGCTTTGTGAGCGACCTAAGCCGCCATCTCCAAATTTAGTGCTACTTCCAGCATATATAATTTTAGCCCCTGTCTTACGGCAAAACTGAAGTACCGCAAAAATACCGTCTTTATTGTATTGCCAAACTTTTTCAATGTCTTCAAAACTTTGTTCTACTCGTGAGTATTCGCCCAAATGGTAAATGGTGTCTGGAGTGAAGCTTATCAGGCTATCAATATCTGCAGTAGATCCATGTATGTAGGTGACACCTTGTACATGATTGTCTTTGGAACCGGTAAAATAGTTGTCTAAGCTGTATACTTTATGGTTGGGGTTTGCTGCCAAGGTTTCACACAAATGGCTTCCTACAAAACCGGCACCACCGGTGACTAAAATTTGTTTCATTCTACTGGTTTATAAAATTGTATTTGATAACCGTTTTCGACTTTAACATCTGAAAATATTAGTGTTGATTTGCTTGGAGAATAAGAAATTTTGATTTTAAAAAAAGGATCCTTGCTTTTTGAAAAATAGTAAAACAAGGAATCATTTTTAAGTTTATAATTATAAACTAGCTCTTCTTTACCAAATATTGTAACTGTGTTTTTAGTAAAAGCAAAAGTTTGGGTTGAATCTAAAACAGATTTTGAACCCCTAAAGTTAAAAGCTCTAACCCATTTCTTCTGTAGTTCTTTATTTGTGATTTGCCTTGCATCAGAATAATCAAAATCAAGATAAAATAATTTAGCTTTATTTAAATATTCCTTAAAAATCGAAATATAATCACTTTGTTGTGAAACTTTATCTCCAACATATTTACCAGCTTCAATAATTCCAAGAGTATCTCCCTTCATAGAAAGGATCTTTAAATGGTTTTCAAAATGATCAATGTTTTTCGGCCACCCCTTAAAAGCTAAATTGGAATAATAATATGCACTATCCAAGTTGTTAAAACGCAAATGATAACGAGATAAGATTAATTCTGGATAAAAAGTATAGGGATTTTGACTCCTAGCTGAATGAAGGTATTTATATCCGAGATCAATATTGCCGTCGTTAAAAGAAGATGTTGCTCTTTGTAAATCTAAAGGCATAGAAGAAGCACTTGCAAATGGATAAAATGGAAGCATTGAATCAACCTGAGAAAGAGAAAATTCAGTATTTCTTCCTTCCAATAAATATTGGGCTCTCAAAGATTTCTTAATGAAATAATTAGATGTCAAAGAAAAAAAACAAAACAAAACTAAAATAGTATATATAAAATACTTCATTATTTTAAAGTTTATGAAATTCTTGTTTGAAAATAAAAAAACCAAAATAACAAGCTAAGAGTAATTGCATATAAGATCTCTCCATTGGAAAATTAAAAAAAGCATCTACAATATACACGCCCAGTCCTAAAAAAATAAAAACATAGTCCTCTTTGTATTTTAAAAAAGAATATTTAAAAGAAATCCATAAAGGCAAAACAAACAAAAAAAGATAAACCAATCCACCATGGATTCCCATTTCAACGGTCATTTCTAAAAAATCATTATGAGCATGGTAAGGAACTGAATAGCTACCTCCATTTTGCTTCCAATAAGGTATGGATTCTAGTTTCCAGTTTCCTAATCCTGCACCAAGAGGTTTTTTAGAAATATAATCAATGGTGTGAGACCATAGTGAAAACCTATTACTACTTGATTCATTGGATAATTCAATAGATTTTAATGAACTAGCAAAAGATTTCTCATTGGTAATAATAGCACTAGAGATATTACTGAAAAGAATAAAAGAAAGTGAAATAATAGAAACTAAAGAGAAAAAACGATGTACAAATAGATGTCTATTGTGAATTAAAAGATGTGCAAAATAAAAAATAAATAAAAGCAAAATAGATACGTAAGTAGATCTGGTTTTAAGAAAAAATAAAATGAAAAACGAAAAGAATATTGCTAGAAAGGTAAAAGACTTAAATAAAAGATTTTTGTTATTCAAAAAATAAAGTAAAAACGGGATCTTAAAGACAAATAAAGCAGCAGTAATATTTTTATTCCCAGCTATACCCTTAAAATTACCAGGAGGTATATTTACATACTTCCAATTCGTAAAACCGGCATCCTTAAAATATAATATATAAGGCGAAAGAGATAGGTAAACCTCATAAAATGTCATTAATACTATAATGTAAGATAGTATATATGAAAACCTTTCGATACCAATAGAATAGATGCAAAAAGATAAATTTAACAATACAACAAACGAAGTAAGAAGCCTACCTAAATCATGAAAATAATAAGAAAAATCAGAGGCAACAAAAAATGATAGGATTGAAAAAAATATAAAAAGTAAATATATTTTGAACAGAGAGGAGAAAATATACTTTTTTAAAAACTCAATATAATTAAATCGAAAGCCTATAATGACAAATAATAAATTGACTAAAGATAGAGAAAACCATTGGGGACCAATCATATCGTAAGAGCCTAATGGCTGATATACAATTGACAAAAATAACAGTATTATATATGTATATATATATGATTTCATAATAAGCAAAAATAAAAAAAAGCCTCTCAAATGAGAGGCTTTTAATATTATAATATTTGTTTAATTATGAAGCAAATAAATATTTAGTAAGATCGACTCTAGCAGCTTTAACAGCAGCAGCTGATACTGAAGAATCAGTTCCATTGGCTGGTGCAACAACAGCGTTATCATCTCCTGTAGAAGAAGCGCCTGTATGTGTTCCACTAACAGTTAACTCAGCAGAATCAGAATGAGAAGCAGTAATTGCTCCAGCAATTCCTTTAACTTTAGAAGTTACTCTGATATAACCTGCAGTCTCTATTTGTTTAGGAGCTGTAACAGTTCCTGTAGCAGTAGTTACTGGGGTAGTCTTAGAAACATTAGTATAAGCTGCTAAATTACCAATACTCCAAGTATTTGCATTAGAACCTTTTCTAGTTCCAGAGAAAACGATACCTGTAGTAGTAGTATACATGTTAAATTGCTTAGTAGCAGAAATTACTGCATCAGTAGAAATTTGATCGTGTAATGTATTAACAAGAGATAATACAGTGTGTCCTGAAGCAGCACCAGTTGTACCAGTAAAATCTTCACCAGCTACACTTATTTCATAATATGTAGAACCTGTAAGTGTACTACCAGAAGCAAAATTTAATTGCCCCGTGTATTGTCCTTTACCAACAGTTACAGTAACTCCAGCAGCATCTAATTGAGATTTCTCAGTCGCATCATCTGCCCAAGCTAATAAATCATAGTAGATTGTTCCACCACCATCTGTAACAGTAGAAACATAATTTCCAACAGTAAGTGTAGAACCGTCACTAGTTACAGAAAATTCTTGAACTTTTGCTACGGCGCCTATGGCATCATCCTGATTAACAGATGGGTCATAGTTAACAAGAACGTGATCTGCATCATCTACAGCACCTGGATCTAGGGTTACAACACCTTGATTAGATGTTTCTTGAGTAATATCATCAGCAGAGACAAGTACACTTCCTGTAGTTCCAACTTTAAGAATAGCAGCGTCGATAAATGCTTTTAAAGGACCTATATCAGCAGATGTATATTTTAAAGCGATTACAGGAACAACACCCGCAGCTGAAGCTCTTTGTACATTATCAATAACTAATTGGTTGTCTTCAATTTTAACAACTGCATTAGTAGCAGTTCCTACAGAATTAAGTTTAGGAAATGAAATATCAGTTAACTCTGGGTTGTCTTCTAATGTAAATGAAGATAAATCATCTAATTCAGGAGCAGTTACAGAAGTAAGATCATCGTTACCGCTAATTTCTAATGTGCCGTTTGTTTTAGCAGCACCCAAAAGACCAGAATTCAATGTAGAATCATAACCTAAAGTCAAAGATGTCATAGAATCATTATTCTTAAAAACAACTGCTTGAGAACTTCCTGTATGAGTGTAAGAAACAAGATCAGTAGCACCAGTAACATCAACATCTAAAATATCTCCATCTAAAATTAATGTTTCAAGTCTAGTATTTCCATTTGTTCCCAATGTGAAATCTGGGAATGTAGAAGCATCGGTTGATAAAGCAGGGTTGTTATACTCATTTCCTATCATATGAAAATATGTAGCTTTTGGAGCCCAAGTAGATAGATCTACATCTACATTTCCAGTAATTTTTGGTAAAACAACTTTTTTAGCTTTGGCAAAAGCAGAACCTGTTTTTCCTTCCCAAACTGGTAAAGAAACATCTAATGCATCTGTAAATGTCATTACACCTCCAGTAACTAAAGGAGCAGTAACTACTGTAGCTCCACTAACTGTAAGATTAAAACCATTTTCAGCTGGAGTAGTAGCATCAGTTTTAGTAATTAAACTAGAAAAATCCGCTGTTCCTGAATCAATTGTAAAAGTAGTTGTAGCAACTAATCTTTTCAAAGATTTAAGATCAAGTGAAGTCGCTTTTGAGAAAGTAGAATTAGTTAAAGATGTATAAGCCGTTAAAGCTGGCAAACTAACCGAAGTCACTTTAGCGTTATTATGAATGTTTAAATCAGCAACATTAACTAATTTTGGTGCGCTAACTGGAGCATTTTGATCTAACTCAAAGTCAGCAGTTGAAGTTAAATTATCAAAAGAAGCATAAGTTGAAATTCCTGTTGCAGTGGCAGTATATTTAACTTTTTTAGTTACTGCAGTCATTTTACTCATTACAGCTTGAAGCCTTGCAGCATCCATATCAGCTTTTTGTTCAATTGTAACAGTG
>Ga0233451_10005625_pt1 | contig 10122 bp, 7 predicted proteins | sample 011ome_29_FD_183052 | JGI IMG/M metagenome (GOLD analysis project Ga0233451, IMG submission 183052) | Coastal salt marsh microbial communities from the Groves Creek Marsh, Skidaway Island, Georgia - 011504CT (spades assembly) | ecosystem: Environmental > Aquatic > Marine > Intertidal zone > Salt...
CAGTTGGCTCGCCGCATTAAGTCCATCACTAATCCGGCTGAGGTGAGCTGCCCTTTTTAGGACGGGGATAGCCTCTTCGTGTCGCTCTTGCGATTGCAGCTCTATTGCCGTATTCCACAACGACTCTTGTTGTCGTGGGTCGTAAGCACTGTACACAGGAGTCTGGGCCCATGCTGGGGTGGCGCCAATGGCTGCGAGTGCAATCGTTATTCCGAGACTTATCGAGAGCGGTTTCACCAATCAGTCCTCTTTTTGCGCAGTCCAGTATAGAGATAGTTCGGTCTAAATCTCTACGTCTTGTTCAGAGCCATGTAAACTTCGCCGGCGCCTACCGTCTGGGCGTGATCTGGACAATGAATACCGTGCTGAGAAGATGAAGGGAGACCCATGGGTAAGTTTGCAGCTGACACGTCGCTTGAGCAGATAGGTGATCATCGATGGAAAGCCCACTTACAAAAAGGCTGGCGTATCGGGCGCGTTCCCAACGGAGGCTATGTTCTCGCGCTGGTCGGGCGCGCGATCTCGCAATCGCTGGGCGACGCAGATCCGCTGTCGATTAATGCGTTTTATCTGGAGCCCACTTCCTTGGGCGATGCTGAGATTCAGGTCGAAATTCTTCGTATGGGGAAAGGCACGCAGTTCGCTGCGGCGCGAATGTATCAAGAGGGTAGCCTGAAGGTCATTGCCAACGCGGCCTACACCGACCTTGCGAACTTAAAGGGCCCGACCAATACCATTATGACGATGCCGGAGGTGCCTGCTTTTGATGAAGTCGATATCCCTGCTCACAACGTGCTGGAGATCCACAGCTCGATTGATACCCGAATCGTGAAGGGCAGAGAGTTCTTTGACACGCAAGAACCCACGAACACAGGTGAGTTTATTGCCTATATGCAGCACGCAGACGGCGCCGCGATTGAGCCTATTGATCTACTGATGTTTGGCGACATGATGCCACCCCCCTCGTTCACCTTGGTGCCCAATGTTGGCTGGGTGCCGACGGTAGAGATGACGGTTCAGTTGCGCGGAAAGCCGGCGCCCGGCCCCCTGTTGTGTCATGCGCGCTCACACACGTTGATTCGCGGTGTCACTGAACAGGACTGTGAAATTTGGGATTCAAAGGGCGACCTCGTTGCCGTTAGTCGCCAGACCATGAAAGTCCGATCGATGAGCTGAGCTACCAGGTCGCGACATGCCCTCCAGGGCGTCTCGGGTCAGCGTAACCGTAGAACCAGCCGTCCTCGATCTGAACTGAATTGACCCGCCCAATGGTGCTATTCGAACGCAAAATCTTGTGTTTACTCGCTTCGAGGATGCTCACCGTATCAGAAGATATGCCGGGCTCGACCATCGCCCTATCGGGCATCCACTGGTGATGTATTCGCGGTGAGGAGGTGGCCATACCGAGGGTCATATCAAACGCCATAAGATTAAGTAGCGTCTGAGCAACTGCCGTAATGATGCGTGAACCACCCGGGCTTCCGGTGGCAACCCAAGGCTTTCCGTCCTTGAATACGAGAGTAGGTGTCATCGAAGATAGCGGGCGGCTGCCCGCCGCAACGGCGTTGGCCTCACCTTGAACAAGGCCGTAGCCGTTGGGAGATCCGGGCTTTGCGGCAAAGTCATCCATCTCATTATTAAGCAGCATGCCGGTTCCCGGTACGACAATCCCAGAGCCAAAACTAAAGTTAATGGTGTAGGTATTGGTCACTACGTTGCCAAACTGGTCAACAATCGAGAAGTGGGTTGTTTCCGTGCTCTCATTGTCATCGACATTGCCTGGCTTAATAACCTCAGAAGGGGTCGCTACGTCGGCTTGAATAAGAGCGCGTCGCCGGTCGAGATAAGACTCGCTTGTGAGTGCTTTGACGGGAATCTCTGTTCGATCGGGATCACCGAGATACTCACTGCGGTCTGCATAAGCCAACTTCATGGACTCAATCAGCAAGTGGAGATAGGCCGCGCTGTTATGGCCCATATCTTCGATAGGGTAGGGCTCCAAAAGTTTTAGAATTTGGGAAACGTGAACACCGCCTGATGAAGGTGGGGGGGCGCTGACAATGTCATAACCCCTGAACGATGATCGAACAGGTTGGCGCTCAATCGCGCGATAACTCGCGAGGTCCTCGACATTCATAACACCGCCACCGCGCTGCATTTCTGCGGCGATGAGTTCTGCCGTTTTGCCCTTGTAAAAACCGTCAAAGCCTTTGTCTCGCACCCGCTTGAGTGTCGCGGCGAGATCGGGCTGTTTGAACAGGCTACCCATATCAGGGGCAGTTCCTGTGCCGCCTAGGTAGACCCGATTAGCCTCATCGTTACGAGCAAGGCGCTGCGCCGCAGAGCGCAGGTTCAAATGAAGCGCAGCAGGCACCTCAAAGCCGTTCTCTGCAAGATCGATCGCGGGCTGAATCACGGTTTTTAGATCAAGCGTTCCGTATTTCTCCAGCGCGTGAATAAGACCGGCAACTGTGCCGGGAATGCCAGCTGCGCTCACGCTGTTATAGGCTTTGCGCTTATCAACTGTGCCATCTTCGTTAAGGAACATGTCCCTCGAAGCGCCTGCGGGTGCCATTTCCCGGTAGTCGATAAAGACTTGCTCATCGGACTCCGCAAGGTGCACTAACATGAAGCCACCGCCGGCGATGTTACCTGCACGTGGGAGCGTTACCGCTAGTGCGAAGCCTGTAGCAACAGCAGCATCAATCGCGTTACCGCCTTTTTTTAGCATCTCTAAGCCCGCTTCTGATGCGAGTTTTTCCGGGCCAGAGACCATGCCACGCGAGGCGATCGCAGGTAGGAATCGTGTCCCATAGTCGATTAGTGGGCCGCCTTGGCCCTCGCCTTGCGTCCAGCCCTTAAGAGGACTTATCGCGATGAGGAAGGCGAGAAAAAAACGGGTGACGTGCATCGATGCTTACTCCGAAAGAGAAAAGACGAGAAATTAACACAGGTTGCTCATGATATTGAGCATCCTATTGGTAGAGGGCTGTTAGGTAGAGGGCTGTGCGCGTTACCTCAGTGAAAACACGATCATCAAGTCACCTGTGCGAAGTCGCCTTTCTACAGTCCTCTTTGTGACGTCATCTGAATGAGGTTATGCGTATGGCGTCGCAATGGCGCACCCAGAAGAGGTGTCGTGTCGCCTGAATCTCCCGAGAGCTGATTTGTGAGCCGACGACGGTAAGTGTGAGGTCTTAAAAGATTTGAAGCTTCCACTTCCTCTTGAGCGATTACTCCTTCGGTGAGGTCAATATCGGTGCGGACGGCGAATCAACGATTGGATAATTTCGGTGTTGAAAAGTTGAGTCTCAGGATGGAGGTCGAATAAGCGTCGGGATATTCCAGGCGCTGCAAAGGTCGCCATTTAAAGTGGATGCTGGGCAATCACTTATCAATATCGATTACCATAACGATCTCAGGAGGGGTTATGGAACTCAAAGATTTTCGCAGGCAATACACACAGGGCGGACTTCAGCGTGCGTCACTGCCGGACCAGCCGTTTGCGTTGTTCGAGCAATGGCAGGCCGACGCCGCAGCGGCGGGTCTTGCAGATCCCACGGGCTGTGTTGTCGCAACCGTGCAACCCAGTGGAATGGTTCGTCAGCGCTTTGTTCTGCTAAAGGGCTATGATGCGCGAGGCTTTGTGTTTTACACCAACTACAACAGCGATAAAGCGGCGGCACTCTCCCATTGCGATCAAGCCTCGATGTTATTTCCATGGAACGAGCTCGATCGTCAGGTCAGTATTTCAGGGAAGGTAGAAAAGGTTTCAGAGGAAGAATCCGATCACTATTTTGCTGCCAGACCGCGTGCCAGTCAGATTGCCGCGTGGACATCGCAACAGAGTCAGCCCATTGAAAATCGGGCAGCACTCGAGCGACAGTTTCACGATACTTTGGCGCGATTTGAGGGTGGCGATGTGCCGCGACCGCCGCACTGGGGCGGTTACCGGTTAAAGCCTTCCAGAATTGAGTTCTGGCAGGGTGGCAGTGACCGACTCCATGATCGATTTGTATTCACCCTAGAAACCTCGGACCCTCAAGAAGCACGATGGTCGCTGTCGCGACTCCAGCCTTGAGCGACTCATCGAAGTATTCCACGAGCTTTTCTAAAGCGGGTTTTGATCAGACAGTTGCGTATGAAGGTGAGCGCCGCTTGCTGGCATTAATTGGAATGTTTCAGGTCAGTAGGCGCAAAGTGCGCGCTAGGGCCGCTCAAGTGCTGCGATAAACAAATCGCTTTATGTAGTGCGGAATGGGGGGAAGGTTCAGTACCTGACGTCGCATCAAGTCTAGTCCGATCGCGGCTACAAGGATCTGAAATCGTTCTCGAGAGCCCGGGATTTGCAACCGAATCGCATCGTTTTGCGTCTCAGTACCCCAGGCAAGCCAGACGGTGCCAACGGGTTTTTCCTCGGAGCCGCCGCCCGGGCCGGCAACGCCGGATACTGCAATACCAATATCGGCGTTCGCTTTGTCGAGGGCGCCGCGCAGCATAGCGCGCACCACAGGCTCACTGACGGCGCCATGGTCATTAAGCTCGGCTTCAGGCACATCGAGCACCTTCTGCTTCGATGTGTTTGCGTAGGTAACAAAGCCTGCGCCAAAAACTTGCGAGGAACCCGCTTCTTTGGTGATCAGCGAGGCAATTAGCCCGCCAGTGCAGGACTCAGCTGTCGTAACGGACATATTGTTTTCGATCAATGCCCGCTGTAGTGACATTGCCAGTTGATCGCTGTCTTCACCGATGACGTGATCGCCGATGAGGTCGGTGAGCAGGTTTTCAGCACGATCACGCTGCTCGAGAAGTGACTCATCATAGACTTGCAGCTTCAACTCGAGCTGAGGGAGGCCTGATCGGAATCCGAGCACGACTCCTTCCGGCCAGTCATTGCTCCGCTCGTTGACCAATTCCTGAATAGTAGATTCACCGATACCGAAAGTCTGGAGGCGACGAATATACGTGGTGCCCGAACCCACACGAGCACCGATGCGTTCGCAGATTTCGGGAAGCATGGCCGAAAGTTCGACGGGGACACCGGGTGTTGTGATAACCAGGCAGCCCTCAATTTCTACGGTAAACCCAACCGCGCTGCCAATGGGGTTATCTACGAGATCCGCCGAAGCCGGTAAATGCGCTTGTTTTAAGTTGCTTGCGTTGAGTTCTAATCCGCGTTTCTCACACCACTCTTCCAGATGCGCTATCGCGTCCGGATGATCCGCAAGTTGCTCTCCCGCCACCTCCGCCACAATCTCTGCGGTTAGATCGTCTTCGGTGGGTCCAAGTCCGCCATTGATAACAACGACGCTTGCCTCCCGGCACAGCTCTTTGAGGCTCGCGCGTAGCAGTGCTGGATCATCCCCAACAGTGATCTTCTTACTAACAGCTATTTGTCTCTCACCCAACGCCAGTGCAATCCGAGAGGAGTTGCTGTCGACAGTGTCACCGCTCATGAGCTCATTACCGGTGAGCAAAAGAGCGACGTTTTTATGCTGCGACATAGGTTTCCTTGGTCAAGTGGGCAAGTGATAAGGTGCGATTATCTCGCCGCTCGGGCGCGCATTAGAAATCCGCGTTTCCGGGGGTTCTCGGGAAGGGAATGACGTCTCTCACGTTTTCCATGCCAGTGATGTAGGCGACCAGTCGCTCAAAGCCCAAGCCGAAACCCGCGTGGGGCACTGTGCCGTAGCGACGCAGATCGCGATACCACCATAGTGTCTCTTTAAGATCCGCATCCATCCGCGCATCGAGTACATCTAGTCGCTCTTCACGCTGACTACCCCCGATGATTTCACCAATGCCTGGTGCGAGAACGTCCATCGCAGCAACTGTTTTTTCGTCGTCATTAAGCCGCATGTAGAACGCTTTAATATCGCGGGGGTAATCAGTGACCACCACAGGCGCTTTGAAATGCTCTTCAGCGAGGAAGCGCTCGTGCTCGGATGCCATGTCGATCCCCCACTCCACAGGGAACTCAAATTTCTTGCCAGATTTGAGCAAAATATCGATGGCGTCGGTGTAAGTAACGCGGACAAATGGGTTTTCAACGATATTGCCGAGTCGCTCGAGCACTGTTTTGTCGATGCGCTGCTGGAAAAAACCAAGATCAGTCTCACAGTCGTTTAGCACGCGTGAGGTCACAGATTTGAGCAAGCGCTCGGCAAGCGAGGCGTTATCTGCCAGATCGGCAAAAGCGACTTCGGGCTCTACCATCCAGAACTCCGCCAAGTGGCGTGAGGTATTGGAGTTCTCTGCTCGGAAAGTGGGTCCAAAGGTGTAGACCTTATTCATGGAAAGACAGTACGACTCGACAGCCAACTGGCCCGATACAGTGAGATAGGCATCGCCACCAAAGAAGTCCTGCGACGTATCAACTTGGCCGGAATCAGTGCGCGGAAGGTTGTTTAAATCCAGCGTACTAACACGGAAGAGTTCGCCGGCGCCTTCACAATCGCTGGCAGTGATAATCGGTGTGTTCACCCAATAGAAGTCTTCACCGTGGAAAAAGTCATGAATAGCGTTCGCTAATGTGTGGCGGACGCGAGTAACCGCGCCAAAAGTGTTTGTGCGTGTTCGCAAGTGTGCCTGCGTGCGAAGGTATTCGAAGGTGTGGCGTTTTTTGGCAATCGGATACGACTCGGGGTCGTCTACGTCACCAATCAATTCGACGTCTTTGGCCTGAATTTCCACGGCTTGACCGCCGCCCTGCGAGGCGACCAGCTCGCCTGTAATGCAGACGGCGCAGCCTGTAGAGAGTTTCAACACCTCTGATTCGTAATTAGCTAATTCTTTCGGGGCAACACACTGCAAGCTATCAAAGTGACTACCGTCATTGACTGCCAAAAACGAGATTCCCGCTTTCGAGTCACGTTTCGATCGAAGCCAGCCGTTGACCTTGACTTCGGTGCCAATCAGCGAACTATCTGCCAGTAGTTGTTTAACGAGGTAAAGCGTGTCCATGGTGGATTAATCCTGCGCACTAGATGGAGTTGGATAGATTTTTGACGCCTAGTTTAGGCTTTTTCTTGCCCTTTTGGGCTCTTGCTATGGCTTAGATTGGCGATGTCTCAGAGTTTAGGTTTATCTGGACTGTGGCAATCTAGCCATTCTTCACGGTGCTTCTGATACGCATACAGCTGCATGCGTCGTCGCACTCTTCATTTACTCTCTTCAGCAATCTCCTTGATGCTCGTCAGAGCGCCTTCCTGGGCAACTTTCGCAGTGCTCTGCGCGTCAGCAGGAGTAGCTGTTGACGCCCCAGCAACGATCGAAAAGGCGGCTTGCGCACCGCGTGGCTTCTCAGTCGGCACATACTGGACTGTGACGTGTTGCCCCAGTGCAAATCTAGCGCTCTTGCTAGAAAGAGCCATTTCCCATTTATCAAAACTGAATTTATCTTTGTGGCCGCGTAAATCGACAACACCTTCTAGACCGTTTTTGTCGAGTCGTACGGTGAAGCCAGAGGTGTTGATGTGAACGATCGAGCCCTCGAATGCACTTTCTCCGCTCGCGGCACACTTATTCAGGTAATTACAGGTCAACCAATTTTGAGCGCTATTCACCGCTTGGCGATTTTTTGCGCTGGCCTGATTAATCGCATCAAAAACTGTGGCTGGTGCCGGCGTTACTGATGAGTCTCCCAGCAAGGCTTTAAGCTGAAGATGAACGCAGTAATCCAGTGCTTTTCGCAGGGGGGACGTACCGTTGGTGTAAAACTCAACCGCCATACCCATGTGCGCTGCAGGTTTAACACTGAAAGTTGCCCTCGACATGAGTCGATTAATCATCGCTCGAAGGGGGCGCTCGTCGCTCGCTGTATTGAGACCGTTAATCAGAGCGCGAAAACCGTCGAGGGTAGTGAAATCCGTCTCAGCCAGCTCGGGGAGGAATCGTGTGAGGAACTCTTTTGCCTCATCGCTTTTATCGCGGCGAATGCCAGCGTGTGTCACAAAAGGCCCGGGTTTATCTGCTGCCTTGAGTTGACCTGCGATCGCCTTGTTGGCGGCCACCATGCATTCTTCAACTAGAATCTGTGAAGTGCGCTTGTCGATGGGTTCAATGCTGCTGATTTGTTTCGCATCATCGAGAATCCAGCGGTAATCGGTCCTATGTTCAATTACGAGTTCGTTTTGCTCGCGCCAAGATCGAAGCGCCTCGAAGCAGGCATATAGGTTGGCAATCTCGTCTGAAAAATCATGGTCGGTATCGCCGTTGATGACACCGTCAACTTCCTGATAGCTCAGTTTTGCTTTCGAGCGCACAGTGCCAAGCGACACCGAAGCCTGAGTTGTCTCTCCATTCGCTGCAATAGTCAGCTGGCAAACGATCGCTGGTCGATCCTCTCCGGGCGCGAGTGCCGCAGGCTTTGAAACAGAGTCTGGAAGCATCGGAATAGCCGCACCATGGAAGTAGTGTGAGGTCCCTCGTTCGGCAACAACTTTTGTCATCGAGACTGAGTGCCCGATCATGGCGGTTGGGTCTGCGATAGCAACGCTGAGTTTCCAGCCGTCTCTTTCCGGTTGTGCGCAGATGGCGTCGTCAATATCGAATGTCGATGGTGCATCGATACTCACCAGCGGCAGATCAGTGCAGTCCGTTCGCGCTGCTGCGCTCTCCGGGATTGCTTTCAGTGCCTCGTCCAGCGAAGCCACCGCAGGTTTTGAAAGGTATCTTACGATACCTGAACGCAGAGCACAGTATTCGTTCTCAATCCCCGGCGTACTTGTGTTACCGAGGTTCTGCAGCACCTTTACTGAAGGCTTCCCGTCTTTAAACGGGTGTCGCTCCAATTGACACTGCACGAGGTCGCCATGTTTTGCCCCGGATCTCGCGTTGGGTGGAATGAAAAGCCACCGCGTAAAGTGAAGTAATTCGGGTATGTCGGGCGCGATGAAGAAGGCCTTTCCTTTCTGGACCACTTCTCCAACAAAGCAGTCCACTGCCGTGCTTAGAAGCTTTTCTAACTCGCCCGCCGTTTGCGCTTTTGCCTTCTTGTCGTTGGACGCTACTGGCTTAATGATAATACCCACACGATCGCCAGGTAATACGCGCTGCATCTCATCGGGTGAAAGGAATATCTCACGGTTGTCGTCGAGCACCACGAAGCCAAAGCGGTGGCGCGTGGCTTTGACTACGCCCTCTGCATACTCTTTTTCGGCTTCGATTTGATCTTTTAGGCCCTGAAGCTGGGAGAGGGCATTTTTGTCTAGCATTGGCGAGTGAGTCTCTTGCGTGTTGCTTATGGGCGGTGTCGTTACGATTTCTCGTACACTTTTACAGCGTGCGTCCGGCTTATGTATCTATCAGTGCTGACTTGAAAGCAGTGATATCGCCACGTCGGCAGCGTATTTTCCTTTACGCCCTCATGGCGACAGTCTGTGTGTAAATCGTAGCTGACAGTCGGCGACTTTTCACGCTTTTATCGGCAACAAAAACGTCACTCAAAAAAACCGAGGCGTTGATTGACATGTCGATCATGCATGGTTTTACTGAGGGAGCCCGAAATAAAGAGAGTAGGACGACATTCTGGTGATGACGCCGAGATCTGATGCCTTGACGTTTCGTTCCATCTACCAACGCTGCGATGTCTCTGCGGCGACCTGCCCTAGATCCCTCCAATTTCTAACGCCCTACTTTCCATCGCATTGTAAAAAGCACTACAACCATAATGTGGCGCGCGCCCGGCGAGGCGGCTTGAAGGTATATGAAGTCCGCGATATTCGTTTCTCAACTCAGTCCCCGGAGATCCTATGCAGCAATCCATAACTTTGCCAAACGACCTATCAAAGCTTGCTCCTGCGGGCGTAAAGACGTATGTGCTCGATACCAACGTTCTGTTGCATGACCCGACCGCGATTACGGCATTTGCGGAACACCGCGTCGTGATTCCCATGACGGTGCTTGAGGAACTCGATCATATTAAAGATAGGCGTGACAAATCAGTGAGTCGTGAGGCCCGAATTGCGATTCAAATGATTGATAAAGTGGTTGGCGCAGCCGCACCCCAGGCGATACAAGCCGGTGTCGAAATCCCCGGTTCAACGCTCTCAGGAGACCTTGGTAAGCTTGCGATTTTCCCCGACCAGATGCTCGACGCGAGTGACAACGTGCCGTTCTTAG
>Ga0233451_10005631_pt1 | contig 10117 bp, 8 predicted proteins | sample 011ome_29_FD_183052 | JGI IMG/M metagenome (GOLD analysis project Ga0233451, IMG submission 183052) | Coastal salt marsh microbial communities from the Groves Creek Marsh, Skidaway Island, Georgia - 011504CT (spades assembly) | ecosystem: Environmental > Aquatic > Marine > Intertidal zone > Salt...
TTGATAATTGTAAAAAATTAAAATTTATTGCAAGAATTGGTTCAGGAACTGAAAATATTGATGTTGAATATTGCAGATCAAAACAGATAACTATTATTTCTACACCTGAGGGTAACTCTAACGCAGTAGGTGAGCACGCATTAGGACTTTTATTAAATCTTATTAATAGAATAAGTTCAAGTAATAATGAAGTTTCAAATAGAATTTGGGAAAGAGAGTTAAACCGTGGTTATGAACTTAAAAATAAAACCATTGGATTAATAGGATATGGTCACACTGGTAAAAGTTTTGCAAAGAAGTTAAAAGGATTTGGAGTTAAAATTATTTTTCATGATCTAAAAAAGATGAAAAAAGATAATGATGCAATTCAGGTTACATTGAAAGAAATTAAAGAAAATTCTGATATAATTAGCCTTCATGTTTCAATGACTAAACAATCCATAGGAATTATAAATAAAAAATTCATTAATAGTTGTAAAAAACCTTTTTGGCTTATAAATACATCAAGGGGAAATTGTGTAATTACTAAAGACCTTGTCGAGGGTTTAAAAAATGGAAAAATACTGGGAGCTGGCTTAGATGTTTTAGAATATGAAAAAAAATCATTTGAAAAATTATCAATTAATGATGAGCAAAGTCTTAATTATCTGACCAATGCCAAGAATGTAGTAATAACTCCACATGTAGCCGGCTGGACCTTCGAGAGTAAAATTAAACTAGTTGAAGTTGCTCTAAAAAAAATAAAAAATCTAATAAATAATAAATGAAAAATATTCTAATATTATGTACTGGAAATTCGTGTAGAAGTCAAATAGCACACGGTTATTTTGAATTATTTGCTAATAATCGTGCTAATATATTTAGCGCTGGTATTGAAACACATGGCTTAAACAAAAATGCAGTTCAAACTATGAAAAGAGATGATGTGGATATCTCTAATCATACTTCAAACTTAGTGTCTGAATACTTAGATGTAAATTTTGATTACATTATAACTGTGTGTGATCACGCAAATGAAAACTGTCCATATATTCCATCAAAAAATGCAGTACGTATTCATAAAAATTTTACTGATCCATCGAAAATTACAGATTCAAAAAACGAGGCTTTAGATTTTGATTTATGCAGAAATGAAATCAAATCATTTACTTTAGATTTTTATAAAAAATATTTTAGTTAACAAACAACAAGCTGAAGAGTTTCTTTTGTCCTTTGCTCAAGAAGAAGCTTATTACTTTTTAAAATTTCTTTAGATGAATTTTGATCAAAGTGTCTTATGGTGAAAAGACTTACGTTTTCCTTGCACTCTACTTTATATCTAGCTTTTAATATTGAAAGTAATTCTTTCAATCTGTAATATTTATCAAAAACGCATACTGAAAAACTAATTGCCGAATTCTGAATCAAATCTACTTTCATTTTGTTTTCGTGTAAAATTTGAAAAATATCGCTAATATTATCCTCAACAATAAAAGAAAAATCAAGTGAAGAAAGTTTAATTAAACTAAGGTTTCTTTTGACAATAAAACAAGGTATTTCAGGATCAATTTTAGTTCCTCTAGAAATTGCAGTCCCTGAACCTTCAGGCTCTAGAAAAGATTTAACATATAGAGGAATCTCTTTTTTTTGTAGAGGCTGTAATGTTTTGGGATGAATAACAGATGCTCCATAGAACGCTAATTCAATGGCCTCTGTGTAAGAAATTTTATTTAACAGTCTTGGGTTTTTGAAAACTCGGGGATCTGCGTTTAGAACTCCAGGAACATCTTTCCATATTGTCACAGACTCTGCATTTAAACAATAAGCAAAAATTGCGGCAGAATAATCTGAACCCTCTCGACCCAATGTCGTTGTAAAATTATTTTCATCACTAGAAATGAAACCTTGTGTAATATTTAGTAAAGAATTATCAATTTTCTCTGTAATATTTTTTTGAGTTAATTCCCATTTTAAATTAGCATCTCTGAATTTAGAATCTGTTTTTATAAAAAGTCTTGCGTCAACCCAATTGGATTCAATATTTATATAATTAAGATATGTGCTTATAATTTTTGTAGATAGTATTTCACCAAAACTAACTACTTGATCATACACAAATGAATAATTTGGAGATTTATTTCTTTTTAAAAAGATTTTTAAGTTTTCAATTATTTCTTTTGTTTCAAAATATACAGGATGATTATTTTCATTAAAAAGGTCATCTAAAATGTTTAAATGGTAATCTAAAACTTCATTTATTGAAAATTGAAGTTCTTCATTATTTTCAAAGTAATTTTTAACTACAAGCTCTAGTGAATTTGTTGTTTTACCCATTGCTGAAACAACAATAAGAATTTTGTCCTTACCTAAAAGTTGAAGAATATTTACTAGGTTTTTTATACCATTTGCATCTTTAACTGATGCTCCACCAAATTTATATATTTTCATTATTATCCTATAAAATTTTTAATAGATAATTCATCCATTTGAGCTATTTGCCATTCTTTTGATACATAAGCTCCATGTTTTTTATAAAAATTAATTGCATCAACATTCCAATCTAAAACAGCCCACTCAATTCGCTTCACATTTTTACTGTTAGAAAAATGAATGAAGTGGGAAAAAAGAGCAAAACCGATTCCTTTTCCTCTCATAGAATTTGTTACGATTAAATCCTCCAGATGCATAGTTGGACCCTTCCATGTCGAATATCTGGGGTAACCTAAACACATTCCAACAATTATATTATCATAAATAGCTACAAAACAACAGAACAAAGGATTATTTCCAAAACCGTGATTAATTAGATCATTTTCAGTGACTATAACGGCCTCAGGTTCTTTTTCAAAAACTGCTAGTTCTTTTATAAGTTCTAAAACCTTTTGCATGTCCTGAACCTTTGCTTCTCTTATTTCAACTTTCATAATGGTGATTGCAAATTTAACTTAATGAATTAAATAACCAATAAATGATAAAAAGTATAACAATTTTAATGATATTTGTGACAATGAAAAAAGGAGATAACTCTCCCTCTTTACTGACTTACAATAAGTCTCTGAATCTTCAGAAACTTCAAAATTCTATTACCCAAAATAAAAATTTTATCTCTGTTAAAGGACTATATGGTTCATCTAAATCTTTCATTATAAGTGAACTTTTTAAAAATAATAATTCTAACATTTTTTGGGTTCTAGATGAAAAAGAGGACGCTGGTTTTTACTTCAATGATTGTGAAAAATTAATAAAAAATAAGCAACTATTTTACTTTCCAAGTAGTTACACCAGAGATAATAATTTTAAAAAAACAAGTACTCAAAATATTTTTAAAAGAACTGAGTTTATCAAAAATTTCTACTCTTCCAAATCTTTAGCAATTACTTATCCTGAAGCACTATTTGAAAAAATAATAGTCAAAAAAGAATTATTTAATAGAAAAACAAATCTGAAAACTGGACAATTAATAAATTTAGAAACATTAAATGAAAAATTATTTGAGTTAAATTTTGAAAGAGTTGATTTTGTGGTAGAACCTGGTGATTTTTCAGTCAGAGGTGGAATAGTTGATGTCTTTTCATTTTCAAATGACAATCCATACAGAATTGAATTTTTTGGTGATGAAATAGAAAGTATAAGAATTTTCGATATAGAAACTCAAATATCTATTAACAATATAAATTCTATTGAAATTTTAGGCGACATTGAGAATAAAGAAATTGATTATGACAGAGAAAACATTTTTAAATTTTTACAAAATGATACTATTATAATTTTTGAAAATATAGAATCATTGGAAACAAGACTTTCGAATTGTTATAAAAAATTAAAAAGTGATAATAAAAAAAATATTGATGAAATTTTCTACTCAGCAAAATCATTTAAAAATGATTTGAATGAATTTAAATTAATTGAACTAAATAAAATCAATGATCAAAGTCCTGATATAATATTTAATATAGATCAACAACCAGCTTTCAATAAAAAATTTAAATTTTTATTAGAAAACCTAAAAAGCTATCACAAAAATGGGTATGAAATAAATATTTTTTGTAATAATAAAAATCAAATAAAAAGATTTAAAGAAATTTTTGAATTAAATAATATTGACTTTGATCCTATATTAATCGATAAACCGATTTTTAGAGGTTTTATTGATAATGATATTAAACAAGTTTGCTATACCGATCACGAAATATTTGAAAGATATCATAAATTCAATTTAAAACAAGGTTTTAAAACTAAACTAAGAGTTAATTTAAATGAACTTAATCAATTACAAATTGGTGATTATGTAACACATATTGATCACGGTATAGGTATTTTTGGAGGTTTGAAAAAGATTGATGTTAACGGGAAAAAACAAGAGGCAATTAAGCTAACTTATGGAGAAAGAGACACACTCTATGTTAGTATTCACCTAATTCATAAAATCTGTAAATACAATGGGAAAGATGGAACAAAACCAAAAATATACAAACTTGGTTCAGGTGCATGGAACAAAATAAAATTAAAAGCTAAAAAAAGAGTTAAAGAAGTTGCATTTAACTTAATTGAAGCTTATGCCAAAAGAAAAATAAAAAAAGGGTTTGTGTACGGTCCCGACTCCTCAATGCAACATGAACTCGAAGCCTCTTTTTTATATGAAGATACACCTGATCAAATTAAATCAACAATTGATATAAAGAAAGACATGGAAAGTCAACAACCGATGGACAGATTGGTCTGTGGGGACGTAGGTTTTGGAAAAACTGAAATAGCCATAAGAGCAGCATTTAAAGCTATTGATAATAATAAACAAGTTGCTGTTCTAGTTCCAACTACAGTTTTAGCTTTTCAACATTTTAAAACATTTAGTAAAAGACTTTCTGATTTTCCTGTGTCAATTGATTATTTAAATAGATTTAGAACATCAAAAGAAAAAAGTATTATAGTTCAAGAATTAAATGATGGAAAAATTGATTTAATTATTGGTACACATCAACTAGTTAATGATAAAGTAAATTTTAAAAATCTTGGATTACTGATAGTTGATGAAGAACAAAAATTTGGAGTAAGTGTTAAAGAAAAAATTAGATCATTAAAGGAAAACGTAGATGTATTAACTCTAACAGCAACTCCAATTCCAAGAACACTACAGTACAGTCTAATGTCAGCAAGAGATTTATCAATAATTAATTCTCCTCCTAAAAATCGTTTTCCAATTGAAAGTAATGTTATTTCATTTGATGAAAATTTAATAAAAGATGCTATTAATTTTGAAATTAATAGAGCTGGACAAGTTTTCTTTGTCCATAATAGAATTGAGAATATAAACGAAATAAAAAATTTAATTTCTAGACTTGTACCATCTGCTCACATAGCAATTGTTCATGGTAGATTAGAGGGTAAAGTTTTGGAAAAAACCATGCTTGATTTCATTGCTGGGGAATATGATGTTTTAGTTTCTACCACAATAATAGAAAGTGGTTTAGATGTTCCAAATGCAAATACAATATTTATTAATAACGCTCATAATTTTGGTTTAAGTGATCTTCATCAAATGAGAGGAAGAGTTGGAAGAAGCAATAAAAAAGCCTTCTGTTATTTTATAACTTCTCCATTTTCGTCAATGACAAAGGAAGCTGTAAAAAGGATTCAAGCTATAGAAAAGCATACCGAATTAGGGTCTGGATTTCATATTGCAATGAAAGATTTAGAAATTCGCGGTGCTGGAGATCTTTTAGGCGCTGAGCAAAGTGGATTCATTAATGATATAGGGTTTGAAACATATCAAAAAATTCTAAAGGAAGCAGTTGAAGAATTGAAAGAAAAAGAGTTCGAAAATATATTTGATAATGAAGAAAAGACTCCTTTAAAACTGTCTAATTTTAAAATTGATACTGATCTTGAAATTTTATTTCCAGAAAACTATATAAATAATGTCAATATTAGACTTAATCAATATCAAAAACTTTCAGAAATCAAAGAATTAGAAAGTTTAGACTTATTTGAAAAGGAATTAATTGACAGATTTGGTAAACTTCCTGATCAATCTAAAGATCTGCTAAAAACAATTAATTTAAAGTTAATAGCAACTGAAAATGGGTTTGAAAAATTAATTTTAAAAAACAAAAAAATGATTTGTCAGTTTGTTAGTAATAAAAATGACCCGTTTTACAATTCTGAAAAATTTCAAAGTCTGTTAAAATCTATAAATACAAATCATGAAATTTGTGAATTGAAAGAAAAAAAATCAAATAGAGGAGATAGACTATTACTTGTCTTTAAAGATGTTTGTACTGTTCAAGATGGGATAGATTGTTTAAAGATTCTTTAAATTTTTTACAACTTTAAAAGCTTTATCAACTTGTTCTTCGTTTACTAATATTGTAAACTCGTTTGAAGTAGATATTACCTCATATATATTAATTCCTTCCCAAGATAGTCTTTGAAAAACAAAATAATAAACACCAGGAATTGAAATATTCTCTGCTGGAAGTTTTATAGATATAGAAGATAGATTGGTTTGTTTTGAAAGTAATGTTTCATTCTTTAATACATCCTCAACCAAGGAGATAAGATTACCACTTACGACAATGTTACATTCATTAACTCCTCTAGAAGATGTATAAAAATCATCATTATTATCAACTTTTGCCAAAAGTTTAGCTTGGTTACTTAAAAGTGTATCAGAAACTTTAAAGTTATAATCAACTAAAGAAGATCTAACGGTGATATCTCCAATATCTTTAATAATCTTTACAATTTTAAAAGTAGTTCTAAATTCTAATTCACCGGACAATCTTTTAAGTGCCATAACTATTGCTCCGTATCTTACTTCTTTTTTTAAAGTCAATTCGATTTCAGACTTAATTATTCTAGATAAAGAGGTAAGATTAATAATACCTTGAGAAAGAGCTGAAATAAGAAATGGTTTTGATTTTATATAATCTTCAACTGCAGATGAAATTGTTCTCATAGTATTACAAATATACAATGAATTTAAATTGTTACAAATAAAACAATTAATTACAATTGTAACATAAGTAAATTTTGTATGGATGATTTTCTGAAAGAATAAATGAGTATTTTTATAAAAAATTAAAGTTGACAAAAAAAAGATATACAATAACTGCAGCTCTTCCTTATGCAAATGGACCTATTCATATTGGTCATTTAGCTGGAGCATACATTCCTGCGGATATTTACTCCAGGTATTTGAAACTTAGTGGAAATGATGTTGTTTTTATTTGTGGAAGCGACGAACATGGAGCTGCAATTCCAATTAGAGCAAAAAAAGAAGGAATTTCAGCTCAAAACATAATTGACAAGTATCATGAAATCATAAAAAATTCATTTGAAGATTTTGGAATTTCATTTGATAATTATTCAAGAACTTCCTCAAAAATTCACCACGAAACAGCTTCAGATTTCTTTAAAGATCTTCATAAAAAAAACGTTTTTGTAGAGAAAGAATCAGAACAATTGTACGACAAAATAGAAAATCAATTTTTAGCTGATAGATATGTTGAAGGGGAATGTCCTAAATGTGGGTTTTTAGAAGCTTATGGTGATCAGTGTGAAAGTTGTGGATCCAGCCTAAATGCAACAGATCTAATAAATCCTAAATCTAAACTTAGTGGAAACACACCAGTCTTGAAAAAAACTAAACACTGGTTTCTTCCATTAAATAATTTTGACTCTTTTTTAAAAAAATGGTTTATTGAGGAAAATAAAGAAAAATGGAAAACTAACGTTTTTGGTCAAGTAAAATCATGGATTAATGAAGGTTTAAAACCAAGAGCTATAACAAGAGATTTAGATTGGGGAATTCCAGTTCCACTAAAAGAAGCTGAAAATAAAGTTTTATACGTATGGTTTGATGCCCCAATTGGATATATTTCAGCTACTAAAGAATGGGCTTTAGCCAATAACAAAGATTGGGAGCCATATTGGAAAAATTCTGACACTCAATTAGTTCACTTTATTGGAAAAGATAATATTGTTTTTCATTGCATAATTTTTCCCTCAATTTTAAAAGCTTCAGAAAAATTTATACTACCAGCTAACGTTCCAGCAAATGAATTTTTAAATCTAGAAGGTAAAAAAATCTCGACTTCAAAAAATTGGGCTATTTGGCTTCATGAATATTTAATTGATTTTCCAAATATGCAAGATACCTTAAGATACACACTAACATCAAATGCTCCTGAAAACAAGGACAATGACTTTACTTGGAAAGATTTTCAGGCTAAAAACAACAATGAACTGGTTGCAATTTTTGGGAATTTTATAAACAGAGTAGTTGTTTTAACACATAAATATTTTGAAGGCAAAAACCCTGAACTTGATTTATCCAATGAAGTCGATAAAAAAATTCTTAATGAAATATACAGTTTCCCAAAAAAAATTGGTGATTTAATTGAAAAATACAAGTTTAGAGAAGCTGTTAATACTTTAATTGATTTAGCAAGGTTGGGAAACAAGTATTTAGCGGATGAAGAACCATGGAAACTGATCAAAACAGATCAAAAAGATAGAGTTAAAACAATAATGAATATTTCTTTACAACTCTGCGGAGTATTAAGTGTTGTTAGTGAACCCTTTTTGCCATCTACATCAAGTAAGCTAAAAAATATTTTAAATATTAATGAAAACAGCTGGGATTCAATTTCTATAAATAATCCATTGGTTATAAATAATATCAACAAATCAGAGTTGATTTTTAGAAAAATTGAAGATCACGAAATTGATTTTCAACTTCAAAAACTCAATGAATCAAAATAAAATAGCAATATTAGGTTGTGGTTGGCTTGGATTGCCACTAGCTAAAAAGCTAATAAGTAAAAATTTTATTGTTAGAGGATCTACAACCTCAAAAGATAAGATCAGTGTTTTAGAAAATGAAAGAATTGAGCCTTTTCTTATAACTCTTGACAAAGAATTTGATAAAAAAAATTTAAGCGAGTTTTTAAAAAACATAGACATTCTGATCATAAATATTCCTCCAAACATAAGATCAAATAAAAGTGTAGATTATTATAATAAAATTGAAAAAATATTGCTTTGCAATAATTGTGATAAAATAAATAATATAATTTTTATTAGCAGTACCTCAGTCTATGGATCAAAACAAGGAAAAATAAATTCTAAAACTAATCCTATACCAGATACAATTAATGGTATAGAAATATTAAAAACTGAGGAATTAATAAAAACCAAAAAAAACACTATTGTAAGATTTGGAGGCTTAATTGGTGAAGACCGAAATCCATTAAGCTATTTGTTAAAAAAGAAAGAAGTCTTAAATCCAAATGCCCCAATCAATTACATTCATTTAGAAGACTGTATTGGTATTATAATTTCAATAATTGAAAAAAATATGTGGGGAAAAACATATTTGGGAGTTACGCCTTATCATCCAACAAAAAAAGAATACTATGATAAATTGTGTAAAATCAGAGGAGTCAAAAATTTAATCTTCTCAAATGAAAAAACCACAACAAATAAAGAAATTAATGACAATAAAATAAATGAAGAGCTTAAGTATTATTTCAAGCGAAAAAACCTTTAATCAAGATTAATGTTGATTTCATTAGATTTCTTTACTTCTATATTCATCATATTAATAAAAGCATTATAAGATAAAACAATATCTTTAATATGATTTTTAAAAATATTTATAGTTTCATCAGAAAAATCATCCTCATTAATTTTTAAAATATCTGTTTTTAGCACTCTTAAACGACCTATAATCTGAGGACTATTAAAAAGTTCTGGAATACTATTTTCATCTACTTTTTGGATATTAGTTTTTAATAAATTTAATGGAAATGATAATTGAGCTGGATCAATAATATGAAATGATTCAACAGCATTTAATTCTGTTATGTACTCCCATTTGATAAATTCTGATTGAAACACTGAATCAAGTTTGACCACAGATGGAAGAGAATCTTTTAAAAAAGTATTAATATTAGAATAATCCAGTGTTGTTATTCTAACCTCACTATTAGGATTACTATTACAGCTTATAAATATGACACAAAAAATAATCAGAATTAACCTATGCATGAGTAATAACTTAAAACTCAAATTTAGGTATTTTATTTAAGCTTCTACTCTGTTTTAAAAGAGTAAATGATTGAGTAGCTTGCATTGT
>Ga0233451_10005648_pt1 | contig 10098 bp, 16 predicted proteins | sample 011ome_29_FD_183052 | JGI IMG/M metagenome (GOLD analysis project Ga0233451, IMG submission 183052) | Coastal salt marsh microbial communities from the Groves Creek Marsh, Skidaway Island, Georgia - 011504CT (spades assembly) | ecosystem: Environmental > Aquatic > Marine > Intertidal zone >...
CCCAGCTTTGATACTCTTTAATTACGCTCTTTAATGTAGAACGTAGGCCGTTCAATTGAAAATATTTGTGTGTGTAACACTTTCCAATTTTGTAGCCATTAGTTTTAGACAACGGACAATCTAAACAGTTTTGGCCGTCAAAATCCAATAAGCCAAAAGTAGTTGCCTTACTGTCATTTTTTAGGTACTCATATTGCTCTTTACTAAAAGCGTACGTTTGAACAATAGGCAAGTTACTATTGACAATCTTAGCGTTAGATGTTTTAGCATAAGCAAAAACCACCAAAACATTGTCAATCTTAAAACAAAATTTCATAAGAGAAAAATTTTAGGTTCGTAACTAATGTGATGCAAAGATAAGATTAATAATTCAGACCACCAAATTTATTTTAAATTTAGATAAAAATATTTTCGGTCCCTGTTTAACTACCTTCCTTCGAAAGTGATGCAAAGATATAACGAATATTTGAATTAACCTAATGTTATATAAATTTATTTTTAATTAAATTCATATATAGAATTAACTATGCGTTAACATCTTCAGTTACGCGCAGGGGTGGATTATTCTTACCCTGTCTATCTCACCCAGAGGACTCTGTGTCAACCCTTTGACCTTACAAAGGTACAACAAATAATTGGAATAAAAAAATAAATCTATTTAATTTTTAGATTTTTTTCTTCGATATGTTTAACTAGTTTATCCAGCGCTTTATCAGCAACATCCGAATAACGGGAAATGCAAATGATTTTAAAAGCGATCATTAAGAGAATGAATAGTACTACTAAGGAAATCATAATAAAATTAATATAAAACATAATGAATGAATAAAGTATTAATGGGGGGCAAAGGTAACTTTTGCCCCCCCCAGACCTCAATCTTTTATTTTTTTATGCAAACTAAAGCTTTCAATTCTTTATCTTCGATATTCAATTCTGAAATCAAAGTATTTTTAGCTACTTCCGTGGCTTCCTTAGTACATTTAGCGGTCACGGTTTTTTTAATTGGCAACGTTCTGTTACCCCAATTTAATTCAAAATTAACCTCAAAATTTTGCATGGTAAACTTAGATTTTAATTGTTTGAAAAAATAATACTAGTAATAAAAATAACCTTGTTGTGGGCAACTTTCAGGATAAGGAACTGAATTGAAATCCCGATTAGGATTTTCTACTAACTTAGGCAAAATTACACCTCGTTTAGCAGCAGCGGCAAAATCCCCACTTCTATTGCCATCAGCAAAAACCAAATCAATCCCTTCACTTCGGTCCGTTAAACCGTTCATTTCCGCAATTAATTCGTAAATATCTTTACCACCGAACTCACCGTACCCCTCATAATCGCTTTCATCAAAACGTTGACCGTCGTGTGTAATCATTGATACGGGAAATGTACCATAGTTCCGTAAAATTATGAAATTTAATGAATCTCAATAACTTTACATTCTTTTCCAATTTCTTTCCCTTTTTTCAGGGATTTCCCAGAGCCTAGTGGCTTACTGTCCATTGGCGTTGATTCGGGTGAACTCAACCCTATTTTTAATTTTAAACCTTCTTTTAGAATATTGTTTGCTGCATTAATATCTCGATCATGTTCGGAACCACAACTTAAGCATGTCCAAAAACGATTATTTAATTTCAAATCATCATTTTTTGCACCGCAACAGCCACATTGTTTGCTTGAAGGAAAGAATCTGTTTATTTCAATTACTTCTTTATTATTCCAAACAGCTTTGTATTGAAGTATCGATTTAAACCTATGCCAACTAACGTCTTGTATAGATGCAGCTAATTTGTGGTTTTTCATCATTCCCTTAACGTTGAGGTTTTCAATTACAATAATTTGGTTTTCATTAAGTAACTGATTTACAACGCTATGCAAATAATATTCTTTTTTATTGGTTATTTTTTCAAAATGTTTTGCCAGCTTTACTCTTGCTTTTTCGCGGCCTTTAGAACCTTTTTTTGTTCTACTTAGCCACCGTTGCAAACGAGCTGTCTTATTCTTATTTTTTTTATTCAGTTTTAAATTATCAAACTTTTGCCCATCAGATGTTATGACAAAATCTTTAATTCCCAGATCAATCCCAATAGCGCTATCTGTTTCAGGAAATGATTTGATAAGTTCGGTGTCAATCAAAACGGAGATAAAATATTTACCCGTTCTTGTTTTGGATAAGGTTAATGATTTGACATTGTTTTGATTCTTGTTTAAGACCTTTTCATCCCTTACAGAGCATTTAAAATGAATATCTTTCAAGACCTTTATCAAAGATATCTTATTACCTTTAATGCCCATGAAGGCATCATTAGGGAACCTACAAGAGCTTTTAGTATCCCTTTTTGATTTGAATTTAGGTTTATCAGATATCTTTTTGAAAAAGTTGTTGAAGGCTTTATCTAAATCAATAGCGCTTTGTTGAAGAACCTTTGAATGAACCTCTTTCAAAAAAGGAAAATCAGCTTTCAAAGAGGTTAGATATTTCCCAGCTTCCGCAAACGAAATTGATTTTTTTGAGTTTTCATAACTTTCATTTTTGTAGTTTAATAACTTGTTATAAACAAAACGACAAGACCCCAACAGGTTTGCAATATATTGCTCCTGTTCTTTATTCGGGTAAATTCTTATCTTAATTGCTTTTAACATATTATAATAAATATAAGAAATTTATGAAAAAATATAAACATTTTTCAAAAAAATTCGTTTATTTGTAAGTATTTATATTATACATCGAAGAGTTGTTTGAAATGCTCCTGTTTGTGTCACTTGTTTTCCAAGAAAAAAATCCCATAAGTTATATAAATTTAGTTGTGAAAATAATAGCAAAGATATGGTAATAAAATCAGTTATCCAAAAAAAGCCCCATCTTTTTTTTCAGATGGGGCGATTTTTTTTAGTTGAACAATAGCGTTTCCAATGAACGTAAAGGTTTTGGAATGCCGTTCGTCGCCAACTGCATCGCTTTATCTGTTGCTTGCTTGTAATTAGCATTGAACACAACTGACATCATCCTATCTTCAGTGCCATCAAAATCCTTAGACCCCATAAAACCTGTAACTGCGTTAAAAGCTCCCCATGCCGTCCCTTTCCACTCGGCTTGACCTGCGCCAGACTCATAGTATTTCAGAGCATCTACCATGATATTTTTCTTACGTGTGGATAAAATTGAATCCCCTTGTCCGTCTGTAAGTCTGCCAGCTGCAATGGCTGCAATTTCCTCTTTAGTTAGAAAAACATGGCCCATAAAATCAATAGGGTTGATCTGTTTTTCTGCGATAACATTAAAAGTAGTTTGCAGTTCAGTTGTGGAATGTTCCAACAAGCCCATCACTTTAGCGAAAGCCCGAATTTTTTCAGTCGCGGAAACAGTGTGACGGAAAGTGTATTTTTCAGCGGCTCCCTTAATTGCAGCCGTTAACGTGTTGTTACAAACAACACGAATAGGTGTGAAAATTACACTGATAGGTGTTGTTCCATCAAAGGAATTTGTAAACAATAGGTACATTTCCGTCAGGTCGTTGCCCCTAACAACAATCTGTTTATCTGACTTCATGCAGACAAAGGAAATGGCTCCATTTTTCAATACGCCAGCCGTTTCAATCTTATAAGGGAATTGTTCCACAATTGATAGGGCATCATCGTTCTGAATAGGCGTATAGCGGTCTCCAACAACACCCAACACTTTTTTGGTGTCGGTACGCCATGTGAAAAAAGATTTTTCAGAAATAATTTCCACCTTATCCATGCGGTGAATGTTTGGGGACTTTTCGACGGTGTAATTTAATCCACCGTAATCCAAGGCATCCCTAAAGGATACATTTTCAAGGATCGTACCGAATCCGTGCCAAGGCTTGAGGTTCTTGCTTACAAAATCCCCGTTTAGATTTTTCTCAAATGAAATCTGGTGTGCCATAGTAACTGTTTTTTAATTGTTTGTGAATGATGATGCAAAGATAAAACGAATATTTGAATTAAACTAACTTTATATAAAATTATTTTTAGCATTAACATCTTGTTAGCATTTAGGATAACGGGTAGGGTTGGATTATTCCTACCCTGCTTATTTCTTTCAGGGGATCTTGTGTCAACCGCTTGACCATACAAAGGTACAATAAGTTATTGGAATAAAAAAAGGTGAACAGCTTTCGCCGTCCACCTTCAAACCAACTTTATTATTATGAACTTACAACTTTTTTTTCACGCTAGTGGGTTTAGGAAGATAAAAACCTCTACTCATAAAATATTGTCTACCTGACCGACCTGTAACTTTGAAAATCCCTGAAATAGTGTCATAATGGGATGCAACGAAACGGAATGTTTTTATATTTTCGACCATTGGTTTACCATATTTGTCCATGGGTCTTAGTGTCATTATCAGTTCACCTTGTTTATTGAAAAACATGGTAGTTTGGTAACTGTTTACATTTATCCAAGTTGAATCAGTGACTTCAAGGTCTGTACCCGCAAACTCCCAGAAGGTTGTTCCCAGCACTTTATTTGTATTGATATGTTGTGCTGTTAAAGATAAAGAGAATAGATAAATTGCTAGGGTTATAAATAATTTATTCATGTTTGTTTTTTGTTTGTTGTGGACGGCGAATTATAAGGCTGCATTTTCGCCGTCCACCATTTACTTAAAATTGACTAGCATGCTTTTGGGCATCTGCCTTACTTACCCAAATAATCATTTTCTCCAACTCCTCCTTAGTGGTTTTAACATTCACAGATTCACCTTCGTCATTAGTACCTACAAGAAGGCCGTTACCAACAATAGGATAGCTCCAATCTTCCATCATAAACCCGCCTTCAAAGCTGTTGTATAACCCCTCGTCATCAGCGTAAAGAGTGTCCATATTTTCTAACTCAATAGGCGCTGTAAAGATTTCACAACCATTGCCGATTTCAGGTGCAATGTCCTTCCAAGATTTGATAGTTACCTCTTCGATTTTTTGTGTACCTGAATTAATTTTTAAAGCTTTCATAATAATATATAAAGTTGTTTAAATGATAGTGCAAAGGTAAGTCAAATAAATGAGACCAACAAATTTATTTTTGAGGTGGACGGCGAAAAAATTGTCCAACCATATATTTCGCCGTCCAACCCTCCACTAAAGAATGTCAGGCATAATCTCAATTAGCCTATTAACAGGAACAAAATAAGCACCACTACCAAAAGTGTTCAAACCACGTTCACTGTTAATTAAAAAACATTCATTCTCAAACCAATCATACTGCATTAGATTCTGGGATTCTGGCCAAGTAACCACTTGGAAATGTCCATCAAAAATAGTACTCGTTTCGACCAACTCTAAATTGTTTTGTTCAAGCATAATAATAAAAGAATTAAAAAATGAAATCTTTATCGTTTAAATTGTCCAAAGTAATATTCCTGTTTCTAAGCCGTTCAATAAAACTGGACGGTTCGGCGGCATATGCTGAAACAGATTCATAAACCTGTAACCCCCAAAAAGACCTATCCCAAAGATTGCCCTCGAAGTTTTTTAGTTCATCTATTGTTTTAATTAATAATTCATTCTCGATGAAATAAAGTTTATATTTTCTCTCTAAATCCCTTGCAATATTTTTGTTGTTTTTTGCACTTAGGTAGGTCAAATTAAATTTAACCAATAAATATAATTTATATAGTTTATCGCTGTTCATATTCTTTATGTTTGTTTTTGATAGTGCAAAGATAAATGAAATAAATTTAATGTCCAACTTTATTTCGATTAGTTTATCCACAAGTTGTAAACATCTTTATATTCTACACCTAAGCGATCTGCGATTTCAGCAAACACACGCTCACGCAAAAGTGAATCATTAACCTCCAATGGCGGATAAACGTCTTCTTTGTTTATCAAACAAAATAGAATGTTTGTAAACGTAATTTTCGGGTTAATCTCAAAACCCAAACTATCGCTTGGGAATTGTTTAACGTACCACGTTTTTACGCTGCTGTTCATGTTATTTTTCATACTGTAATTGTCCAACTTTAAGAATGAAGAGATAGGTGGTTTTTTGGGGTTCTGGGAAGGCTTATTAGTTGAACATTGATTTGTCCAACCGCTTAGACTTTTGTCTATTATAAGCCTTCTTTGACTTATGGACATTGGTCTGGCGCTGGAAGCCACCGTTACCTTGACTAATGGCTATTTCGCGCACGCCTTTACCTAAAGCGTTTACAATGTCCTTTTTGGTAATCTCAATTTTGATTTTCATTTTCTTTTTTTTTAGTTGATTAATGTGCTGCAAAGATATGGACTATAAATTAAATAAAACTACTTTTAATTCCCATTAACAATTCATTAACATTTCGCCGTCCAACTCACTTAGGATGCACCATTATAGTAACGGTATCAATTTTATATTCTGACTTCCTTATGCTGAAAACTTTACTACTTTCACTAACCATTATTTCGTTCTCCAATACATCTAACTTGTAAATTAATAACAGTTGCAAAACAACTATCAAAAATAAAAGAAAGCGGTTGTTATTATTACTTTGTTCCATATATAAATTTTTTAATTTGTCCAACATATAATAAAAAAAGTGGATGGCTTGACTAATGTCAAACCACCCACTTTATAAACTACTTCTTAAGACCGAAAACAATTACTCGGTCGTTTGCACGAACCTCGATAATGTTCTCAATTTTAATAGTTCTAAAGATGATTTCTTTTTCAAGCTCTTGGTTCTTTGCAGAACTTGAACTTTGCTTGAAAAACTTGATCACTTCCATCTCTTCTGGTGAAGCCGCAATACCATCAACATAGTACTGCAAAACTTCCGCATCCCTCACAATACCTGAAAGGTATGTTTGTTCTGGGGACTTTTTATTTCGCACGATAGAACCGTTTACACCATCGTAAACTTTCTCATGCCAATTTGAGGAAGACTGAAAGTCAGCCTCTTTGCCCTCTTTTTCCCGCTGCTTATTAACAGCGTTTTGGTAAACAGCGTTCAAAAGAAAGTTATATTTAACCTTCTTTGTAATAACGCTGTTTTTAAGAGGGTTATTACGCTTGAGCATTTTCTGCTCGACATTTGCCGTAATTGTGGCAAATGTTGCGCTACCACCGTCGTTAATAGCGTTAAAAATGATGTTTTCTTTCTGTTGTGCGTTGCTCATAATATAAAGTTGTTGTTTAAGTGAATGATAGTGCGAAGATACGGGCAATAATTGTAACCACCAAAATTATTTTAAATTTATTTAAAATTATTTTCAGTGCCATCCCGTTGCCTTCCTTTGAAAGCGACACAAAGATATAACGAATATTTGAATTATTCTAACTTTATATAAAAATTTTTTCATCATTAACAATCCATTAACTTTTTCAGTTAAGGGTAGGGTTGGATTATTCCTACCCTGCTTATCTCTTTCAGGGGATCTTGTGTCAACCTTTTGACCTTACAAAGGTACAACAAAAAATCGAAATAAAAAAATAAATTTAGTTAAAAAATAAAAAAGGCCCCATCTTTTTTTAGATAGAGCCTTTATATATTATCGATCACAGTCGGGGTGAATATTCCAATTAGATATATCTCCAGTGAATTTTGAACCTTTAAACATCAGAAACATTTTTTTAACTTTAGAAACATCCCACCGAGAAATATCGCCATTGAAATTTGAGCTTTGAAACATCCAATTCATATTTTCAACATTAGATACATCCCAAGCCGAAATATCCCCGTTGAATTTAGAATTAGTAAACATGCCAGTCATATCTTTAACATTAGAAACATCCCATCGAGAAATGTCTCCATTGAATACAGAACCAGAAAATATTGAATACATACATTTAACATTAGAAACATTCCACATAGAAATATCTCCATTGAATACAGAACCAGAAAACATCCCTGTCATGTCTTCAACTTTAGAAACATCCCATCGAGAAATGTCTCCATTGAAATCGGAATGAAAAAACAAAAAAGACATGTCTGTAATTTCTGAAACATCAATGAAATTAAGATCAGCGTTGTTGCCTCTATGTTGAATAATGAGATTAATTAACCCCAATAATTCCTCTTTAGTTTTTACTTTAAAGCTATCCATATTTTATTTTTTAGTGAATGATAAGACAAAGGTAATGTTTTTTTTGGGATGGACGGCGAAATTGCAAATTATTTTTTCGCCGTCCACCTCTCCAAGCTAAATCTATTTTTTTTAATTATAAAACATCTTGTAACTGAATATCAGGAACGCCAGATAAATTCAAGCTATATGAAGCATAGACAATTTTAAAAATATACTTAGAATTAAAAACAATAGAATGAGAAAAATCCTCAACTTCGTTGTGGGATTCATAGCGGTTTATGCTATCAGCAAAATATATGTTATTAGAATGCTGACTCCAAAAATAATCTCGCTCTTGAATCTCATAGTTCAAATCAACAATTATTGACCCCCCGAAAAGATTAATAAGTTTAAATCTATTGCCCATAAAATATTTTATTTTAGTTAATGATTGTGTAAAGGTAATTGTTTTCCATGTTGTTGTATTTTAATTAAATTTACTTAAAAATTCAACTGTCTTGATATGATCTGGAACAAATTGTAAAGTTTCCCAACCCATATCTTTAACAGCCATTTCGCAAAGTTCAGCTGTGCGAAGTTCAACAGGGACAAAATCTAAAGCGTAGCCAAAATTTTTAACGGCAATTTTGCAAAGTTCAGCTGTGCGAAGTTCAATAGGGACATGTTCTAAAGCTCCACCGTTTTTTTTGATCGCGATTTCACAAAGCTCTTTGGTACGGAGCTCAACGGGAACAAATTCTAAAGCCCAACCATCTTTCTTAACAGCCATTTCGCAAAGTTCAGCTGTACGAAGTTCAATAGGAACAAATTGTAAAGACCTACCATCTTGGTTAACAGCACTTTTGCAAATTTCAGGTGTGTGAAGTTCTGTAGGGACATGTTGTAAAGCCCAACCAAAATTTTTAACAGCAATTTCACAAAGCTCTTTAGTGCGAAGCTCAACAGGAACATATTGTAAATTCTCACCAAAATCTTTAACTGCCATTTTGCAAAGCTCTTTAGTACGAAGCTCAATAGGAATAAACTCTAAAGCCCTACCATAACTTTTAACAGCGATTTTGCAAAGTTCAGGTGTGTGAAGTTCAATAGGAACAAATTGTAAAGCCCAACCATCTTGGTTAACAGCGCTTTTGCAAATTTCAGGTGTGCGAAGTTCTGTAGGGACATGTTGTAAAGCCCAACCAAAATTTTTAACTGCGATTTCGCAAAGCTCTTTGGTACGAAGTTCTGTAGGGATATGTTGTAAAGCCCAACCAAATTCTTTAACTGCGATTTCGCAAAGCTCTTTGGTACGGAGTTCAATAGGGACGGAATATAAATCCATTCCATCTTTCTTAACTGCGATTTCGCAAAGCTCAAGTGTGCGATGTTCAACGGGGATATCTTTTAATTTGATTTGCCCTTTGCTTAATTGTTCAAGGTAATTGTTTTCCATGTTATTGTTTTTTTTATTTATTGAATGATACTGCAAAGGTAGGATTAATCTTTGATAATAGGAAATAAAGATGGATTTATTTTTGGTGGACGGCGAAATTTTTTGATAACTATTTTTCGCCGTCCACCTAAAAAAACCAATTTAATCTCTACTGCACGTTATTAATAATACTCATCAAAAACAGTATAAGAATAACTAACATATAAATCAATATAAAACTTTGAATCCTTCTCATAAATCTTTATAGGCTCAATCATTACCTTGTTTGGATGTATAGTACTGTAACTAAGGCTATCAAAATGTATGTCATCTTCAGTATCAAGTTCATCTTCATTATCTATTACTTCTAAAAACTTTGCTTCAATTCCATTTTGAATATCCTCTAATTCAGGTGTGAGAATAAAATCATTTTTGTAAATAATTTCCTCACCACCAGACCAAGAAAAATTGCGCATAACAGAAACATGGTTGTTTAAAAAATCAACTTCCTTGTCAGTTAATTCAATAGGCACTGTAATTGTTTTCTGTTCTTCTAATTCGCTTGTGCTCATTTTACTGTAAACTAAATCCTTCAATTCATCATCAAAATAGATGTTAACAGTACCTTTTTCACCGATATAATGTCCA
>Ga0233451_10005651_pt1 | contig 10097 bp, 8 predicted proteins | sample 011ome_29_FD_183052 | JGI IMG/M metagenome (GOLD analysis project Ga0233451, IMG submission 183052) | Coastal salt marsh microbial communities from the Groves Creek Marsh, Skidaway Island, Georgia - 011504CT (spades assembly) | ecosystem: Environmental > Aquatic > Marine > Intertidal zone > Salt...
GAGAAGGCGAGCGATGCGAGAGAGATCCTTTTGGGCGTGTTGGAGACTTTAGAGGAGGAAATGGTAGAGGCGCATCGAGTCGGTAAGTTGCCGAAGAAGAAGAAGAAAAAGGTAGAGGAAACGGCGCCAAAAGAGGAAGAGACGACAAAAGACGCGGACAAGAAAGAATCAGAAGCGCCACTTAACTTTGGTGAAATCGTCGCGCAAGAAATGGCCGCAAAAGAGGCGTTATGGAAACCGAAAGAAGAAGAAGAAGAAGAAGAAGAAGAAGAAGCGTGCCAAAACCTATCCGTCTACGAAACCAGGTGCCCCGCGCGACGGAACTTTGAGATGCGATGCGAAGTTCGCACGCAATGCGTTGCGTGTCAAGACGTCTCTGTTCGCGAAGAGACTATGATGCACTTATCTCTCGACATGCCTTCGTTGAATAGCGCGAATGGCGCGTTGCGGCATCACCCTTTGGAGGTGCAACTGAGAGAGTATTTTCAGACGAAAGTTATCGAGCACCGGTGCGCAAAGTGCGGCGCAGATGTCGCGGAAGAAACGCGTTTGTTGACGCAGCTGCCGAGATATCTACTCGTGCATGTAAACCGTTTCGTCTGGATGAAGAGGAAAGACGATCCGAGCGTCAACGAGCGACGCAAGGTGTGTTGGCGCGTCTCGTGTCCAAAAAATCTTCCTCTTTCCCTGTTGCCAAAATCGTCCAACCACACCCTTCCACCGGAGGTGTGCGCATCTACCACAACTACCAATGATATAGGGGACGGGGTTTATTCGTTACATTCGGTTCTCTCGCACTGTGGTGAAGACGAAGAAGGAGGTCGAACGCTACTCCACGTGCGAAACAAAAAAGTCCTCGAACTCGGTAACGTTCACAACAAAGAAACGTGGACTATATACGACGAGGACATCGTGGGCACGTCCGGCAATGCGCGATTAAACGAAACTGAAAAGTTTGAAAGAGAATCGTACGTGTTGCTGTACTCGCACCCAAGCTTTACTTTTTGATATACACATTACATTCCTTTTTTATAAATACAACGAAATATTTGAAGAAGAGAGATACGAAACATACAAGCAAGCGAGCGAGCAATCAATCGAACCACTCGAACGTATCCGCGCTATTCATCACCGGCGGTCCTAACTGCTTCTCCGCGATTTCCGAGTGCCTCAATATCGCGTGCATAGCCGCTGCACTCGCTCCGTCCAAACCTTCTAACAAAACCGCCCGGTCTCGTTGCCCTCGCCACACCTCTTTCAAGCTCTCTTTTTTCAAATTCCAACCGTTCTTTTGCAACTTTGGAACGACTTCTTTCGCGACGCTTAATTTTCTACTTTTTCCAGCCTCGTTTTCCGGCAACCACGGGACAAACGCGATGCCTTCAAACAACGGGTCCATGTTTCGCAAATCTTGTTGTAACTTTTCGTGTCGCCGTTGTTCTCGTTTCATCTCTTTTTCGGACGCGTGCGAAGAAGAGCTTTTTTCTCGGCTATTACTATCGCTACTATTACTGCTACCGTTTATCCTCTCCTCTCTTTCCCTCTTCGCGACCATTCTCTCGTACTCCTCCGTTTGCCTTTCCCTTTCCTCGTGAAACCGCTCCCGCTCTTGCTCCTCTTCGGTTCCTTCGTTCGCCCAATCCGACGCTTCCCACGTAAAATCGCCCAAAGAAGAAGAACAAGAAGAAGAAGAAGAAAAAGAGTTGTTGTTAGATTTCTTCCCGCTCCTCTTATTACTACTACTACTACCACCGCCGCCGCCGCCTTCACTCGTACTCGTCTCCAAAACCTCCGCGAACAACTTCCGCAAACTTTGCTTCAGCACGTTCCTACAGTCCCCGCCGTTCGTTTTCAGCGTAAATTTGGCCTCGCGCAAGACGAGTTCGTCTTCCTTTTCGCCTTCGTCCTCCTCCTCCTCCTTCCCTTCGCCTTCTTTCTTTATCATCCTCTTTTCGACGACGTCGGACCTTTCCCGCGTGACGTAATAAAACTTCAGCCTCTGTTATGAGAGAGAGAGAGAGAGAGAGAAACGCGTCAGACAGAGACAAGACAGACAGACAGACAGAGCGCGCGCGAACGCGAACATCCGCTCGCATAAAGCGGAACGAACATCCATCCGAGACGACAAAGACAAAGAGCGAGAGAGAAAGAAACGACGACGAGAGACAAGAAAAATGCCTTTAACAACAAAACCGCAATAATCACCTTCACTCCAGTCTTGGGAAACTTCTTCTCCTTCGTGATTGAATCCAGCACCGCGTTCAACTCCGCCAACGCGTTTTGGTTATTCTCCAAGACGTATTTCCGTTCTTTGTCCTCTGATTCGTGCATCGCGTTCGCTCTTGGAAAATGTTGTCCGAGAATATCCGGGTGGACGATTTTCGCGAAGTGTTTCATCCTCGAGCGAAGCGAAGGAAGCGCACTCGTCGTCGTTATTGTTCCTCCCAGCCGGTGTCCTCGCTGCGCTTCATCTTCGTCTTCTCGTTGTTGCGCTTTGGAGGAAAACGACGAATTGGACGCGAAAGTCGACGTAAACCTGCTGCTCTTCCTTTTCAAAAACAGCGCCCTTTCCATCGCTCGACGAGAACAGATCATCGTCGACATTATCGTTCTCTCTCTCGCTCGCTCTCTTTCGCGCGAGAAGCGTTTCCAGATGCGGTTAAGCGAGAGCTTATTATAAGTTCTCTTTTATGAAGCATTTTCCTTGCAAGGAAAATGCTTCATTTTTACGCGGAAAAACAGCGCGCGCACTCATAAACGAACGCTCGCGAAATTAATACCATGCCGTCCTCGTCGGTATTCGCACCGTCCTTCGTCGCTTCATACGCCGTGTCCTCTTCGAGAGCGCCTCCTCCTCCCGCTAAAGCGCTCTTAAAGAAGAAACATCAGATGACGCAAAGACGAAGGCACCCTCCTCGTCAAAGAAGAAGCGCGAAGACGAATGCTATTTCGCCGTCCAACGACGAGGGCGAAGACGAGAATAAGTCGTTCTCTTTAGCGCCGGCCACGCCGACGTCCCCGCACGGAGAAATGCTCGAATACATCCTCTCCACGGAACCGCAAAGCTTCGAAGCGGCGATCGAATCCGTTTTGGAAAAGTTAAGCGACGAGATCGATTCTTCGTCTTCGTCTTCGATGATGAACGAGAGCGATGAAAAGAAGGATTCCAAGGATTCCGAGATGTCGTTGACGTTGTACAAACGAATCAACGACATCAAAAGAATGGACCGCAGAAGAGCGGTGGAAGACGCGATGTACGCTTCGATCATACACAAGGTACTATTAATTAATTGATGCAAAAACAGTTTAGATATTTTCTCTCTCTCTTGATGACGATGACGATGGATTGATGATGTTTGTGTGCGTGTGTGTACTAACCTCTCTCTTATTATTCATCTCTCTCTTTCTCAATCGCTTTCGTCGCTTTTATTAAACGACAAAAACGAACACAGTTTTTAACGTCCGGCGTGGACATGCTCCCTCCCTTGGACGACGACGCGTTTCTTAAATCCATCGATTTGAGCAGACTGACGTCGGGCGTGCACTCGAGCGAGGCTTTGGAAATGGTTCGGGACCATTTGATGGCGGCGTTAGGACCGGAAGCGGCGAACTCGTGGCCGAGTCAGTTGGTGAGGATGAGCAAACTGCAAGCGGCGCAAGTGTACGCGGCGTCGATTATGTTTGGGTATTTCGTGAGGCGAGTGGATAAAAGGTTTCAGCTGGATCGAGCGTTGGGGACGTTGCCGCAAAATCCAATGGATTCTGCTATCGCGTTGGAGAATGTGTTCAACGCGGCGTCGGCGATGGATTCCATGGACGAAGCCGAGGACGATCCGACGAATTACGCCGGAGATGAGTTTTTCGGCGGGTTTAGCGAGGAGGAAAAAGCAAAGATTAGAAACAATCAAAATCAACGGGTGGACACGCCGGAAACCGGCAAGTTGACGCTGAAGCAATACGTGCAAACGTTTAACGGGGAGATTTTGGCCAAAACCGCTCGAATCGTGTCTTTAGAAGGCGTCGCGTTAGCTGAACGCCAAACCGGCGCTCTTTTCGGATCTTTAGAAGAATTGCAAAAAGAACTCATGGAAGCCGTCGGCGACAACGCGACGACGCCGGAGGAACTCATGCAAAGAGTTCGAGAGGTGGTGGCAAACAACGACGTAGAAACGTTGACGTTACCATATGCCGCGCAAAGACGTTTGGTTTTAGAAGCCGTGGCGTTTGGTAGCTTTTTGAGAGACGCGGAGAGTCAGGTGGAGTTTAAAGACGAGCGCTTATTGACACCGACGACGGCGCCGAGACGAGGCGGTGGTGGGCAATTACCGCCCGGGTGGGCCACGGGCGGACCGCCTGGAGACGACGACGGCAACGGTGATGGTGGTGGTGGTAGCAAAGTGCCGCAGCCAAAGTAAAATAAGCGACTCGATATCATCGTACCGCCACGTGGTATGGCTTTACGCGAAGCGAAGACATTGGATTTTATTATATATATATATGTTATTAAAAGAATACTTCTCTAATCAACGCACGATGATGACGCTAATGATGATTCATTTATTACAACTCGTTCGCCTCGTTCGCCAACGCTTCCAACTTCGCCTTATCCGCGCCGCACATCTCCTTCACCATGACCCCGTTGCTGTACAACTGAAACGTCGGCATCGCTGAAATCCCGCACGACGCCGCGACGTCGTCCAATTCGTCCACGTCTACTTTCACGAACGTGACGTCTGGGAACTTTGCGGCGAGCTCTTCGAAGTACGGGCCGATCGCTTTGCACGGGCCGCACCAGGTTGCCGTGAAGTCCACCAATAACTTGTCGGGGAAAATCAGATCAAAATGTTCGAAATGTTGTTGGAAAGAGAGAGATGCGTTTGTCAGCGGCGAGAGCGCGAAAGGATCGCACTCTTCACATCTCGTCGATCGTAAAAGTACGAGAGTGAGTGAGTGAGAGCGCGCGCGCAAAAGTCGTCGCAAAGCAGAGATATAACGAGAGAATAAGAGAGCGTTTCAAACACAAAACGACTGTTGTGTAGAGACCGTTGGGGAAAAAGAGATGATCAAAGAGATACACGTACCGGTTTGCTCGCTTTCTTGAGCGCGAGAAATTCATCCGCAGATTCCACGTGTTTGACCATTATTGCGAGAGGAGTAGTTGTGTGTATTTTGTCGCGGAGTTTTCGCGAGAGAGGAGGTGTTTTGGGTGTTTGAATACTAATGAGGTGATTTGCACCCTGGGATGACTTTTCAAAAGCGAGAGATACGGAGACCAGGGACGGAGGATAATGGGAGCAGTAGTGTATAAATTTGGTATCGTGAGTATCATCAGGACCTTCCCTTTTGTTAGTAGTATCTTTCTTGGCTATAGCTTTTATTTATGAGTTATTCGTCGTCGTCGTCGTCGTCGTCGTCGTCGTCTCCTCCGTATTTACTGATCACGTCAGCATCCGCGCTCTGCCCTGCTTTCCCGGATGCGTAACTCAACGCATCCTCCGGTTCTTCGTCGCCTGGTCGTCCGGTTGGAATTTTAAACGCGTAATAAATCAAGTTCACGAACATCGCGCTCACAGGTTTCAACCCGTAAAAGACAAACACGACGCAAAAGAGGAGGAAGAGGACTTGCAAAGTCCCTTTATTCGAGCCGTCGCCGGAGCCGCCGCCGCCGCCGCCGCCGCCGAAATTGAAAAAACCGCCGCCTCTCCCTCCGTTATCGAACGCTTTCAGTTTATCTTTCTTGTTCCCGATGGCGCCCATCAGCGCGGCTCGTGCGGCTTCCTCCGCTTCTTTCTTCGATAAACGTTTCGGTTGCTCTTTCTCGCCTTCTTTATCTGCTTCTGCTTTGGGGCAGAACAGCAACCCATTTTCTCTTTGTCGTCGTCGTTTACTGATACTGATGCTCTTCTTTTCACGTCGTCGCGAGAACGAGTGGTGATGTGCTCCTCCTTCTCTTTTGATGCTCGTAATACTCCCTCTCTCGCTCCTTATCCCTCGCGCACCTTCAAAGGAAAAGACTTTCAGAAGTGGAAATCCGCAGCCGCTTCGGGAACAAGAGGAAGAGGAACACCGAGAGGAAGCAGCGGACTGCGAAGAAGCTCTTCTCGAGTCTCGAGCGGTGAAAGCACAAGAAACGGAAGGTGTCGTTGCGAACATGTCGATGTTTCGTGCGTGTGTGTGTTTTTGCGTGTATATGCGCGCGTGTTTAAGTTGTGAAGAAAAATCTGCTTCTTTATCCATTAGGTTCTTCTTTGCAAGCAAAAAGAGGCAAAAAATACGCACTCGCTAGCGTAGTAAACACGTGACACGTATTCTTCATTTTATTCCTTCTTATTCGGCGAACGAGCCTCCGCCGCACCATTCCCCGCATTTCACGTGGTCGTATGTAAAGTTTGACGATGATGATGATGATTTACATCCGCACTCCAAAGCTTTCTCGTCCCAGGTCCATCCTTTCTGGAACAAACTTTCAAACTTTCGATCCGGGTCGAGCTGTTTGGCGACGCACCCGAACGAGCACCAGTTGGATTTGAACTGTTCGTGCAACGGCTGAGAGACAGATTGTAACGTTTTGTAGTCTTTGGTTTTACCCCAGTGGTTGCGACCGTGAGAGCATTTGGAGGAGTGGAAGACTTTGGAGACGAGGCGGAAGGCGGCGTTCGGTTCCGAGGCGGATGGCGAGCGGTATTTGAGATAGTCCTCGAAGTTAAAGTACACTTTTGGTCCGTCGTAGGAGAGGGAAAGAAGATTTTCCGGCTCCGAGGATACGAATCGTAACAAGATTGGGACTCGAAAACCACTTCTCGCCACGGTATCGCCGGTTGATTCGAATATTTTGCCGCTCTCTTTATAAACCTCTCGGGCGCACTCGGCAGCTTTTTCTAACGGTACGGCGACTTCGTACTGATCGTACATGTTTGCGTCCGGGGCGTTGTAGGACATTTCGAATCGTTGCGAGACGAGCGCGTCTCGTTTGGAAAAATCCGGTCCAGGAAGCCAGTCGCGTTCGAGCAAATACGCGACCATCTCGGATGTGGCGGCAAGGCCCAACGAAGGGATTTCACCTCGCCGTTCGATTCTTCTCGGTTGACGATCGAAACGAATGTTCGAATACGTTTGCACGTTCGGCGTGGAGATTTCGCTTCCATCTGTATTTCTGTCTAACTCTCGCACCCATCTTCTCTCTTGGAATCGTCCGAGTGACCTTTGCGCGGCGCTTTCAGGCGTTTCGTTCGCCGCGACAAACGCGTCTCGTTTCTTCTCCCAATATTTTCTCTCGGCTTCGTAAAACGGCGAACCGGGAACCGGGGCCACTTTCGGTCTCGTCACGTGCGTCGCTCGCCAAGCGGCATTTTTACTCGACCCTCGGGTTAGAAACCACAAGCTTTGCGTCGTGTCCAATCGGTTCATCAGCGATTCCGTCACAGTAAAGTTGTTCTCCGCGAACTCCTTTCCGGCTCTGTCCAACTCCTCGATTAACTCTTCCGCGCTCATAACTTTCACGTGCCTTTCTGTCCTTGAATTTTCCTCCACTCGCACGGTTACGCTCACGATAACCCCGAGCCTACCCACACTCACACTAAACGCCGAAAATAACTCCGGATCTTTATCTCGCGTCAACCGTTTCAACTCGCCGTTCGCGAGGACGACTTCCATCTCCAACAACATCTTCTCGCTCGAAAGACTGCCGAACTTTAAAGAAGAACCGTGGGATCCAGTCGCGATGGCACCGCATAACGTTTGATCGATGTACCAAGGAAACGTCGGTAACACGTATCCCTTCTTCTCGAGAGAGTCCAACAGGTCGCGAATAGTTATCCCACATCCAACTTTCACCGTTTTCTCTCTCTCGTTAATCTCTCCGACGTATCGCATCCCACGAGCGCCTCCCAGAGGTATCGTCGTTTCCTCTCCCTCGTTCGACGATAAAGACGACGAGGAGGCGCAGAAATTCTCGCGCCACCACGAGTGCCCGACGCCGATGGCTTTCACTTTCTTTGCATTTTTCACGACCTTTTGCACTTGCGAAACAGAACTCACTCTGGCAATCGAAGCACCCACGGGACAGCTGTACAAACCCTGAAAGTTTGATAAATCGCGCGGGGCGATGGCGAGAACCACCCGAATGAAGCACAGGAAGGAGAAACAAAGCGCATGAAATCCTCGAGCGCGTGGCATCTCCGTTTAATTTAATTGTCCGATGGTGCAGTATTTTTTAATGGAGTCAAAAGTACGAGGAACCTCGTGGAACAAACTGATAAAACTACAACACTTTATCTCTCTCTCCTAATGCAAAGGCCAATAAGAGGAGGATTGACCTAACAGCGAGTAACTGCTGCTGCTACTACTACTACTCATACTACTCGTACTACTCGCACTACTACTCATGCCGGGGTTGTAATCGTCCGGAATCGATTCCATCGCGTCGCGGCCAAACTCGTAGACGAGGAAAGGTTCGATCAAAAATTTAATCGCGACGAAGGTGATGACGCCGAGCGCGATGGAGACTGGCAACGCTGGTAATGCGGCCTTGTGCAAAGCTAAACCGGCGAGAGTGACGATTAAGCCACTGATGACGGCGACGTAGCAAAAGACGGCGCAGAATAAGGATTGCATAGCCGCGCGGCCGACGAGGACCGAGTAGAAGATGAAATCGCCCAAGCCGAGTTTGATGCCTTCCGGGAGGTCGCCTTCGTCGTCGTCGTCGTCGTCGTCGTCATCGTTCTCGTCGAAACGTTGGAGGAGTGGCGCGGTTTCTATTTTGCTACTACCGTTGCTTCCTCTTCCTAAGAGGGATGTTTTCTCCCCGACTGCGTCCTTCTCGGGCGAAGACGACAAGTCTCCGTCTAACGAAGCGTCGTCTCCTTGCCGTTCACTGTTACTTTTCTTCCTCCTCCGTCTTCTGCTACCATTACCACTTCTACTACCGCCTCTCGCCTCGTATACCAACGCCGGAATCGCCTCCTCTCTCTCTTGACTCAACTCTACAATCTTCCTCAAAGGCCCGTTTGGCGTCAACACCGCGTACAAATCGTAAATCGCCATAAACACCAACATCGTCCACGTCGTCCACTCTGCGATTTGCGTCACGAAATAATACGCAACAATCACCGAAATCAACACCAAAAACCCTTGCTTCACGCGTAAACTCCCGGGCCATAAGAATACGCTCAAAACGCCAACCACGGTGACGTTCCACGTATAAAACGCGAACGAAACAACGTCCACGTTTATCTCGTACCTCCGCAACACCTGCAGCGCCACCGTCGCGCCTAAAACGCCGAATATACTAAACCCAGAAAATGCCATGTACGCCCAAATCACCGACCCGCATCTGTGTTTGAACAATAAATACAGACCAAACGTCGCCGCGGTGACAAAGAGGACAAAAATGAATGCATTTTCTACGCTTCCAATCATTTTCGTTTTCGTCGAGTCGGTGGCCTTTTCGTTATAGGCAGAGGAAACCATCGATCCGTTGGTATTCGTAGCATCGTAAGAGTCGTCGTCGGAATCTGTTCTCAGCATCTCGACGAAACACACGGTCGCCCATATCGCCACCGAGACTGGGAGTACGACTTTTTGGACTTCTCGCTTCATTTGCGCGTACTCTCGCTTGGTGAAAGATGTGTGCCTGGTCTGTTGCATTTCCCCGGAAGCGCCCCCTGGGTGGCTGCTCATGTGTACTTATTCTCGAACAACAACGACAACCACAAAAGTATTCGCGCTCACTTTCAACGCAAAAGAACGCCTCTCTCTCTCTCTCTCTCTCTTTCGCTCTTTCTCGCGCGCGTGTTGCGTTTTGCGCGTGCGTTTGTTTCCGCGAATTAATGTGGAGGAGTATGTGTTGTGGGGAGAAAAAATGACAGACGCGGCTCTTTATGAAGGAAAAAAATAAGGCGAATACTACTCAATAAAAGCGCCGTCGTCGTCGTCGTCATTATTATTGTCATCACCTGTGATGACGACGACGCGTGCGCTTTAGTGCGTTTTTTAAGGGGTTTCGTGTCTTCGTTTTTAAGTGTATCAGTTTTAGGAGGTGTTTATGTATTAAAACGCCTTCTCTAAATACGCGTAGTATATCTCCCTTTGCGATATCG
>Ga0233451_10005655_pt1 | contig 10093 bp, 10 predicted proteins | sample 011ome_29_FD_183052 | JGI IMG/M metagenome (GOLD analysis project Ga0233451, IMG submission 183052) | Coastal salt marsh microbial communities from the Groves Creek Marsh, Skidaway Island, Georgia - 011504CT (spades assembly) | ecosystem: Environmental > Aquatic > Marine > Intertidal zone >...
TTACTACCATCTACCTGAATACCAATGAACACTACAGGCAAGCCGTAGAAACTCAAACGCGAGAGGATCGCTTTATCGAAAAAACTTTAAAACAGTATCCTGCTCATAAAAGAGAAAAAAGTTTCCCAATCCTCGAAGAAATCAGAGGAGTTAAAGAAGCAGAAGAAATCGCGCTGATTCAGGAGGCTTGTGATATTACCGAAAAAGGATTTAGACGTATCCTTGGCTTTGTAAAACCAGGGGTTTGGGAATATGAAATTGAAGCGGAGCTGCTCCATGAATTTGTTAGAAACCGATCAAAAGGATTTGCTTATACTCCAATCATTGCTGCTGGAGCCAACTCAAATGTGTTGCATTATATAGAAAACAACAAAGAATGCAAATCAGGCGATCTCATCTTATTAGATACCGCAGCCGAATACGCTAACTATAGTTCTGATCTTACCAGAACCATACCGGTGAGTGGTCGTTATTCCAAACGACAAAAACAAGTATACAATGCCGTTTTAAGAGTAAAAGAGGCGGCTACAGCGCTCCTAAAGCCGGGAGTTCTATGGCATGAATACCACCAGGAAGTAGGTCAGCTAATGACCGCAGAGCTTTTGGAATTAAAGTTACTTGATAAGGCAGATATTCAATCAGAAGATCCCTCATGGCCTGCCTACAAAAAATATTTCATGCATGGAACCTCTCATCATTTAGGATTAAATACTCATGATTATGGGGCCTTAAAAACACCGATGAAAGCTGGAATGGTTTTTACTGTTGAACCTGGAATTTATATTCCTGAAGAAGGTTTTGGTATACGGCTCGAAGACAATGTCGTTGTTCAAAAAGAGGGAGCTCCGTTGAACCTTATGCAAAACATCCCTATTCTTGCTGATGAAATTGAAGAATTGATGAATTCCTAATGCTAAAATAGTACCTTTGCGCCATGTTAGAAGACAAGACGCCACATAAAACCGATTTAGAGCAATTAGGTGAGTTTGGACTCATCGATACGCTTACCAAGGACATCAAATTACACCATAAATCTACTTTAAAGGGCATAGGTGATGACGCTGCCGTTCTTGAATTTAAAGACAAGAGAGTTGTTATGACCACTGACATGCTCGTCGAAGGGGTGCATTTTGACTTGGGTTATATGCCACTAAAACACATTGGTTATAAAGCCGTTATGGTTAATTTATCAGATGTGTGTGCCATGAATGCGACACCTACTCAACTTACGGTTTCTATTGCTGTTTCAAACAGATTTCCGCTGGAGGCGCTTGAGGAACTTTATCAAGGAATTCGTCTAGCTGCAGAACTTTATAAAATCGATGTTGTTGGAGGTGATACGACCTCTTCAACCAAAGGCATGATCATTAGCATCACTGCTTTAGGTGTTGCTAGTGAAGATAAAATAACCTATCGTTCCGGAGCTCAACCAACGGATTTATTGGTGGTCTCAGGAGATTTAGGAGGAGCTTATATGGGACTCAAAGTAATGCAACGTGAAAATGAGGTCTTTAAAGTTAATCCCAACAATCAACCTGATTTAGAACCGTATCAATACCTTGTGGAACGGTTGCTAAAGCCAGAAGCACGAGTTGATATCGTTAAATTACTATCCGATTTGGAAGTAGTCCCAACATCGATGATCGATATCTCTGATGGACTATCCTCTGAAATTTTACATCTGTGTAAGCAATCCAAAGTAGGTTGTGATCTCTATGAAGAAAAACTACCACTCGATCCAACGGTTATCAATGTCTGTGAAGAATTTGAGGTTAACTCAACGACCATTGCTTTAAGTGGTGGAGATGAATATGAACTCCTATTTACCGTTGCGCAACAGGACTTCGATAAAATTAAAGGCAACCCTAACCTCAGCATCATCGGTTATATGACTGAAGAAGCTATGGGAGCTCATTTAGTAACTAGAGCTGATCAAAAAATTCCATTAAAAGCGTTAGGCTGGAATTCCTTTTCAGAAGAATCGTAACTCGCAAGAGTTCATAGAAATAGGGCTTATAGCGCAATCGAATTTTCTTATTGCACTAAAACTTAAACTAATCATAAAATCATTGATTTGCCTTGATTTAGTCGTATATTTGTTTATTATTTAGAATTAATCCAATTAAGAAATGATAAAAGTGTCTACCTCTGCAAAAGAACAAGTCACCCGTTTATTGACCGAAGAAGGCTTCAATCCTGCTACGTCATTTGTTCGCGTAGGAGTTAAAAGCGGTGGTTGTAGTGGCTTATCTTATGAACTTAAGTTCGATGAAAAAGCGCTTGAAACTGATAAAGTTTTTGAAGATAACGGTGTTAAAATTTGTGTCGACAAAAAGAGTTTTCTGTATTTAGTGGGAACAACTTTAGAGTATTCTGGTGGACTCAATGGAAAAGGCTTTGTGTTTAACAACCCCAATGCGCAACGTACCTGTGGTTGTGGAGAAAGCTTTTCACTTTAAGAACAAATTATGGCCTATACTGAAGAAGAATTAAAAAAAGAGCTCGAAACAAAAGAGTACGAATACGGGTTTTATACCGATATAGAATCAGATACGTTTCCTAAAGGACTTAATGAAGAGGTGGTTATCGCTCTTTCTAAGAAAAAAGAGGAACCGGATTGGATGACTGCATGGCGTTTAGATGCCTTTAAGATTTGGAAAGAAATGCAGGAACCAGAGTGGGCAAATGTCACGTATAAAAAACCTGACTTTCAAGATATTTCCTATTATTCTGCTCCAAACAAAAAAGCAAAATACGAATCAATTGACGAAGTTGATCCAGAACTTTTAGATACTTTTAATCGTTTGGGAATCTCCTTAGATGAGCAAAAAAAACTAGCTGGTGTTGCTGTTGATATCGTAATGGATTCGGTTTCTGTAGCCACTACGTTTAAAGAAACCCTTGCGGAGAAAGGCATCATTTTCTGCTCGATTTCAGAGGCGATTAAAAATCACCCTGAGTTAATTCAGAAATACATCGGTTCTGTGGTTCCAAAGAAAGATAATTATTATGCTGCGTTAAACTCAGCGGTCTTTTCTGATGGATCATTCTGTTATATTCCTAAGGGAGTGAGATGCCCTATGGAACTTTCTACCTATTTTAGAATCAATCAAGCTGGTACTGGACAATTTGAGCGCACCCTGGTGGTGGCTGATCAAGGTTCCTATGTGAGTTATTTAGAAGGGTGTACTGCTCCCACTAGAGACGAGAACCAACTGCATGCAGCCGTGGTTGAGCTCATTGCCTTAGATGATGCAGAAATTAAATATTCTACGGTTCAAAACTGGTATCCAGGGAACAGCGAAGGAAAGGGTGGTGTATACAATTTTGTAACCAAAAGAGGAATTTGTCATACCAATTCAAAAATATCGTGGACACAAGTAGAAACTGGTTCTGCCGTGACATGGAAGTATCCATCCTGTGTTTTAAAAGGAGATAATTCCATTGGAGAATTTTATTCTATTGCTGTGACCAACAACTTTCAACAAGCAGATACGGGAACTAAGATGATTCATCTAGGTAAAAACACGAAGAGTACCATTATCTCAAAAGGAATTTCAGCTGGTCATTCACAAAACTCCTATAGAGGCTTAGTACAGGTAGGTCCTAGAGCCTCAAATGCTAGAAACTTCTCTCAATGTGATTCATTACTGATGGGCAATGAATGTGGGGCACATACCTTTCCCTACATTGAAGCCAGCAATAAAACCTCTCAAATTGAACATGAGGCCACTACCTCTAAGATCGGTGAAGACCAAATTTTTTATTGTAATCAAAGAGGAATCGATACTGAAACTGCCATTGCGCTAATCGTTAATGGATTTTCAAAAGAAGTACTCAACAAGCTTCCTATGGAATTTGCTGTAGAAGCTCAAAAATTATTAGAAATCAGCCTTGAAGGCTCAGTAGGATAAATACAAGACTATGTTAAAAATAGAGAATTTACACGCTCAAGTAGACGATAAAGAAATACTCAAAGGAATTAACCTTGAAATCAAACCAGGTGAAGTGCATGCCATCATGGGGCCTAATGGTGCTGGGAAAAGTACACTTTCATCTGTAATTGCAGGAAATGAAGACTTTGAGGTAACTCAAGGAGCGGTAGTTTTAGATGGTGAAAATCTGGAAGATCTCGCTCCTGAAGAGCGTGCTCACAAGGGAATCTTTCTTTCATTTCAATACCCAGTAGAAATTCCTGGGGTGAGTGTAACCAATTTTATAAAGTCCGCTATTAACGCTAATAGAAAGGCAAAAGGGTTGGAGGATATGCCAGCCAATGAGATGCTTAAACTCATCAAAGAAAAGTCATCCCTCCTCGAGATCGATCGCAAATTCTTGTCTAGATCGTTGAATGAAGGATTTTCTGGTGGAGAGAAAAAAAGAAATGAAATTTTTCAAATGGCCATGTTGGAACCAAAAGTAGCGATCCTCGATGAAACTGATTCTGGTTTGGATATCGATGCGCTTAGAATTGTTGCTAATGGGGTTAATAAACTTAAAAATAAGGACAATGCTGTAGTAGTGATCACTCACTATCAGCGTCTTTTAGATTATATCGTTCCAGACTTTGTACACGTGTTGTACGATGGTAAAATTGTAAAATCTGGAACCAAAGAACTAGCCTTTGAGTTAGAAGAAAAAGGATACGATTGGATCAAACAAGAAGTAGCTCAATAAGATGGATTTAAAAGAAAAACTGCTCGCTTCTTATGCTGTTTTTGAAAACAATTTAGATGTAGAAGATCCTATTTTAGATCTTCGAAATGACTCTATTAAAGTTTTTGAAGATAAGGGGTTTCCTACCAAAAAGGAAGAAGCATGGAAATATACGTCTCTTGGAAAAATACAGCTAACGGATTATTCCCTATTTCCAAAAGAGGAAGATTGTGTGAATTACCAAGAGGTAAAAAAATACTTTTTACACGAAATTGAAACGTATAAATTAGTCTTCATCGATGGGGTGTATTCCTCATTTTTGTCTGAAACTACTCATGTAGGAATCGATGTATGCTTGATGAGTGTTGCGCTTAAAAAACCGCATTATAAAGAGCTCATCGATACTTATTTTAATAAAGTAGCTTCAAAAGAGGAGTCTTTAACTGCTTTAAACACCTCGTTTAGTAAAGAAGGGGCCTTCATTTATATTCCAAAGAATACTGTTGCTGATAAGCCTATTGAGATTATCAATTTCTCTTCGGGTACAGATGCTGCATTAATGATTCAACCTAGAAATATGATTATTGCAGATCAAGGTGCAGAAGTACAACTCATTGAACGCCATCAAAGCTTGAGTGAAAACCAAACGCTCACCAATGTAGTTTCTGAGATTTATGCAGCGCAAAACGCAAAAATTGATCTCTATAAGATTCAAAATGATCGGCTTTCTGCTTCATTGATCGACAATACGTACATCGATCAAAAAAGAGATTCTGTTGTTAGTGTTCATACCTTTTCCTTTGGAGGTAAACTCACTAGAAACAACTTAAACTTTTATCAAAATGGAGAAAACATCAACTCCATCTTAAAAGGCGTGACGATCATCGGTGATAAACAACATGTAGATCACCACACTTTAGTGCATCACAAAGAACCTAATTGTGAGAGTCATCAAGATTATAAAGGAATTTATGACGATGCTTGTACTGCAGTGTTTAACGGTAAGATTATCGTAGATAAGATAGCTCAAAAGACCAATGCCTTTCAGCAAAACAATAATATTTTGATGGAAGATAAGGCCACCATTAATTCCAAACCTCAGTTAGAAATCTTCGCCGATGATGTGAAGTGTTCTCATGGGTGTACTATTGGACAGTTGGATGAAGATGCATTGTTTTATTTACAAACAAGAGGGATTCCAAAAAAGGAAGCTCGAGCATTATTGATGTATGCTTTTGCCAACAATGTACTGGAAAGTGTTGCCCTTCCAGTGATCAAAAAACGAATCAATAAAATTATCGCTAAAAAATTAGGGGTAGAACTCGGTTTTAGTTTATAAGATGAGTCTAAGTTCGAACGATATAGCGCGCATAAGAGCCGATTTTCCTATCCTATCGCGTAAGGTGAATGGAAGTGACTTGGTGTACTTAGACAATGCAGCTACCGCTCAAACACCTCAAGTAGTCATCGACTCGATTGTCGACTATTATTCTAAGTATAACGCAAATATTCATAGAGGGGTTCACTCCCTTTCACAAGAGGCCACTGAAGCTTTCGAACTGGCTAGAAAAAAAGTGCAGCAGCACTTCAATATTGCTCGTCCTGAAGAAGTGATTTTTACCTCCGGAACTACCCATAGTATCAATGCCGTTGCTAGTGGGTATGCTAAACTATTAAGCGCCGGTGATGAACTCATCGTCTCAGCATTAGAACACCATTCCAATATTGTGCCATGGCAAATGGCCTGCGAGCAGTCGGGTGCTGTTCTTAAAGTGATTCCAATGGATCAAAGTGGAGCGCTAGATATGAAGGCCTATGAGCAACTGCTCAGTGAAAAAACAAAACTAGTATTCTGTAACCATGTTTCCAATGCCCTTGGAGTCATCAATCCTATTGAAGAACTTATTGAAAAAGCACATCAAGTTGGTGCTGCCGTTTTGATCGATGGTGCTCAAGCAGCTCCTCATATTAAAGCAGATTTACAAGCCTTAGATGTTGACTTTTATACGGTATCTGCTCATAAATTTTGTGGTCCTACTGGTATAGGAATGCTCTATGGTAAAAAAGAACGATTAGATGCACTCCCTCCCTATCAGGGTGGTGGCGAGATGATCGCTACCGTATCCTTTGAAAATACAACCTATGCTGATCTTCCTCATAAATTTGAAGCGGGGACCCCAAATATAGCGGGAGGAATTGCCTTTGGAGTTGCCTTAGACTATATGAACTCTATTGGATTTGATCAAATTGCTGCTTATGAAAAAGAGCTCTTGATCCTAGCTACAACGGAGCTTTCTAAAATTGAAGGAGTTCAGATTTATGGAGCATCTCATCAAAAAACAGCGGTACTTTCCTTTAATATTCAAGGGATTCATCCTTATGATATTGGAAGTATCCTAGATCAAATGGGAGTGGCTGTTCGAACAGGGCATCATTGCGCACAACCGATTATGGATTTCTATGAGATTCCTGGAACCGTAAGAGCAAGTTTTAGTTTTTACAATTCTAAAGAGGAGGTTCATCGATTTATTGAAGCGGTTAAAAAGGCTAAAGCAATGCTCAGTTAATTATATTTGTATTAAAAATTATATATTTTGAGTGAATCCATAGCAGAAATACAAGAAGAAATCATCGATGAATTTTCAATGTTCGACGACTGGATGCAGCGTTATGAATATATGATTTCATTAGGTAAATCATTACCTCTCATTGACCAAAGCTATAAAACGGATGACTACCTGATCAAAGGGTGTCAATCCAAGGTGTGGGTGCATGCTTCTTTAGACGGTGATCGATTGTTCTTTAAAGCAGATTCAGATGCTATTATCACAAAAGGAATTATTGCTATTTTAATTCGCGTATTTTCTAATCAAAAACCAGAGGATATTATTGAAGCAGAGACCTCATTTATCGATGAAATAGGACTTAAAGAACACTTGTCTCCAACAAGAGCAAATGGCTTATTAAGTATGATAAAACAGATTAAATTATATGCTATTGCGTTTAAAACACAACTAAATCAATAAATAAGATGAGCGAAGAAGCGAATAAATTAGGAGAAAAGATTGTAGGGGTTTTAAAAACTATATTTGACCCTGAAATTCCTGTAGATATCTATGAATTAGGGCTCATTTATGATGTGTTCATCAATGAAACAAATGACATTAAAATCTTAATGACTTTAACCTCTCCAAACTGCCCAGTTGCGGAATCGCTTCCTATGGAAGTAGAAGAGAAAGTTAAATCCATTGATGAAGTCAATGATGCGCTTGTTGAAATTACCTTTGATCCTCCTTGGACTCAAGAACTCATGAGTGAAGAGGCAAAATTGGAGTTAGGAATGCTATAATTCATCCTTATGGAAGAACCCATCGTAAATAGAGTTGCTACTAGCAAACTCATCAACTTGGACTTAGAAGAACTCTATCCTCCAGGGGAGCGAATTGGTATCGATATAGCGGCCTGGTTAAAAGAAGGCATCGTTCTCGTCGAAAAAGAGTTTAGAGCGACCCTTAAAGAAATGGATTGGACGCCCTATCAAGATGCTTATGTACATCTGTATTGTTCTGAAGATGCTGTAATTCCTTCCTGGGCGTATTTACTTATTAGCACCTATCTTAACCCCGTAGCAAAAAAAGTAGTAGTAGGCTCCAGAAAAGAATTGGACCTGTTCATCATGAAGGAACTCATAGACCAACTAGATCCTAGTCTATACCAAGGAAAAAATATCATTATCAAAGGGTGTTCTAAGATTGATATGCCACAGAATGCTTATTTGATGCTGCTTAAAAAAATTCAAAGTCAAGCACAAAAAATTCTCTATGGAGAAGCTTGTTCTTCAGTCCCCTTGTATACAAAACCAAAACATCAAGATTAAATAGTAATTCATGATAGAACATCAAGAAAGAGATTATGAAAAGGCCATACTTGTGGGGGTTATTAATTCCCAACAAGATCAAGAGAAAGTTGATGAATACTTAGATGAATTAGAATTTTTAACTTTTACGGCTGGAGGAGAGGTCCTGGGTCGATTCACTCAAAAGATAAGCACTATCAATCCCAAAACCCTTATTGGGAGTGGTAAAATCGAAGAAATAAAAGCTTTTGTAGACGCCAATGATATCGGCTCGGTTATTTTTGATGAAGAGCTCTCTCCTGCACAACAAAACAATATTGAAAAAGAACTCAAGTGTAAAATTGTAGATCGAACAACACTGATTCTAGATATTTTTGCGCAACGAGCACAAACCTCTTATGCGAGGACACAAGTGGAACTTGCCCAGTATGAATACCTACTTCCTCGATTGGCTGGAATGTGGACTCACTTAGAGCGTCAAAAAGGAGGTATCGGTATGCGTGGTCCTGGAGAGACAGAAATCGAAACAGACCGTCGTATCGTTAGGGATCGTATTGCATTACTCAAGAAAAAATTAGAGAAAATTGATCGCCAGATGGAAACCCAACGTGGTAACAGAGGAGCGCTAGTTCGCGTTTCATTGGTAGGGTATACCAACGTTGGTAAATCCACCCTTATGAATGTAATCGCAAAAAGTGATGTGTTTGCGGAAAATAAACTCTTTGCTACGTTAGATACCACTGTTAGAAAGGTGGTTATAGGCAATCTTCCTTTTCTATTGGCAGACACTGTTGGTTTTATTAGAAAACTCCCTACGCAATTAGTGGAGAGCTTTAAAAGCACCCTAGATGAGGTACGAGAATCCGATCTTATTTTACATGTCGTTGATATTTCACATAAGGATTTTGAAGCCCATATTGAAGCGGTAAATACCATCCTCTCTGAAATCGGTTGTGGCGACAAACAAACCTTAATGGTCTTTAATAAAATCGATCAATACAAGCACGAGACCATTGATGAGGACGATTTAGTCACTGAAAAAACTACTTCTCATTATACCTTAGAAGAATGGGAACAAACTTGGATGAAGCGCATGAATGGTGAAGCGATTTTTATCTCTGCACTCAACAAAGAAAACCTAGACGATTTTAGAAAAAAGGTGTATCAAGAGGTTAGAAAGATTCACATCACTAGATTCCCTTACAATAACTTCCTCTATCCCGAACACTTGGACGAGTGGTCAGGTGAAGAAAAATAGAATTTTCTGCCTATATTTAGGTATGAAAAAACACCTCTATGTTCTTCTATTAAGCTCCTGTAATTTCATCGTTGCTCAAGATTTTCAACAGCGAATTGATAGCATCGTCAATGATGCCATCAAACAAAAAGCCTTCCCTGGAGCACAGGTATATATCCAAAAGAATGGAGAGGTGCTTCTCGATAAAGCTTATGGATATCACACCTATGATTCCATTGAGCCTACTACAAAAGAAGATGTCTTTGATCTGGCTTCCATGACTAAAACATTAGCCGCTACGCTAGCCCTAATGAAACTCTATGATGATGGAATTATCGATCTTG
>Ga0233451_10005659_pt1 | contig 10087 bp, 13 predicted proteins | sample 011ome_29_FD_183052 | JGI IMG/M metagenome (GOLD analysis project Ga0233451, IMG submission 183052) | Coastal salt marsh microbial communities from the Groves Creek Marsh, Skidaway Island, Georgia - 011504CT (spades assembly) | ecosystem: Environmental > Aquatic > Marine > Intertidal zone >...
GAGTCTCTGAAGTAGCAGCATTAGTGGCACTAGTGGCTGCGTTAGTTGCACTAGTTGCTGCGTTAGTTTCTGATGTCTCAGCGTTAGTCTTAGCTAACTCAGCTGCAACCTTAGCTGCCTGAGTATCAGCAATAAGAGCATCTAAGTCGTAACTGTCTGCTAATACTGCTGATGTCGCAATACCGTGTCCTCTATCAATCGCCATATTCTATGCTCCTTATGGGTTTTTTAATCTACGTCTCATAGCCTTAACAGCTAGAGCCAATCTTCTCTTCTTAGATAACTTCATACCACCTCCTAGTGAAATTAGTTTAATAAAAGAGCCCCTTGCGGAGCCCCTAGGTTTAAACTAACTTATACAGTAGAACGCATCTCTACGATAGAAGAAGGACGAACCACCTTAGTACCGTAAACAGTGTCGGCTGTGAATAGGTCAGCTAGTTTCTCTTGCTTGTACTGAGTCTGAGTACGAACAGACTGTTGAGTCGCAAGAACGATAGCGTCCTTTTGGAACATAACAGCTTTCTCATCATTACCAGTACCAACGTTAGAAGATACATAAACATCTACACCGTAGATTTGACCAACCTTACCAGTGCGGATAGCATTACCATCACCAATGAACTGTTGCTCAGTGAAACGGTCAGTAGCTAACAATGCAGTGTAAGCCGATGGAGAAACAATGATAGAACGGTCATTCATAGGAACGTCGTTATCATTCAAAGTCTCAATACCTTGTAGGATTGAAGTATCCCAGTTAGTGATTGAAGCGATGTCACCAGTACCGTTAGTACGCATATCAGTAATAAGAGAAGTATCTACTTGCTTAGCTAGTGCATAACCAGCGTCATCAGTGTAGAACTTACGCATAGAGTTGATAGACTGTAGAGAAGCGATATCTTCAATGTACATAGACCACTCGTAGTGTTGGTCGATGCTTACTGAGATATCACCTGCAGTATCAGTGATTGCTGTTACGTCTGAGCCAGCTGCTTTAGCGCTCGCTGCAGAACGTGCTGGGTTAGGTAAGTGAATAGTATCACCTTTCTTACCAGCGTGGTTTAAGTTTTTAACTAAGTTAGCTAGAACTAAGTTAGATTTGTATGTAGCTACTACTTCATCCGACCAAATTTCTGGGATAAAGTTAGCAACCGTAGTTGTAGTCATATTTGCCATTTTATAAACTCCTTATGTGTGTGTTATAGCATTATTTTACCCTTCCTTCAGAATAAGCTGCATAGATTTCATCCTGCATAGACTCATACTTAGATGGGTTTTCCATTTTCATTCGGATTAGGTCTGCACGTCTAAACGATTTACCTCCTCCAGTTGAGCCTACAGTGCTCCTAGATTCTGTAGTAGCTGACTTAAGCTTTGCCTGTCTTTCCTCTTCTGCTGCTTGATTAACTTCTTGTGTCTTGTTAATCATAGAACGGTCTTTCCAAGTAGAAATAAGTTCATTCGCTGCATCAAAGTTATAAGCATCGGCTGCTTGAAACAACTGCGTACGGATAGGAGACTCTTTTACCCAGTCTTGGAATTTAGCATCTTGTACTACATTCGTAAAGTCTGGGTGACTCTGTTCCAGTTGAACCCTAGCAGCATTCTGTGACTGCTGTTGTTGGAACTGTTGGAACTCGCGAAACTTCGGGTGATTCTCGATAGCCTTGTTAACTGCTAAGTTAGGGTCTTCAAAGAAATCAGGTGCTTCTGTTTCGACTTCCTGTGGATTCTGCTCCTTAGGTGCTTTATTTGTATTAATCTGGGCTTGAAGGAAACTATCCGATAACTTTCTTAACTCTCCAACTTCTTGGGCTTTACGTCCAAGTTCCTTTTCGAGGTTCTGATAACTATCAATTATTTCTTCAGGTGACTTACCAGCAAACTTTTCAGGGATGACAGTTTCAGTGTTTTGTACTGTCTCTGTAGGTGTCTCTACTCCTGATTCGTCTGTTGTTGGTGTTGTTACTTGTTCACTCTGTGCCTCAGATACAACTGCATCTGTAGCGTCCACTACTATATTACTCATATTGTTTTCTCCGCCCATAATGGGTTATGAAGTTATAAAATGTCTATATCAAATATAGACTATGGCTGAGCTAGACGTAATCTAGTTCTTCAGCCGCTCGTTTAGTTATGTCCTCCAAAGACAACATCTGTCTCAGGACTGATAACTGACCTCTGGCGAACCATAAGTCTTTTTCAGATTCAATAGAATCCAATCTATTTGTAAGGTCTTTGAGTTCCTCTAATTCTTTCATTAGAGCTCTCCAACCATCGTGTTCACAGAGGTCTAACCTATTGTGGTAGAACTCCTTGTTGGTTTGTTCTTGCGTTTGCATAGTTTAGTGCTGTCTCCGACTTTAAGTGTTCCATCTCTGGAATTGTTCTAAAAGTATCTGTCTGCGTACTCTGTATCTCTGCTTTAACTTTATCGATATTAGCTAATTCTTTCTGTAGCTTAATCAATCTCTCTTGTATATCTAATTGGTCAGGCTGTTTACCACCTCTATTAGCAGCACTAGCCATCTCATCCTGTGCTTCAGCTAGAGTCTTCTGAATATCAGCTTTCATTTGTTCCATCTCTAACTGATGATGTATCTGTTGCATCTGTTGTTGTTGAGGATTAGGTTGCATTCCTTGCATTAAGGCATTAACAATTTGGTCCCTATTATGGATACTAGAGTTCTGGAAGACTGCCAATAGAAGGATGTTAAAGGCTGGAGAGTCTTTCGGAATTGACTGAAGCATTGAGACCATCTGTTGCATCTCTAGTTCTTTAGCCATAATACCCATAGTAGAGTAAGGTATAAACTTATAATCAACCACTGGATAGCGGTCTACATCAAACTGAATCTTTCTCCATAGTGATTTATTAATCATAGGGATAAGGAAAGTATTCTGGAAATTCATTAGCGTACGCTTCTGACGCTTAATACTAGCAGACTGCATCATAGACATACCACCTGCAGTGGCTCTATCAGCCATTCCTGTGTCAGTAGCACCTGTACCCATCTGAATCATATTCTGTAAGGCTTGTGTCTGCTGATATGTATGACTATCTGTTTGACCTAATGTAAGAGGCATAATAGCATTACGTGGGTCGCCGTTAGTCAAGATAGTCTTACCTGGACGTACTTCTAGTTTCATACCTCTAGGCAGTCTAGTTGCATCCGCAGCTACCATAGGTGTAGTCGTTAGTGCTAGAGAGTCAATACGTGCTCTCATCTCTGCATCTAATGCTTTCTGAGGATTATATCCCTTCTCACATACGCCTCTTCCCCAGAACTTATTAGGGACAATATCGTGCTGATAAGCTACGAAAGGTCTATCTTCCATCATAAATGGATTTTCTTCGGCACGCAGGACATACTGGTCATTAGCGATAGTAACTACTGCCTCTACTAGTTCATCTGCATCGTACTCAAAGTCATCTGTGCTTTCCTTCTTGTTTAGGAACTTAGCTGGTACTTTACCCCAATACTCACAAATCTTAATTTGGTCACTAGCGTCTCTGCTCTGATACTCAGGGTCGAAACCTACGTGTGAGACATCCGTATCTCCTTCTATATCGACTTTTCTATAGACACCCTTATCCATCCCTTCCGATAGAATATAACGTGGCTTATAGACCTCGTGAGCTACTCCTAGTGCTTCAGTGATATTATTAGCTGCAGGGTCAATTAAGAACTCCTTAGGTGAGATAGCTTCTAATCTTACATCTACATTCAATACTTCTTCTAATTGACGTACTGACGTTAGTGTGCCTTCTACAGGCACTTCAGCTGGCTTCTTCTTTACTACCTCTTCAGTAATAATCTTAGCGATACCAGTACCGTAGATTGCACCATTAAGGAATACTTCACAGATGGCATCTTTAGCGTTGCTAGCTTCTAAGTCTTCTTGTAGTAAGTTTCTGACGTACTCAGCATCTTGCTTGTTATTATCGAGCATATCATCTTTAATATCGAACCACTTGCCTCTACCGAAGGTAGCTTCTTCTAGTTCAGCTACTGATGCTTCTACTGCTTGCTGAAGTGCTGGGGTGATTAGACGTGACTTCTCTGACTCTCTAGACTTATCTTCCATAGCCCAAATGCCACGCCACAGACGATAATATTCATCCCACTTAGTTAAGTAGTTGTTGTCTCTATGAGTTCTCCACTCATCTAGTCTACCACCTAACCAACTAGCTAATGCTTGATAATCATTTTCGTTATTATAACTCATTATTTAGTATCCTGCAATATCATCATATGGTTCCCAGTCCTCTTCAATTTCTATAGTGTGCATAAAGTCAGCTACTGACACTTGGTCGATATAAGCTAATGCATCAATAATATCATCGTGTGTTCCTTTTGTGGGGAACTCTATTAGTTGTGTCTCTAAATCTCTGATGTAATTACTATCAGGATTAAATGTAATCTTACCGTGTTCTAATCGTCCTTGTAAGGACCAAGTAATTCTATCTACTTTCTTTTTACCACCGTGGGTTACATCTGTTATCTGTACCCATCTTCCTTCTGCCCTCATCTTATCCTCGAGGTAAGGCATTATTGCGTTTTTGAGCGCCCCTGCCTCAATCCCGACAATCGTTGCTTCATTCTCAATTGCTGACGTAAGGATTTTGTCTGTTGTTTCTTTGATGTCCCATCTTCCGTGGAGGATGTTTTTGACCCACCAGTGGTCACCATTAATCTTAACCACTGCGATAGCTGTCTCATCAAGTTTAGAGGATTTAATACCCCTCTCTTTTTCCACATTCTCAAAACCAGCTGGGTCGACTGCAATGACATAATTACCTTCTTCAGGTTCATCTTCATCATATTTAATCCAATCACTCTTAAAGATACCTCCAGTAAATGACACGAAACTAGCTTCAAACTCTTGTCTGAAGGCTTGGGTAGACATAGTCTCTCTAGCTACCTTAATCTCCTCTGGGTCAATTAGAGGGTTATCAGTAGAGTTATACTGAAACTGTTCCCATTCAGTATTCTCTTCTATCCCTGCCATCTCCCATAAGTCATAGAAGTGATTCTTACCTTCAGGAGTACCGATGAATAATGCTCCACCTTTTACATCAGCTAGTGTAGGTCTAATAATCTTCTCCCACACATCAGGCTTCATAGAAGCATACTCATCCAGAACTACATAAGACAAACCAACACCACGTAAGGTATCTGGTCTATCTGAGCCTTTAAGTGAAATCTTCCTACCATTATTTAGAGTAATAGTAGCAGTATTCTCGTGAGTCTGTTCAATTAAATCTGTACCGTGTAGTAGCTCCTTCAACATATTCCACATAATCTCTTTAGACTGTTGGAATGTAGGACCAATGTACCACACATCTTTCTCTTTAGACTGTAAGGCTTTAATGATAAGTATCCACGCAGCTAACCTAGACTTACCGAAACGTCTACCTGCTGATACTACCTTAAATCTAGCAGGAGAGTTAAATATATCTAACTGTGCTGGATGTAATTCTACGTTTAATTCAGCCACTCTACTTACTTCTCTTCGCCACTAATGCTACTTATATTAACTATCTTTTCATCTAGTTTAGTATCATCAATAATGACACCTTCTTCGTACTCTAGTGGTTTTTGTTCTTCTGCCTCAATGACCTTTTCATTAAGACCACCAATGTTAATAATGACATCACCTTTCTCGTTACCATTGGTTAGAGAGACTGCCTTAGTGGTAGGAAGGATTCTATCCATACACATCTTAAGACAAGTCCTATCACCTTCTAGTGCCATCTCAATGACTTTCTCTACAATCTCTGGACCTTTAGTAGACATTAACTCTCTACTTAAAGCAGTATACTTATTGACACTACCTTTTGGTCTACCTTTAGGATTTAGACATACCCCTTTCTTTAACTTAGGGTTGCCTTTGTTGTGTCTTCGTTTGTCATCTGGTCTCATCTTAGGTGGACTCCTTTTATTTTGACATAGCCGTCCATACTGACGTATGAACAAAAAGAGAGCCTAACTTAAGTGCACTTAAGTGCACCTTGGTGTCTTAAGGTGTTGACTTAATGTAATAACTATAATGATTAATCTTTGTGTCCAAGGTACTGATTTAATGTTATCATTATAATGATTAACTTTAGGTCAATACCTAAGGTGAAGATTGTTAAAGAGTTATCTAAGTTAGGCTCTTTTAGGTGATTCTTTAGTAGTGTTTAAATGTTTAAACCTTATACTAATATTATACCATATTTTAGACCAAAAGTCAACCCCTCTTGGAAAATAAAGTTTACTCTAGTGTTTACTCTAGTGTTTTCTCCCCACAGAAGCACCAGCTGATGCTTTCAGAAGCACCTCTCGTGTGACCTTAATTATACACTTGTTGTATTTATACTACACTTAGTAGTAATTCTAGTAAATAATTAAGTGTAGCTACGTAGTAGATACGTATACTGCCCAGATTTCCTCCCCTCAGACAACACCTAAATCCTCTCCTGTGATACCCAAATCCTCTCCAGTCTGCCTAAATCCTCTCCAGTCTGCTTAAGAGCCTTAATCTTTAGTTCTCTAAGGACTCTCGGGCTCCCCTCCCCCTGTGCACTTGAGTAAATCCTGAGTGAACCCGAGTTTAGTCTTCAGCGCACCTGAGTGCACTATAGTGCACCTGAGTGAATCTGTGGAAGTAAGGACCATAGAGTAACAAAAGTGAAGCGAAAGAGGACAGGAGTGTCACTCTAGGGCACTTTAGACACACTCTTGAGCACTCCTGAGCACTCCTGAACACACTCTTGAGCACTACTGAACACCCTAGAACAACCAAGACACAGTATATATAGTGACACATAGAGATTATTTGAATGACACCAAAGCCTTATGCAGCAAGGGTTGTAGAGCATCTGATGAATTAATTGTGAAATAAAGTGAAATAAAGCTTGACAATATGATTTATGTCATTATAATAGTCACCAACACAACAACAAAGCAAGGAGAAATAAAAATGAAAGACTTAACACTATACAACGATGAAGAACTATCTAACCACGTTTTCAATGATGAATACTTCTGGAATGAGAAAGATGATTTAGATTATTTGATGGCTTTAGTATCAGAAGAATTTCACACAACAAAGGCTCAACGTGCTAATTTATTGAGTGAGTTATCTAAATATAAAAAAGATACTCATCATCAAGTGGCAATTAAATTAGGCTTAACACACTAAACAATCGAAACCCTCGGAGCTTTGAGGGTCTTATAGAGCTAGCCAACTATAACTGATGAGATAGGCTAACAATAATAACTACACGGAGAAATAAAAATGAAAGAAGTTAAAATTAATGCATATTCTTATTCAGAATTAAGCGAAGACAGCAAGGATAACGTAAATTACAAGTATTTTCTTGATGGTTTTGATTATGAAGATGAAGATGAAGATGGTAATATTACTGTCAAGTATGATTATTTTCAAGATTGGGAATTAGATGAGCAGATAGAATTTTGTGATATGAATGATTATATGTTTGATGTAAACGGTTATTTATTAACCAATTACAAGGAGAATTAAAGATGTACGAAGTAGAATTTAGTGTAGAATATAAAGACACAGCAACGATTGTGGCTGATGACGCTATCGAAGCGGTGGCTGTATTAATGAAAGAACTAAAGCACGACCTGCCGTCTTGGATATCCGATGACTGCCACATTAACATTATAAAAACGGAGAAAATAAAATGACTAACTTATCAGAACAAGTAGAACAATTAGAGCAAGAGTGTGATATGCTCGCCTACGAAAATAGAAATTTAGCTGAATTTATCAAGCACAACGATAACACCTTAACTGATAGTGATATAGGTGATATTGCTTGTGGTACACCTGATGTGTGGGATAGGTTTATTAATGAGAGTGCTAACCGTATGTTAGAGCAGAATAAAACTATCAGAGAACTTAGACGTAAGCTAGCTAAGATTGAGAACATTTGTAACAATATGTAAATGGAGGACTTATGAGTAAAATAGGTAATTATGTCCTAGATAAAGAGCACAAAGGCGAGCTCATATACGACGATTATAGACGTGATTATGTCACACCTAAGGTATTCACCTTAAGGACAGAAGTAGCGTACCTAGAATGGGAAATACAGAGCTTAGAGAATGATTTAAAAGACAAAAAACAACAACTAAAAGAAGGAGAAATTAAAGATGAGATGTAGAGTATGTGACCAATTATTAAATGAGTGGGAGATAGTGAGAAAAGACCCTGAAACTAAGGAGTATTTAGACACCTGTAGTTATTGTCTATCTATGTCTAAGCCTGAAGTGGTGGAATTTATAGAGACAGAAAATAAATACTTAGAAACTGTAAATTTAGGCAATAAATCTATTGACTTGTCTAAAGAAATGTGATATAATATTACTATAGTTAAGCACTTAAAGACTCAACTAAGGTGATTGACTTAAAGTGATAACGATTATGATTATCACTTTAGGTAAACAACTTTAGGTAAAACTAAGGTGACACTTAAGTAGGAAAGCCCACTACTTTGTGTCTATAATTAATAGGGCTAAAGGAAAACTATAAAGATGATTACAAAAGGCGTAGCAAAATATGTATACTTGGACTCAACAGAGAAATTTAACGGTGAGGACACAGGTAAGTACACTCTAACTGTGGCTGTCAATGATGTTGAAGCAAAGAAACTAGAGGGAGCAGGTGTAAAGGTGCGTACATTCACTGATAAAGATACAGGTAAAGAATATAGAGGACGTAAATTCTCTACTCAATACAAGTTAGGTGATGAAATGATTCAGACTGAGAGTGGTGAGTCTATCGGTACTGACTTCGGTGCAGGTAGTGATGTTCAAGTCTTATGGAAAGCAGGTAACGAACACCCAACACACGGTGTAGCGACATACCTAACAGCCATTAAGGTAGCAGATGAACACGTACCTGGATACAAGGGAGCTAATGAGGAAATCTCAGAGTTTTTAACAGCATAACACTGTTATGTCAGAGTTCACTAAACACGAGCCGTGCCTAGCGTGCGGTTCAAAGAACAATCTGGCTAGGTATTCTGATGGTCACGGTCATTGTTTTGGCTGTGGTCATTGGGAACCACCTACAGATGGAAGCTATAATGAAAACTACACACTCCAGGAGGACTACAATAATATGAACCCCGTACAAACCAAAGGTTTCAGTGGTGCAATCCCCGAAAGAAACATCTCCAAGAAAATCTCAGCCAAGTATGGTGTAAGAATTTCACACGGAGAAGATGGTAAAATAAACAAACACTACTACCCTTACTACGACAGTAAGACAGGTGATATACTAGGCTACAAAGAGAGAGACGTAGCTACTAAAGGTTTCGGAATTAATGGTACCAATAAAGGTGCTGGCTTATTCGGACAGAATGTCTTTAAAGAAGGAGGTAAATACTTAACTATCACTGAAGGTGAGCTAGATGCTCTGTCTGTCAGTGAGATGTTCGATGGTAAATGGGCTGTGGTGTCATTAAAGAACGGTGCTAGTGGTGCCTTACGTGACATCAAAGATAACCTAGACTACATAGAGTCATTCGATAATGTAGTATTATGTTTCGACCAAGATGATGCAGGTAAGGAAGCTATCAAGGCAGTGAGAGATGTGATTAGCCCTAACAAGTTAAGGATTGTCACACTACCACAGAAAGATGCTAGTGATATGCTTATGAATGGTAAGATTAAGGACTTCACTGAAGCCTGGTGGAATGCTAAAGGCTACACACCTGCAGGTATCGTTAGAGGTGAGGATACTTGGGAACACCTACAGAAAGATGAGAACTTAGTCACTGTCTTATACCCTTGGCAGTCATTGAATGAAGTAACCTATGGATTCAGACAGAAAGAACTGGTGACCATTACTTCAGGCAGTGGTATGGGTAAGTCTAGTGTAGTGAAAGAACTAGAAGCACATATATTAAATGAGACAGATGATAACTTAGCTATCATTCACTTAGAGGAATCAATAGATAGAAGTGTTAAAGGTTTGATGTCTATCGAAGCTAACCTACCTATCCATATCCCTAAGTATGAAGCTATGCTATCAGAGGTAGAGAAGAAAGAACTATGGCAGAAGTC